>Ga0302292_1000566_pt1 | contig 25952 bp, 28 predicted proteins | sample III_Fen_N2_1_FD_194553 | JGI IMG/M metagenome (GOLD analysis project Ga0302292, IMG submission 194553) | Peat permafrost microbial communities from Stordalen Mire near Abisko, Sweden - III_Fen_N2_1 | ecosystem: Environmental > Terrestrial > Soil > Wetlands > Permafrost | place: Sweden: Abisko...
CAAAGGTTGGGATAAAATATGGAGTTTTGAGCTTCCAACTCCTTACACCGAGGTTAAGGGTATCGTTTCAGACCGTTACGGAGAACCAATTCCTGATGCAACCATCCGTATCGTAAATGATAAAGGGATGAATAAGAAAGTCCGCTCCATTGAAGACGGGACCTATACCTTCAAAGTTGAGAAAGATGCCGACTATATCATGATGGCTACTTGTCGTTCCTATTTAAACTATTCAAATCGATTTTATGCCTTAAACGAAGAAAAAGATACAACTTACATAGCCAACTTTATCCTTACGCCCCTGCATCGTCCGATACGAATCGAAAACATTTTTTTCGAATTCGATAAATGGACACTTATGCCGACATCTTTCCCTGCTTTAAACGAATTGGTCAAGCTTCTGAAAGATAACCCGCATATTGTTATCGAAATCGGAGCCCATACCGATCAAATAGGAACAGAAGAGTATAACAACCAACTCTCGGAAAAGCGGGCCAACGCAGTTGTAGAATATCTTCAGCAGCAAGGAATAGAAAAAGAAAGGCTTGTAGCACATGGTTATGGAAAGAGCCAGCCGACCAAAGTCGACGATTATATAGAAAATAAAAATTCATTCCTGAAAGAAGGATATGTTTTAACAGAAGGTTTTGTTCAATCTCTGCCTCCCGAACAACAGCAAATCTGCAATCAGATAAACCGCAGATGCGAATTTAAAGTCCTTAAATCGACTTACAAATTATTTTAATACTCATTTTTTTTGTGTAGGTTTGCCAACTGAACAGACATCCAATATGAGACAATATTTAGACCTTTTACAACGCGTAATTGACGAAGGTGTGCACAAAGAAGACCGCACCGGAACAGGGACTCTCAGCGTTTTCGGTCATCAGATGCGTATTCGTATGGAAGACGGGTTTCCCTGCCTTACTACAAAAAAATTACATTTAAAATCCATCATTTACGAACTATTGTGGTTCCTGCGAGGAGACTCGAACGTGCGTTTTCTCCAGGACAACGGTATCCGTATCTGGAATGAATGGGCAGATGAGAACGGAGACTTAGGCCCTATTTATGGATACCAATGGCGTTCCTGGCCTGATTACAAAGGAGGAAGTATTGACCAGATCACAAATGCCGTTGATATGATCAAAAACAATCCGGACTCCCGCCGTATTATTGTCAGTGCATGGAATGTAGCCGATTTACCCAACATGAAACTCCCCCCCTGTCACATTCTTTTTCAGTTTTACGTTGCAGAAGGAAAGCTTAGCCTGCAACTATATCAAAGGAGTGCAGACATTTTTTTAGGTGTGCCTTTTAATATTGCATCCTATGCCTTGCTCTTGCAAATGATGGCCCAGGTTACCGGTCTGAAAGCAGGAGACTTTGTGTATACACTTGGCGACGCCCATATCTACAACAACCACCTTGAACAGGTCAAAGAACAACTAAGCCGTCAACCCAAAGCCTTACCTACAATGAACATAAATCCTGAGATTAAAGATATTTTTGGATTTTCTTACAAAGACTTTAGTTTGGAGAATTATAACCCACATCCTCATATTAAGGGTTTGGTCGCTGTTTAAAATAAAAATATGGAAACTGGAATTATTGTCGTTATTGCCAACCACAACGCAATCGGTAAAGGAAATCAATTGTTATGCCATTTGCCGGAAGACCTGAAACATTTTAAGGAAATAACCTTCGGCCATACAGTTATTATGGGACGCAATACTTTTTTTTCCTTACCAAAAGGTGCTTTGCCAAATCGCAGAAACATTGTACTCAGTCCGGATGAAGAAAATTTCGAGCATTGCGAAACAGCCCATTCAATTGAAGAAGCGCTTGAACTTTGCACCAAAGACAAAAAAGTATTTTTTATCGGTGGTGCCATGATCTACAAACAAGCTTACCCTATCGTTGACAAACTTTATCTAACTAAAATACATGCAGATTTTGAAGCAGATACTTTTTTCCCGGAAATAGATTATGACAAATGGAAAAAAATATTCTCCGAGACACACGAAACAACTTCCAATACCAAATATAGTTATACCTTTGAAAATTATATTCGTAAATAAAGATATCTCAATATTGTCATCCAAAAATATAAATTTTAGTCAAATGAAAAGAATTGTTTTAACATGGGCAGCTTTAACAATATGTGTTTTTTGCTTTGCAAAAAATGGTGCATCTATTGAATTTGCAACAAAAGCCCATGATTTTGGAGTGGTTTCAGAAGAGAGTAAGGCTGCCACATACAATTTTGTTTTCAAGAATACCGGAAATGCGCCTTTAATTATATACAAAGCTATTGCATCTTGTGGATGTACGACACCGATTTTTCCAAAAGAGCCTATAGCAGCGGGAGCAACAGCTGCCGTTAAAGTGACCTACGATACAGAGGGAAGACCCGGTGCCTTTCATAAGGATATAACCGTTTATACGAATGATGCCGAAAGGCCCAACCTCATTCTTATTATCACAGGTACAGTAGAACCAAAGACAGAGAACATAGAAGCGACATACCCGAAGGAAATGCAGGGTTTGCGCCTGACCCGGACACTTGTCCCTTTTCTGAATGCAAAAATCGGAAGCACAGAAACTGAAACCATCAATATCATCAATACAAATAGAACCCCTGTTAAACTTTCTTTTTTAAAAGTGCCAAAGCATATTATTGTAAGTCCTGCAAACCTCACGCTTCAACCCAATGAAACAGGAAGATTGGTCATCCAATACTTATCGGCAAATGCCCATGATTACGGAAGAAGAGAAGATTCTTTCTATGTTCTGATCAACGGCAAAAAAGTTAATACAAACAATCGTATCAATATAAGTGCTTATATAGCAGAAGATTTTTCACGTCAAAATTCAAAAGAACTGGAGAATGCTCCAGTTGCCGAATTTTCCGTAAATCGTATCAATTATGGGAAAATGGAGGCAAAAGCACATAAAACAGCTTATGTTCAATTATCCAACAAAGGTAAATCACCTTTGTATATCCGAAAAATAATTCCGGAATACGACGGAATAAAAATTGTAGCGGAAAAAAAGAAACTTCTGGCAGGTGAAAGCGAAAAAGTTAAAATTGATTTCAACGCAGGCACCTTTAATGGCAACATTGTACAACGTATTTCATTTATTACGAACGATCCAAAGAATAGCGTCATCAGAATTTTCGCCACAGCTCAGGTTTCAAAAAAATAATGAAACATCTGGAAAACGAGGATAAATATAAAGGATTATCCGTCCAAAAAGGCATTTCACAGCCTCCCATCATTAATCCATACCAAACTCATAAAGTTAGGAAGAAAGAATATAGTGCCTCAGAATATATTGAAAAAATTCTAAAAGGAGACAGAGTGATGCTAAGTCAGGCTGTCACACTTGTTGAAAGCGCGCGTTATGATCATCAGCAAAAGGCACAGGAAATTATTGAGAAATGTTTACCATATGCAGGAGAATCAGTCCGGGTCGGTATAACCGGAGTTCCCGGAGCCGGTAAGAGTACATCCATTGAAGCTTTCGGAATGAATTTGATCCATTCAGGCAAGAAATTAGCTGTTCTGGCGATAGATCCAAGCAGCGAACGCTCCAAAGGAAGTATATTGGGAGACAAGACGCGTATGGAGAGACTTTCCGCACAGGAAAATGCCTTTATCCGTCCCTCTCCTACCGCTGGTTCTTTGGGAGGTGTTGCACGTAAAACACGTGAAACCATTGTATTGTGCGAAGCTGCCGGCTTTGATACAATTTTTATTGAAACAGTCGGAGTAGGACAATCTGAAACAGCTGTACATTCCATGGTCGATTTTTTTCTGCTCATCCAATTGACCGGTGGCGGCGATGAGTTGCAGGGAATCAAACGAGGCATTATGGAAATGGCTGACGGTATTGTTATAAACAAAGCCGATGGCGATAACATAGAAAAGGCAAAAATAGCCCAGTCGCAATTCAAAAATGCCCTACATCTGTTTCCCATACATGAATCGGGATGGACACCGGAAGTCTTGACCTACTCAGGCATGACAGGTCGCGGAGTGGAAGAAGTTATGGAAATGGTTTTCAGATATATGTCTTTCACCAAATCCAATAATTTCTTTACAAAGAAAAGAGCGTCCCAAGCCAAATATTGGATGTATGAGAGCATTAACGAGCAACTCAAAAACCACTTTTATCAAAATGATACAATTCAGAGCTTGCTTGCACTTAAGGAAAAACAAGTCCTGAATGATGAAATCAGCCCCTTTGCCGCTGCCCAGTTTCTTTTGGACACCTATGAAAAAGAATGACCCTTTCTGGGTTATTCTTTAAATCGATAATGTCTTAAGAACTCTCAACAAATCCCGGTCAATCGGTTTGTCATTCTTTATAGCCTTTGTAAAAGGGACAGCCACCACCTGATCATTTTCAATACCCAACATGATATTTCGCTGACCATCAAGTAATGCGTCAACAGAAGCGGAGCCCAAACGGCTTGCCAAAATACGGTCATAGGCAGAAGGAGATCCTCCGCGTTGAACATGTCCCAAAATCACAACACGAACATCATATCCGGGATATTCCTTTTTGACACGATCCGCATAATGCAAAGCACCACCCGTAATCTCACTTTCAGCAACCAACACAATACTACTATTCTTTGTTTTGCGAAAGCCATTTTTAATAAGATCTTCCAGTTGGTCAACTTCTGTCGCAATTTCAGGAATGATAGCAGCTTCCGCTCCCGAAGCAATTGCGCCGTTCAAAGCGAGAAAACCAGCATCTCTTCCCATCACTTCAATAAAAAACAAACGGTCATGAGAAGAAGCCGTATCACGGACTTTATCGACAGACTCCAATATTGTATTCAAGGCAGTATCATAGCCGATCGTCGAATCTGTTCCGTAAATATCATTGTCAATCGTACCAGGAACACCAACAATGGGATAGTTAAATTCAGAAGCAAAAATACGGGCACCTGTTAAAGTTCCGTCACCACCGATCACAACAAGCGCGTCAATTTCTTCATTGATCAACGTATCATAGGCTTGTTTTCTTCCTTCAGCAGTTCTAAACTCATCACAACGCGCTGTCTTAATGATCGTTCCACCCTGTTGAATTATATTACTTACATTTTGTGTCTTAAACTCCACGATCTCTCCTGTGATCAAACCTTTATAACCACGATAAATGGCCTTAACCCGAATATTATTGAAAATTGCAGAACGTGTTACAGCACGAAGTGCTGCATTCATACCCGGAGCGTCCCCGCCCGATGTCAATACACCAATAGTTTTAATTTCAGACATAATTTCACCTGATTAAAGATACACCTACATTAAACCAAGTCCAAATATACTACTTAAATTTATCTTCCAACAAGAAATTTCTTCTTTTGTTATCAAGATTAAGTCAGAAAAGTCTTAACTCTTTTTTCCACATCTTTCATCAACCAATCAGGTGTAGAAGTTGCCCCACAAATACCTATCTTTTCTGCCTTTTCAAACATGGAAGATCTCACATCGTCGGGTCCGGTAATAAAAAATGTTTTTGAATTCTCACTTTTACAAGCATCAAAAAGAGACTTGCCGTTAGAGCTTTTTGCACCACTAACAAACAGAATACAATCATGTTGACGCGCAAAATTGCGAATGTGCGGCAAACGGTTTGCAACCTGACGGCAAATCGTATCATGATATTCAAAAGTAACACCTGGTTCCATCGAACCCTTAATGGTCCTAACCAGTAATTGGAATTCATCCAGCGATTTCGTCGTTTGTGAAAAAAGAACAATCGGTCTTGAAAAATCCAACATGCTCACATCAGACACGTTTTCCAAAACAATGGCTTTATTGTCCGTCTGACCTAAAAGTCCAACAACTTCGGCATGGCCATTCTTGCCGAAAATCACAATTTGTATGTCTGTATCTTTGCATCGATCGTACATTTTCCGAATCTTTGCATGCAGACTTAAAACAACAGGACAAGTCGCATCAATTAACCGAATGCCCTGTTTTTTTGCCTTTCTATATGTCGAAGGTGGTTCTCCGTGTGCACGAAGCAGCACATTCGCATCATACATCGTATCAAATTGCTCATACGTGATGGTTCGCAAACCTTTTAACTCAAGACGTTCGACTTCTTTTCCATTATGAACAATATCACCCAAACTATATAAAGGTTCACTGTTCTCAAGAAAACGTTCCGCTTTCTTAATAGCCTTTACCACCCCAAGACAAAAACCAGAATGGGTATCAATTTCAACAATTGCCATGAATCTTTTTGTTTACTTGTTCAAGCAGCCAGGCATCCTGTTCCTCAAGCGTAATCTTCCCATTATCCAGTTCAATCGCATCAACCGCTTTTTTTAAAGGACTGACAGAACGGGTTTGATCCAGTTTATCTCTTAACTCTATATTTTTCAAAATGACATCAAAAAGTTCAGGCTGTCCCTTTTCAACCAGTTCGTCATAACGACGCTGGGCACGAACCTGTGTATCTGCAGTTACAAATATCTTCAGGTCAGCGTTTGGAAATACAACTGTCCCAATATCTCTTCCATCCATAACAACTCCGCCGCCTGCACTTAACTTACGTTGAAGATCGACCATTGCTTCGCGCACAAAAGGGACAGCACTAACAATACTCACAGTGTTGGAAACTTCCATTGTTCTTATCTCCCTTTCAACATTCTCTCCGTTCAGAAAAGTTTGTACCCTCCCTTTCTCATCGTTTTGAAAAGTAATTTTCACTTTATCCAGCCTCTTCCTCAAAAGTTCCTCATCCAAAGCCTGCCCTTTCAACAAGCCATTTCGCAGGCAATAAAGACTAAGCGCACGATACATTGCTCCACTGTCAATATAAGTGTATTCCAGTGTTTTGGCCAACGACTTTGCCATCGTACTTTTCCCACAGGAAGAAAAGCCATCAACAGCTATGATAAGTTTCTTCATAATCAATATTTCGACAAATCAATATTCAGTGTCATTTGCAAAGAACCACCAGCCATGTTATATTTTGCATACGAAGCGCCAATACTCTTATTCTTCATGTGCATTGAAAAGCCAGCCGTAAAGCCGCCAAACGCAGTGCGCTGATCGGCACCCAACTCCGACACCCGTCTGTAATTATATCCAAGGCTCAACAAAAAATTATCCGTCGGGACAAATTCCACCCCTACTACTAAATGCTTGAAAAGCTTATCAAAAAACCCTTTTGAAGTGGAACTATCGGTTGAGGTTGTGGCATTCTCTGCCAAATACGGTAATTTCAAATCCAGTAAATTCTGGGCAGTCAACGTAAACCGGAAAGGTGCGTGAGCAAGCTTTTTAGTAATTCCAATTTGTACATCACGGGGCAAAGATTCATAAGTCCCATCGTATGAAACTATCTGGGCACCGAGATTCTTAATTACCAAACCAGCGGAAACCAAATTTTCCAAATTATGATAATAGAGACCAACATCCACACCAATAGCTGCAGAAGTATACTCATCCAGAGCGGAATAAACAAAACTCACATTTCCGCCAGCCCTCCAATGTTCAGACAACATCCAGGAATAAGTCCCGGTCAATGCCAAATCCCTGGCATTGGTCGTACCCAATACATCATCTTCAGCACTAGTCCATAACATGGATCCATAATCCACATAACGCACACCTGCCATCCAGATACTTCTGTCATTGATTTTTCGCGCATAAGCCATGGAACCGACATTAATATCCGCAATATAATGCATATACCCAAAAGCGAGATTGTTACTCATCTCAGTAGATAATATAGCCGGATTTTGAAAACACAGATTCAAATCCTTTTCGACAGATGAAACAGAATTTCCGCCCAATCCGGAAGCCGACACGGAATATGGCAACTTTAAAAACTGATAGACATAATCGCCACTCTGCGCATTCAGGCAATACGGGACAAGCATCAAAAGGGTAAACATATATAATTTTCGGAACATGATCTCTGTATTTCAAAAACAGTTCAAATATACATTTTTTTACGCATAGGAATAGATGATTGACCAAGGAACATTATTTAACCTTCGTTTGCAAAAATAAAAGAACAAACCTGTATATTTTCCAGATTCCCGGACAAGTTGCCTAAGTATTTATTGTACTTTTGCAGGTTCAATGAGCAGGTAAAAATGCTCAACTATGGATTCATGAGAAAAAAGAAATCAATAAAATCATTTTTCAGGAGCAAGGATGTTGATTTAACATCAAGTGAATGGTGTGATATTATTTTCGAGGACAGAAACAAAAGCTATGGTGCCTACGATATGCGGAAGACTTCCGGCAAACGCCACCTTCTCGCATTTATTCTTCTTTTCCTTTTTTTTGCATCTATTATTTTTGGGCCAATATTGGTTAAAACAATTGCAGAACGTCTGATAATAGATAAGATGCTTGGAATTACAGAACTTTCAAACATAAAATTCGAAGAAGACAAAGACAAACAAATTGTTCCGCCGGAGCAGACACCCCCTCCAATGACACCAACGGTCAAACCTCTAAAGGTTCCGGATGAGAATCCGGCCATGCTTCTAACCCCTGAAATACCCATCATCGTGGCAGATAAGGATTTCAAAGAAGAGGAAGCTTTTCGGCCCATTGATGAACTCAAAGAGAAACCGGACACAATTATCAAAGACACGATTGATCTCTTTGACCTCATGAGTGAAAAATACACAGTCGAAGACCTCTACACGAATGTTGATGAAATGCCTGGATTTCCCGGAGGAGAGCAAGGCTTGGCTGAATATATTTCACAAAATATCAGATACCCTGCTGCCGCATTCAACAGAGGCATACAAGGCAGCCTTATCTGCACCTTTATCGTTGAAAAAGACGGATCGGTCAGCCATCCAGAAATCAAGCAGGCAGCAAACCCGAACCTGAACAAAGAAGCCCTGCGCGTCATCGGTACACTTCCCAAATGGGAACCCGGGAAAAAACATGGCAAACCTGTCCGCGTCAAATATACGCTGCCCCTCATCTTCAATTTACAATAATCTTTCCGTTTTTTTGCTTAATACACATTGAATCTCTACATTTGGGTTAAAAATAGAACGCATGAGAACATCGGATGAGCTATTGAGGCATGTAAATATAGCTATTGAACAGCTTGATCTTGAAAAAGCACCCGCAAAACTATACGGTCCCATCCGTTATGTCCTCTCCATTGGTGGCAAACGTTTAAGACCGGTGCTATGCTTAATGGCTTATGAATTGTATGACACCCAAATCGAAAGAGCCATTAAGGCCTCCATCGCACTTGAAATATTCCACAATTTTACCCTCCTGCACGATGACATCATGGACAAAGCCGAAAAACGGCGGAATATGGATTGCGTCCATATCAAATGGGATGAAAATGTTGCCATTCTATCCGGTGACACCATGCAAATCTTATCCTACCAGGTCTTAAACGAACTGCCTGAAAAACACCTGAAGGACTGTCTTACTTTATTCTCACAGACAGCCATTGAGGTCTGCGAAGGACAACAGTACGACATGGACTTTGAGAGACAGGAAAAAGCCACCGTGGAGGAATATATGAAAATGATCCGTTTAAAGACAGCGGTTCTTGTCGCTGCAAGCCTGAAAATGGGAAGCCTTATCGGCGGAGCATCAAATAAAGAAGCCGAATTGCTCTATGAATTTGGTATTGAACTTGGCCTAGCCTTCCAACTTAAAGACGACCTGCTTGATGTCTATGGCAATTCACTCACTTTTGGTAAAAAAATCGGCGGAGATATCCTTTGCAACAAAAAGACATACCTTCTCATACAGGCGCTTGACAATGCAGATCCAAAAACCCTGGAAAAACTTCATTACTGGCTGAATAAAAGCGACTTTATTCCGGAAGATAAAATAAAAGCCATCACTGAAATATTCAATCAATTGGGGATTAAAGATCTTTGTCTCCTTGAAATAGAAAAACATCAAAAACTGGCATTTGAATACTTAAAGCAAATATCCGTTTCAGACATTTGCAAAGAACCATTAATACAATTTGCCAACGAATTGATGGACAGAAAAAATTAAACCTTAAACCAACTCAGACCCAATGCCATACAGAAGGTTGCCAAATACAGATCAAGCGAGAATCCGAGCCATGCGCTCTGCGCTGGAACAATGTTCCCAAACCGATGCTCCGGATCTCGCAATTTCAATTAAAACAAAAAACGAAATTGAACTATTTCTCCCAACATTTGAAGGAGCCAATCATGATTATCTGGAATGTCTGGACAGCCAGGTAACAGCCGCCAAGAAATATCAGCAACAAATCAAAATGATCCGGCTATACCTTTCCCACTTTATACAAGTCCTAAACTTCGGAGTAATACGGAAAGAAATCAAAAAAGAGTCGAAAAAACTATATGGTCTTGATCCGGCCAATTTCGCCGTTCCGGATTTAAGCACGGAAAAGGCCCTGCTTTATTGGGGAGAATGCATTATAAAAGGAGAACAGGAACGTATTGCAAACGGCGGATCTCCGATTTACAATCCGGCCATTGCCAAAGTATCCGTACATTACGACATCTTTAAAGATGCAGAAATATCCCAAAAGATCTATCAAAAAAGCACAAACCGCACACTCGAACGAGTCGCCGCCCTTCGCAACAATGCGGATGAAATCATTCTCGACATCTGGAATCAGGTAGAAGATTACTACAAATCCTATCCCGAAGAACAAAGACGCACCCTTTGTCAGATCTACGGTCTCAAATATTACTACCGGAAAAACGAAAAAGAAATTCCTGTAAATGATTGACACCCACGCACATTTATATCTTCCGGAATTTGACAGAGACCTGAATGAAGTCATTCAGCACGCAAAAGAAAACGGTATTGAAGAAATCTGGATTCCATGCACCAACTTCGAAAGCATGCAAGCCATGGAAAAGCTCCGTGACCTTTTTCCCGGCTATTTCTGTTTCTTTGCCGGACTTCATCCCGAGGACATTCATGCAGACTTTAAAGAAGAGCTTAAAAAGATCCATTCTCTTCTTGAGGCAAATTCATACAGCGGCATCGGCGAAATAGGTTTGGATCTCTATTGGGACAAGACCCATCTGAAGGAACAAACAGAAGCCTTTACCATTCAGCTCGATTGGGCAATTGAGCGCAATCAGCCCGTCCTGATACACATCCGGAATGCTTTCGATGAAGTCATGCCCCTTATCCGGCCCTACTACACGAAAGGGTTAAAGGGTATCTTCCACTGCTTCGGCGGCACACTCGATCAGGCAAATGAGCTAACCCTGCAAGGCGGATTTCTTTTAGGAATGAACGGCAACATTACCTATAAAAAGGCATCAGTGGCAACCTTCCTCAAAAACATCCCGCTGCAATATATCGTAACCGAAACCGATTCTCCCTATCTCACCCCTGTCCCCCACCGCGGTAAAAGGAACGAATCACAATACATCCCGCTCATCATCCAAAAGCTTTCTGAGATTTATGAACTACCTGTCGCTCAGATACAAAAGCAAACCGTTTTGAATGCCAGGAACCTTCTATCCATCTAAACCGACAATTACCATCTTCTTTTTTTACGATTCAAAGTCATTCTTGCTTTGTAAGTCTCCATTTTTTCGTAAATTCGCGCCGGTTTAAGAAAACCGCCAACGCAGAAAATTGGAGAGATGCTCGAGTGGTTGATGAGGCACGCCTGGAAAGCTTGTATACTCGTAAGGGTATCTAGGGTTCGAATCCCTATCTCTCCGCAAACAAATGAATTGCTAAAAACGAGCGTAGCTCGTAGCTCAAAAGTAAAAAAAAGTCATGCCAAGCTTGCTTGAGTATGGCTTTTTTTACTTTTGAGCGTAAGACCCGAAGGGGCTTTTTTAGCAATTCATTTGTTTGCAGGTTCCCCACCGAGGATCGCGGCGCGAATGCGACGCAATTTCGCGTTCTACTGGTTTATTCCAAAGCCATAAGATGTTATTTTTCTTTTCTTATCCGCTTTCCCCCATTTATGCTTTTTAGGCTTACTTTACTCTGCATTTCATTGGCAGCGCTTCCGTTGTCCAGCGGCATGGCATTCCGGCTCCTGTTCGCCCGTCCTTGTGCCCGCTTGATTCCTGCGCTATTTGTTTGTCTCTTTCAGAGCTGTATCATGAAAACTCTAACTCGCATTCAATCCAAGATAAAAGTATTTAAATGGAGAGGGTGCGGGTTTTTTAATAAGAATATATACGCAGTGCGAGTCTTGTGGTGTTGTGCGACAGCATAAAAAGTGCGCCATTATTAGTTTCCTAAATAAGAAACATTTATCTTTGCTCAATAATTTGAAAAAATGAAAGATTGTAAATTTCGCGTTGAATTTTTAGAAGAAGCAAAAGACTTTCTGGATGATTTAGACGAAAAGTCAAGAGACAAGATAATTTATAACATTTGGAAGGCTAGAAGCACTAATGACAAAGATCTTTTCAAGAAATTACAAGACGAAATATGGGAGTTTCGAACCAAATATAATCAAACTTGTTATAGGCTGTTTGCATTTTGGGATAAATCGAAAAACACTGACACAGTTGTGATTTCGACTCATGGATTGATAAAAAAAACAGATAAGACACCCAAAAGCGAAATCGAACACGCTGAAAAATTGAGAGTAACGTATTTTAAAGAAAAAACAAAGAAAGATGAAAACTTATAGATTAGAAGACCTTACCGATAAATACATTGGTGGAAAAGGTACAAAGGAGCGGGAAGAGTTTGAGAATGAATTACGACTTGATTTGTTAGGTGAAGCAATAAAACAGGCAAGAATTGAACGTCATTTAACACAAGAGCAGTTGGGAGAATTGGTTGGAGTAAAGAAGGCACAAATATCTAAAATCGAAAACAGTACTACAGACGCACGATTTGCAACTGTATTGAAAGTTTTTAAAGCATTAGATGTCAAAGTAAGTTTCAATGTGGAATTGAATAACCGGAAGCTCGTTTATTAAAAAATGCCGATCGCACAATAAATACTACTCTGAGCAGCCTGCAAGACCCAGCGATGAGTCGGTGTTGAACTATACCCACCACTTAGTAGTTATGCACTTAATGAAGAATTTGTTGATTTCTTTAGTGAAGGGAGAGAAAAGAGATTTTTGACATAATGCAGGGTTTCGTACTTATTCGAATCATTATCCAGGTAAATTGATGTTTATAAAGGACGATTCAGTGTGATTTGGTGTCTTTTTGTTCGAATCTGGGCATATCTTTCCTTTTTTGCGGATGAAACGCAAAGGAATGTTGTCGGTTAAGAATGAGCGTTTGTAACATTAAACATGAGCCAGGTCGGAGCGCAAATGCGTGGCAGTTCTCTGATAGCAACCATCCGTCCTTTCTTGTACACAGGGCAAAGGCATGGGTCTATGCCGGTCAGTCTTTGGAAACGTTCGATCGTGGTTTCCGGTTTTTTCTGTTGCTCTATTACTTTATCAATGTCGGACGGTACAAATTGTAACTCCAGGTTTCGTTTGACCGTGTGGTTGTAAATGCCGAACCGTCGGATTTTCACAAACCGTTGTGGAAGGATGTGCAGTGTGAATTGTCTGAGGAATTCAACGCCATCGAGTGTTATTGGCTTTTTGACGGCCCTGTCACGGTAATCCTTTGCGATAAAAGTAACCTTACCGTCGACAATGTTCAGAATACGCTGGTTTGTGATGGCCACCCGGTGGGTATATTGCCCCAGATATCGGATAGCGTTATCGGCACTTGCCAGAGAGGGTTTGCAGTGAACCACCCATTTTGTTTTGTATGCCTGCTGCACGGGATTATTGAACAGATCCGCCCTTTCGCTCCTGCATGATCTCCGATAAAGAATACTAAAGCCAGAATAAATAGCGATATGGATACCTCGGATATACACCTGAACGTTTTTTTGAAACCGAATTTTTGCCCTGTTTACAAGAACACCGGCAAAAAAGCCATAAATGAAATTCAAGACAAAGAGCAGTGCTATTGCTATTGCTTCAAGAACGCTATGGCCGAAAATATCCTCACAAATGGTTTTAAAATTGACTTCGCCTGTTGAAACAGCCTTTGCAAAATAATAATTTTCACTATTGCCAGACATGTCATCCTTCTGTTGCTGCAAAACACACTTTACTACCATAATTTTAATTTTTTAATGTTAACAATTGGCTACTCGCATTGAACTCCAACCGGGATTTCTGATTGCAGCACAAAAGTACAACAGTCAATTTTCGCGAATGCTCCAAATGGCGCTTTTTGGTGCTTTTTGGGGGCAAAAAGGGGTAAATAAGGGTTTTTAAATCATTCTTTCAATCATTGTTTAATATTAATTGATTATTATTTTGATATCATTCTTAAATGTCTTATTTTTGCACTATAAAATAATAAAAAATAAACATGATGAACAAGTTTGAAGATTTAAAACAAGCGAATTATAATCGACGCAGTCATTTGGTAACTCCGTGTCAAGTCTGGATTATTTATAAACATTTGGGAGATCCGTAAACTTTCAACAGCCCAGGTTAAGACAAAAATTCAAGACTGATAAATAAAAATCATCAGCTGATGATTGATGAATTGTCAGCTGACAATTCCCAAACTATCAGCTGACAATTTTCCCGGATTATTCAAAAAAAAAATTAATGAACAAAAATGATTAAGCTTTTGGATTTTGTTTTTCTTCTCTTGCGCGCACGCGTTATTGTATATTTATTATCTGAACGTAGTGAAGATAATATAATAATTTTCTAATATAATAGTGGACACATTGAGTCCGTTTTGATTTTTTTATCAAGCATAACAAGCACAATTTCAATCAATTAATTAGACTTTTAACTGTTTCAAAACTGTTTCACATAAAAACCAATAATCATGAATGCAAAAAACGAAGTAAAATCAGTAACTATTGATTCCAAAAATAAATTTGATGGGCAATATTTCCTTTTCCCAAAATACCTCATTAAAGAAAATCTGGAAAACCTCAAATGCGAATTATCCTTTTTCGAAGCCTTCCTTATGATCGTTTTGAACGTAAAACATGCAGATCAAACTGAAAAAGTTGGTTTGGAAAGTCGGATATGCAGACGTGGCGAAACTTTCAAATCCTTGCAGGCATGGAGTGACCTGTTCAACTGGAATAGATCAACGACAAGGCGTTATTTCCAGAAAATGAGTGGCAGAGGATGGATTGAATGGGAGAGCCTGGTAAACACGACTCGTATCAAGATCGTTAATTACGATTTTTATGTTGGTCATAATGATCCGCAAAGTAAGCTCAAATACACTCCGGAATTTGAAACATTTTGGAAAGAATATCACCAAATGACCAGCAAGCAAATGGTAGACAAGGTGGTTTCCTATAGGTTTTGGCGAATGCTTTCTTTAAACGAGCGGGATTTGGCTGTTAAAAATATACGCAAGTATTATTATAACCTGTCGAATACGACTTATTGCGTAAAGGCACTGACCTATCTCAAAAATAAAAAATTTAATGATCAATTCTATTCCAAATGCTAGCAAATGAGGATATAATTAAAAAAAGCGAAGAGTTGGTCATTGCCGCAATCCTTATTGAAAATACGGCCTTTTTCCGGGTTTCTACCTTCCTTCGAAAAGAGATGTTTTATACGGACACACACAAAGAAATTTATCAGTGTGTTGCAGATATGTTTGACAAGGGTGGCGCAGTAGATTTGCTAACAGTCGGAAATGCCCTGAAAAACAATAAATGTTTTTAGGAAGCAGGTGGCGTTATCTACCTTGTGCGCTTGACCGGCCGTTTAACAAGTACAGCGCATTTGGAGCAACATGCCTACATAGTGCTTAACGCCTATATTAGCAGAAGGACGATGATCTTTGCCAGCCAACTTTTGGAAAAGGCAAAAGCCAATGACCTGGCAGCTGAAGATTTATTAATTGAGGCCAACAACATGCTGGAAGAAATCGATCACGATATTCCCTGTTTTAATACGATCATTGATGCTCCCAGTGTAATTCAACAATCCAAAGACTGAGTGGAAGAAAAATAATGTAAAGAGTATTCTTCGAAGTAAAAGAATGATGAATTCATATAAAAAGTTGGATATTGAATTAAGGTGAAAATCGCCTGTAGTTAGCCATCCGTTAGGCCACATTGAAAAAAACCACAAACCATTAAATTAGATATTTAGATAAAGTATAATTAATACACAACAAAACTTTGAAAAAAGGTTTTAGTTCTGTATTTTTACATCATACTTAATAACAAAAGTATTAATTCTAAAGAAAGGAGTAAAACTTATGATTTACACAAAACCAAAAGTCTTGGCACAAAGTACTGCACAGATGGCTGAATGTCGTCCAAATAGTAGCCCAAGCGGAAGACCTTGTAATCCACCAAAGCCAGGTGGACGTTAATGAACAATTTGATCAGGCGGCGATGTTTTACAATTAAACTCGCCGCCTGATTACTTAAAAAAAGGAGATATTGAAATGTTTTTCAAGCAAAAATCCAATGTTATGTTTCGAGACTATGAGTCCTTTGGGTACATAACGGACAATCGGAATTTCGAATATATACAAACAAATGATAATGCAAACCACATCGGTGATAAGATTCTATCAGAAAGTGGGGCGGTTTTTTTATCTGTTTTAGGCAGGACACCACAAACCCTTGATGAACTTGCAAAAAAAATAAAGAAACAATTTACAGATGTTGACATTAGAACAATAAAGAACGATGCCAAAGAATTTTATTGCATGCTTGAACAGGATAGTTTTATTGTATCTGGCGAAACATTGCAGGAGTGTGATGAAAAAGACACGAGGTTTTCGTACAAAACATTAGAACCCGAAATAACAAAACAAAAAAAATCTCCGGCTATCATGCATCCGGAGAAATCCACACAAGATTTTTTTGAAGAATACTTTAAAGGCAAACCTCAGCTTACAAATTTGCACATAGAAATCACAAGCAAGTGCAACGAAAGATGCATACATTGTTATATTCCACATGAATACAAAGTAAGTTATATCGAACCTGATTTGTTTTATTATGTTTTAAAGCAATGTAAAGATTTGAGATTATTGCATTTAACGATAAGTGGTGGTGAGCCTCTGTTGCACAAAAACTTTTGTGATTTTTTGAAAAAATGCAAAGAATATGATTTTTCAGTGAATGTGCTTAGTAATCTGACATTACTAAATGATGAAATCATCAAAGAAATGAAGAGGAATCCCCTTTTAGGTGTTCAAGTCTCATTATATTCAATGGATTCCAATATTCACGATGAAATAACTCAAATGAAAGGGAGTTTTGAAAAAACCAAAAATGCAATTTTGAAACTGGTTGAAAATGATATCCCTTTGAAAATAAGCTGCCCAATAATGAAACAAAACAAGAACTGTTATGATGACGTTATTAAATGGGCAAAAGAGTATAAGATTGATGTCGGAGATGATTATGGCATCATAGCAAGATATAACCATACAACACAGAATCTGAATTGCCGTCTATCAATTAATGAAATCAAAGAAGTGATTGATGACAAAGTCGCAAATGATTCAAAATATATAGAGCAAATAGAAATTGAAGGTGAGAAGAAAAAAAATATGACGTCAAATGATTTTGTATGTAGCGTTTGTCATTCTTCTATTTGCATAGCAGACAACGGAAATGTCTATCCATGCGCCGGCTGGCAGGATTATGTTGTTGGCAATGTAAAAAAAACTTCTCTCAATGATATTTGGGACAATTCTGAAAAAGTACAATATTTAAGAGGGTTGCGCAAAAAAGATTTTCCGAAATGTATTCAATGTCCGGATAAAGAGTTTTGTACTATGTGTATGATTCGGAATGCAAATGAAAATCCAAAGGGAGATCCGTTAGTCGTTAATGAGTTTTTTTGCAAAATCGCAAAACTCAATAAACAAATAATGCTTGAGAGGAAGGAAAAGCTTATGAATTCTTAATGCCAGTAATCCGTCCCTACAAGAAAGTATTTGTCTGAAAATCTATATATTAATGAAACTAATAAGGTAGATATCCAATATTTCATCTTTAACCTGACATAATTATGGAAGAAAACACAAATACCCTTCGCAAAAAAGCAGAAGATCTTTATAAACAGAATAAGTTTAAAGATGTTATAGCATTGCTTACAGATGAAGAGCTGGAAAGAGAAAAAGATGCTGAATTATATGCATGGAAGGCAAGAGCTAATCATAGGTTAGACAATGATGTTGCTGTAACTATGCTTTTGGCAGAGAAAGCTATAGATGCAGATCCAAATTATTTTATGGGATATTTTGCCAGAGCTTGTGCCTGGGATGTTAAAAAAGAAAATGACAAAGCGATAGAAGATTATACTAAAGCCATAGAACTTAATCCGGATTTTGCAGATGCTTACAATTACAGGGGAATTGCTTGGCAAAACAAAAAAGAAAATGACAAAGCGGTTGCAGATTATGATAAAGCGATTGTAAATTACAACAAAGCTATAGAGATTGATCCGGATTATGCTGATGCATATAATTACAGGGGAATTATGTGGTATAATAAAACGGATTATTATAAAGCAATAGCGGATTATACTAAAGCCATGGAGCTTAATCCAAATTTTGCAGATGCTTTTTATAACAGGGGCCTTGCATGGGTCGCTATAAAAGAAAAAGAATATGATAAAGCGATAGAGGACTATACTAAAGCTATCGAACTCAATCCGGATTATGCAGATGCTTATTATAATGAACGGGGACTTGCTTGGAAAGCGAAAGGAAAATATAAAGAAGCAATTAACGATTATACTGATGCTATCAAAATCAAGCCGGATTTTGCAAATGCATATTATAACATGGGATTAGCAAGAAAAGAATATAATGATGACCCTGAAATAATCAAGCAAGACTTTGAAAAATATCTGGAACTTGCAATTGACGAGAATGAAATTTGGACTAAGTATGCAAAATATTATATAGAAGATCTTAAAAGAATAAATGATAAAGAACTTTCTGTTATTGCAGATTTAGTTTCTAAGATAAAAGATACATTATATCTAGACGAAGACTGTATCACACATTATACCAGTTTATCTGTACTTAAAAGTCTAATACTTGACAGCAGTAAATTCAGAATATCCGAAGGAAACTTTATAAACGACCCCTCTGAAGGCACAGAGTTTTTTAATTTTCTGTATGATAACACGTCTACTTCCAGTAAGGATGGTTCTTCTGTTGAAAGCTTTTCACCCAAACCCTTTATTGGTAGCTTTGTTGCCCAGGACAAGTATAACGACCTAAATATGTGGCGGTTTTATGGGAAAGAAAAGGGAGAGGAGGCCAAAGGATGTGCCATTACCCTGCGGATGCAGAAATTTATTGGAGAAATCAAGAACTCTTTATCAAATGAAAAAAATAAAGAAGCCCGGCTGGAAGATGAAAATGATATAAACTTTTATCAAGTAGCTTATTTAACGCATGGGGCGACTAACTTTTATATTCCAAGTTCAGATGAAAAAAGCGAGGAGCTGAAGAAGTTGATGACAGAACTAAAAGATAAAGTAAATTTATACAATGGAGATAATAAAACTTTTTTAGAAAAGAACCTGAACAGTATTGCCTTTTTGTTCAAAAGCGATGCTTACAAAAACGAAAATGAAGTGCGTCTTGTAGTAAAAGGAATTGAGTTCGAAAAAAAATACAATATGGATGTGAGCTCACCTATAGTATATATAGAGCTGGTTTCTATACAAGATATAGTGTCGCAAATCACTTTAGGTCCTAAAGTGGATAAAATAAGTGAATGGGAAGCAGCTTTTCACTACCGTTACGGAGAGAAGATACCGAAAATTGAGATTTCGCACCTACCTTACAAATAAGTTATACTCCGCTGGCGCGGATTTGCAATCCGTGCCCAAATAGACAATCATTTGAAAAGGCACTGTAAATAAGCAAAATTGCAAAGCAACTGAGTGTAATTAAAATCAATATCCTTTTGATTTATTTAAGTCACGAAGTTTTACATACAAATCAAAAGTAGTTTCCTTAGTTGATATCCAATTGGTAATAATATTAATAAGCTCATTGATTTCAGTGATATAAGACATCCTTCCATCAGCTCCGCGAATACCATCTACACCTTTGCGATGACCGCGTGTTAAAAAGGTATTCTTTTCTTCATATATAAAATCTCTAGCAGCCTTATTTTGCTCACCCTTGGGTAAATATTTTATTAAAAGTCTGTTTACAACATTATAATAAAGCTGATACTTCTCCTCAGGATCATCAATAGCCTCTAGGGTTATATCTGCAATTTCTTTTTTAAGAACAAGCTCACCATCAATATCAAATGCAAATGTTTCTTCTTTTATATCATTTGCTTTCATAAGAATGGATATTCGCTCCAATTCTTGTTCTTCTTCCTTTTGAATTTGTTTTAATTCTTCTTCTGTCAAATTCTTCTTTTTTTCTTTCATAGTTGTTAGATATTATATATTTGTTCTTTGATTTTAATCACGCTCTCAATAAGGCTTACCTTTTCAAATGGATGAGTATTTAACAATTTTAAAGCAACATCCATTTTGGGTATTTCTTTTGAAAAATTCTTCCATTCCTTAGTTTTGTAACAATAAATTGCATAAATAATAGATGGGTGAAGCACGTATTCTTTCGCAAATTTTTCAACAATTGGTTTTGAATAGATATAACCAGAAATATACCTAAGCATAGCATCACTAAGAAGATATTCTCTCGCAAAATCATCAGCTTTTTCCTCATTCATTAAAAATAAATCACCTTCACCACTTAAATGAAATGTCCTTTTTTTTATCTCCTCAAAATCATATAAAATATGATGCAATTCATGCAAAAGGACAAACCATAAGGTTGGGTAGTTTTTGTTTAAATCAGATAAAACAATACATGGTTTATCACAACAAAAAAAAGTTGCTCCCTTAATTTGCAAGGTTGAAATTGAGGGTTGAAAGATTACTGTCACCCCAACCATATACAATGCTTTTGAAACCAACAGCAATCCATTTTCCAAATTTCGAGTATAAGGTTTAATTTTAGGTATCAAATCAACCAAAGCTTTTCTGTCAAATTTGTTAGGATTATTAATTAATGAGAATTGTTTAAAAGCAGATTGTACCCAGAAATTTCTTATTAATGCATTCGAATCATTTTTCGATTTGCTAAAGACAGAAAAAACTTGATTTTCAGAATACGAATAGATTGAACTTAAGTCAAAAAACTTTTTAATTCTTTCAGTTAAATCTGTAATTGTAGCATCAGTCTTAAAAAAACCCAACTTTTTTAATGAAGCAACATCTATAGTGGAAAAAATATATCCAGCCTCTCTTGCTCTCTGAATCTCACCAATTTGCTTTGTCGACATTTTGGGAACATAAATTTTGATTAAATCACTTACAGAAAGATTTAAGAAATGAGCAAGCTTAATTATATTTATAAAATCTATATGTTTCCCTGTGCCTTGAAGAATTGGTATTAATGTTTTTTTATCCATTTCAAGCAATTTCGCCACTAGGTTATCACTTAATTTTAATTCAGCCTTTCGTTGTTCATACAATTCTAAGACAGAGCTTATACCATCAGTATCTATTGATGACTGCATTGCAGCATCAATTACTTTTCTTAATTCCAACTCAGATTCATCCACCTTAATTCATTTTAGGAATATTTTCCACAAATATAGCAAAGATTATTGCATTATATCAATAATTATAGGAAATTTTTCCTAACTTTTTAAAACAATATTCATTAATAAAATTTCCACACTTTCAATTCTAAGAAACCTAGACACATTACTTTAAAAACTCTATGTAAAATACAAACTATACTGATAAATAATTTTATTTAAGATAAAACTATTGGGGAAGCTTACTTTTTTAGGGAAGCTTACAGAGGGACTAAATAAACATCTTTAGTCCTTTATTGTTTGATATTTATAAACTGAATAATAGATGTATTAAAAAAATAGTATTTTAAATAGGGGGAATTCCCCTTTCACAATTAACTATAATTCAGAGGTTAAACAACCCCTGCTCAATCATTCATGGATAAACTTAGTGAGGTGAGAAAATCACACATCGCTGATTTAGTGAATTGGTGTCCGCTTCTGGTTACACGCGAATCTGCCGTTTTCTCTTTTGATCCAATTTCAAAACCGAAAAGCCTAAAAAGCCTGATCAATTCTTCAAAAGTAAAATTATTTGGCAAAGATTTAAAACGATCAACCAGCTTTTCCTTTGTGCCCATCTCGTTGTTTATTGTAATATAAAGTCACTAGTGTCCGGTTAAAACTCCCAGATATTCAACTGGTTAGAAATGTCCGGACTGGTTAAATTGTAATTTGTATTTATAAATAGCTCATTTATAGGCATTTTCTCGAACAGAGTCAAGCTGAAAATCTGTAATAAAGTGTAGAGCGGTGGCTCTAGTTTCATTCTCTTTTTGACTATTGCAACAAGCAGATACATGCTGATTGCTATCCAGATTTGAGTGAATACTGCGTTTCTGCTGGTGCCATAAAAGGCTTTTATCCGAAGATGCTGTTTTATCCATTTGAAAAACAGTTCAATCTTCCATCGTTCTTTATATAACTGAGCAATTGTCAGGGCGGGTAACTCGAAGTTATTCGTCAAGAACACGTAAATCTTGCCAGTTTTGGCATCCCGATATTTTATCCGTCTCAGATAGTCCGGATAATCCTTCTTGATGTAGAAGCCCGTAAGCTTTACAGATTGATCGTATTTGAGTCCGGTGGTTCTGTCCACCTTTCGACTATACACCCTTCTGGCAGCCATGTTATCCTTGGCCCTGGTCACGAAGAACGCGCGTTGTTCATGAATAATGGTGTAAAACCGAAAGTAATCGACATAGCCTTTGTCCATCACATAGATGGCACCTGGCTCGACAACGATATGGTCCATTACATTGACGTCGTGGCACAAACCATCCGTCAAATGTACAAATGTGGGTATTGAGCCACGCAAGTCCAATAAGGTGTGCATTTTTACAGCACCCTTGTTCTTGCGAAACTTCGCCCACGGGAAAAGACTTAAACACAAGTCTATGGTACTGCTGTCCAAGGCATACACCATGTTTTCTACATCAAGTTTAAACTCGTTGTCCTGTCTGTACAGGTCTCGGGCCTCCTTGATTAGAACTTGTGCATAGTCCGCATAAATTCGCCAATCCCGACTTTCATTGGCCTCTGCCAATGTTGATTTAGGAACCGGCTGTTTTATGCCTGAGTGATATAATTTATTGGAAAACGCTGTCAGGCAAGATTCGATGTCCCGTAAACTTTCCCTGTAAGTCAATTGGGCAAAGCCCATCACATAAAAGTGCTCCTTGCAGGTAAAATTCCTTACACGATGATTACCCTTGTACTTTTCAACACACTTGTTGAATTCGTAAGTCGGTAAGAATGACATTAGTTGCGCGAAAACGGTCTTCCCTGTATTCATGATTTACTAATTTTTTAGTAAATCTACTGGGTTTCCAATATTTTCAAATCGAAAAATCAAAGAACGTATCTGAAATCCCCTATTCATGGGTATTTCAGGAGTTTAACAAAGTCTTTAACCGGACACTAGTGTGACAAAATCTCAGTTTATGAAACTATTTGTAGCTCTTATATTGCCTTTGAGCATAGGAGCTTTCGCCGGAATGTTCACATCAGAAGCTATTCCGGGGTGGTACGCAACACTTAATAGGCCATCGTTCAATCCGCCCAATTGGCTATTTGGACCTGTTTGGACTACCCTTTATCTACTTATGGGAATTTCTTTATATCTGATTTGGAAAGAAAAAAAAAGCAAAGAACGAAATTTTGCGATGCTGATTTTTCTCATTCAGCTTGCTTTAAACTTTGCATGGAGTTATATTTTTTTCTATTTCAATAAAATTGGTTTTGCATTTGCCGAAATTATCTTATTATGGCTGAGCATTGTGCTAATGATTATTCGGTTTTACAAAATCAAACCAATAACAGCATATATCAATATTCCATATTTACTATGGGTTAGCTTTGCCTCCATGCTAAATTTAAGCTACTACCTACTTAATTAAAGAGAATAGCATGATAAACATCCTATTACTAATTCTTGCCTATTTTTTTATGGAATTTGTGGCATGGTCCAACCATAAATACATAATGCATGGTTTTTTGTGGAAATGGCATAAGGATCATCACCGGAAAGATCACCAGCACACTTTGCCCGAAAAAACAGAAGACAAACGATTTGAAAAAAACGACTTGTTCTTTTTGATATATGCCATACCAGCCATTTTACTAATGATTATCGGGTTTTCATTTCAGTTATTACCTTTGGTTTATATAAGCATTGGCATTACTTTATATGGTTTCACCTATTTTATTATTCACGATATAATTATTCATAATCGATTACAGATTCCATTTTTAAGAAAGAATCCGAATCTTTATATCAGAGCAATTATCAAGGCACACACCGCTCACCATTGGCCTAAGAACAAGAAAGATTTTCATAATTATGGCCTATTGGTTTTTCCATTCAGATATTTTAAAAGTTGAAACATGCCGTTATATTCAATATTATTACTTTCCTCCATTTTAGTCCCTTTGACTTTGAGTTTTGACAAAAAACTTCAATTTTACAAGCAATGGAAATATCTATTTCCGTCATTGATTATCGTAGCAGTGTTTTATATTACATTTGATATTTATTTCACCAAATTGGGAGTATGGGGGTTTAACCCGTGTTATCATTCATCTATCGTATTCTTTAAATTACCAATAGAAGAATGGCTGTTTTTTATTATCATACCTTATGCAAGTATATTTTTACACGATGCTATTGTTTTGTATTTTAGCGAATTCCGAATTAGGAATAGATTGACAACCTATCTTTCTGTCGGTTTGATTTTGCTGTCTTTCAGTATAGTAATATTTAATCTTGAAAAATCCTATACAACATACATTTTCTCGTTGGTAATTCTAGTCCTTTTGTTTTCATTTTTCGACAAAACCAACGTGATGAATAATTATTACTGCACATTTCTGGTGATACTTATTCCATTTATACTTATAAATGCTATTTTAACCGGCAGTTTTATCGCTGAACCAGTTGTGTGGTACGATAACACTGAAAACCTGGGAATACGCATTCTAACAATTCCTATTGAGGATTTTGGTTATGCTTTTAGTCTTGTTTTATTTAACCTGCTATTAAGGAACAAACTGAAAAGATATAATGATGGCTTATAAGCATAAATATATTGAATATATTAGCAAAAAGCATCAGGTTATAAGTCTGTTTTTTGTAGTTTTTTACACAGTTGGTATTATAGGTATGTCTTTAGCATATACTTATCCGCTGTTTATAAAACTAATTCCTTTTGCACTCGTATTAAGTTTTGTAGCACTCATGTTCTTCCATTCAGGTAAAATTGATTTGAAAACAATATTGTTTTTCTTGTCAATATACGTTATAAGCTTTACAGTTGAGGCAATTGGCGTAAACACAGGACAAATATTTGGTTACTACAGTTACGGGAACGGTTTAGGCCTTAAATTATTTGAAACGCCATTCATTATTGGCGTAAACTGGCTTTTTATGCTTTATACCACTTCGGCAGTGGTTGAAAGGTGGAAGCTTCATGGCATTTTCAAAATAATAGTAGCTGCTTCAATTATGTTGTTGTACGACCTAGTTTTGGAACAAGTAGCACCCAAACTTGATATGTGGCATTGGAAAAACGAAATCATACCTTTTCAGAACTACATGGCCTGGTTTGCTTTGGCGCTGATTTTCCATTCCGTACTTAAAATTTTAAATATCAAAACTCAAAATAAATTAGCCTTGCTAATACTTGGGTGTCAATTCCTATTTTTATTATCATTATATATCACTAGTGTCCGGTTAAAGACTTTGTTAAACTCCTGAAATACCCATGAATAGGGGATTTCAGATACGTTCTTTGATTTTTCGATTTGAAAATATT
>Ga0302292_1000567_pt1 | contig 25922 bp, 28 predicted proteins | sample III_Fen_N2_1_FD_194553 | JGI IMG/M metagenome (GOLD analysis project Ga0302292, IMG submission 194553) | Peat permafrost microbial communities from Stordalen Mire near Abisko, Sweden - III_Fen_N2_1 | ecosystem: Environmental > Terrestrial > Soil > Wetlands > Permafrost | place: Sweden: Abisko...
AGTCCACGACCGAGAGATACAACTTTAAAATTATATTTATCTTGAAGTGGGGAAATCTTTTCTCTTAAATACATATCTGTATGTTCGCCTTGAGGATTTAAAGAAAGTGCAATAATTATTTCTTTTAAGTCATTATTTTTTGCACGATTTTCTATGGTACTTATAAGTTCTTTAAGACGAAGGAAACTCGGAGTTTCTTTTGTAACTATTGGAGCAAGACCACCAAGAATAAAATACATTCCAGAATAATTCTTACTCTTTTTTATATTTTCATAATCAGCATCTTTTTCAATAATAAGAAGGGAAGTCTTGTCTGTTTTTGGGTTTTTACAAACATCACAAAGTTCATCACGATCTCCTTGGAAAAATAAGAAACATGACGGACATTGATGTATTAAATTTTTAATACCTATAATACTATCCCCAAGTTCTTTTACGTAGTTTGGATTTTTGTGTAATAGGAAATATACAAAACGCTTTGATTGGCGTTCTCCAATACCTGGGAATTCTTTAAAGTATTGAGCTAGTCTTTCGATTGGATCCATAAAATTTAGAATTGATCAAGTGAAGCACTTGAGGCACCTGCGTAGTTATTTCCATTTGATTTGTCGATAGACATAAAGGTTGTAGATTTCTCATCGAAGTATAGGTCTACTTTACCAACTGGACCATTTCTGTGTTTTTCGATTAATATTTCTGCGATGTTTGTTTTTTCACTTTCATCTTTACCTTTATCTTCACGGTGAATGAACATTACGATGTCGGCATCCTGCTCGATAGAACCTGAGTCACGAAGGTCAGATAAGCGAGGGCGACCGCCGCGTGACTCAACTGCACGAGAAAGCTGTGAAAGAGCAATAACTGGAACATCGAACTCTTTTGCAAGGGCCTTAAGGGAACGAGATATTTCAGTAACTTGGTTCACCATACTGTCGTAGTTCTTTGAAGTAGACATAAGCTGTAAGTAGTCCACAATAATAAGACCAATGCCGTGTTCAGCACGTATACGACGACAAACTGAACGCATACGAACGATAGAGTTACCAGCAAGATCATCTACGAAAATAGGAGCTTTTGATAAACTATCAAGAGAGTCACGAATTTTTGCAAATTCTCCTTCAGATGACAAATTACCAGTACGAAGATTCCATGCATTTACTTTGGACTGTGCAGCAAGAAGTCTGTCGACAAGTTGCTGTGTACTCATTTCAAGAGAAAAGATTACTGTAGGTGTTCCGTGGTTGAGTGCAGCTTGGCGAGCGATATCAAGAGCAAGAGTTGTCTTACCCATAGAAGGACGAGCAGCTAGAATGATGAGGTCTGATTTCTGAAGACCAGAAAGATACTGATCAAGATCATGAAAACCAGTAGGGACTCCGCGAATCTCACCCTTATTCTCATGAAGCTTTTCTAAACGTTCCCATGCTTCAGGAAGACTGTCTTTGAGTGACTGGAATGCATGACCACTAGTATTGTTATTGATACCCATCATTTTCTTTTCAGCTTGATCAAGAATTTCAAAAACATCTTCTACTTCTTCACGAAAACCAAGCTCTGAAATACTATCTCCAGCATCAATGATTTTTCTTAAGATATGTTTTTTGATAACTATATCTGCATAGTATTTTATATTTGTAGAAGCGGGGACTGAGTTTGTAAGCTCACTAAGGTAACTACTTCCTCCCATTTGATCGAGTAAACCTTTTTCTTCGAGCTTGTGTGACATAGAAAGAATATCTATCGGTTCACCTTTACTTGAAAGCTCAAGCATTATTTTATATATTTCTCCGTGTTTTGATGCGTAAAATGAATCGGAAGCTATGATATCGTTGATCTCATGTATGGCACCTGGTCGTAGCATAATGGAACCCAATATGGCCTTTTCAGCATCGATGCTTTGTGGTGGGATTCTAAGCTTTGTTTTTTTGTCTGTCATGAGAGTCATTGTAACAATAATAGGTAAAGTCTCAAAATGCTATTTTCGGACAAATATGGGTATAAAATGTGCAAAACTATTTGTTTTTTGGTATTATATAGGGATATGAAGAAAAAATTATTATCAGGTATACAACCTTCTGGAACTATACATATAGGTAACTATTTTGGAGCTATAAAACAATTTGTAGATCTTCAAAATGATTATGATTCTTTTGTTTTTATAGCTGATTTTCATGCTATTACTACTATTCAAAACGGGGAGGAATTATCTAAAAATACGATGGATGTAGCTCTCGATTACTTGGCTTGTGGTCTTGACCCACAAAAAGTTTGTCTATTTAAGCAATCTGACATCCCTGAAGTCACAGAACTTTCTTGGTATTTTAATTGTCTAACAACTATGCCTTATCTTGAAAGAGCTACTGCTTATAAAGATGCAAATATGAAAGCCAAAGAAGTTAATGTTGGATTATTCGATTATCCTATTCTTATGGCTGCCGATATTCTAATCCAAGATGCAGACGTAGTGCCAGTAGGCCAAGATCAAAAGCAACACGTAGAATATGCTCGTGATACTGCTTTAAAATTTAATAATAAATATGGGGAAACTTTCAAATTACCAGAACCTCTAATCCTGAAAAATGTAGCCATAGTTCCAGGTCTTGATGGAAGAAAGATGAGTAAAAGTTACAAGAATACCATTCCACTTTTTGGAACCGATGAGGAAATAAAAAAGGCTGTAATGAAGATAGTTACAGATTCAAAGAATCCAGAAGATCCTAAAGATCCAGAGACTTGTAATATATTTGCATTACATAAACTATTCCTAAATGATACTGAATTGAAAACATTGCATGATAAGTATACAAAAGGAGGAATTGGTTATAAAGAATCAAAAGAAATGTTACTAGAAGAAATTTTAAATCTAATAAAACCAATGAGAGAAAAGAGGGAAATGTATGCTAAAGATTTAGACAAAGTTCGTGCAATTTTAAAAGATGGAGCAGAAAGAACAAAGAAATCAGTAGATGAGAAAATGAAAATTATTCGTAATAAGGTTGGTGTAAATATATAATTTTATGAAATACTTTTTTGCATTACTTCTTGTAATTTTAAATTTAGTAAATGTTCCACTTAGTAAATTATTTATGGTTACTCAAAAGTGGTACCTTCCAATGTGGAAGAAAGACAAGATTATTTACTTTGCATTCGCACCATTTTATTGGATTTTAGTCATTTTAACTTTTATTATCGGTTACCCTTGTGACATATTGGCAAGATTGGCGCATTAATATTATTAATATATATCTTATGAAAGAAAGAAAATACATAAAGGATTTAAGTGGATTTGTGGGGGAAGAAGTTACTATTGCTGGCTGGGTTGATGTTCGTCGCGATCAAGGAAAAATGATTTTCTTGGATTTTCGTGATATGACAGGTAGAGTTCAAGGGGTTATATTGCCCAACTATACTGATACACTTGAAGTAGGTAAAACTTTACGCAATGAATTCGTAGTTAAGGTTAAAGGTAAAGTAAACAAAAGACCAGAAAGAAATATAAAAGAAGGTATTTTAAATGGTGATATTGAACTTGAAATACAAGAAATAGAAATTTTAAATGAAGCTAAAACTCCTCCTTTTCAAGTTAATGAAAACACAAATGGAATCAGCGAAGATATTAGAATGAAATATAAATATCTTGATCTTAGAACTGAAAGAATGCAAAAAAATATAAGAATGAGAGATAAGATTGTCTCATTTTTCCGTGAGTATATGCATAATAATGATTTTATTGAAATAGAGACTCCTATAATGACAAAAGGTACTCCAGAAGGATCACGTGAATATTTAGTACCATCAAGATTGGAGCCTGGAAATTTTTATGTACTTCCACAATCTCCTCAACAGTTTAAACAACTAGCAATGGTTGCTGGTTTTGAAAAATATTTTCAAATTGCAAAGTGTATGAGAGATGAAGATACTCGTGGTGACCGTCAGCCAGAATTTACTCAACTAGATTATGAGATGTCTTTTGTGAATCAAGAAGAAGTTATAACTTATACAGAAGATATGTTTATAAAAATGGTTCAAAAGATTTATCCGAATAAGAAAATACAAGAAATTCCATTTCCTCGTTTTACATACAAAGAATCAATGGAAAAATATGGTAATGATAAACCAGATATACGTACAGATAAAAATGATCCAGACCTGCTCGCTTTTTGTTGGGTTGTAGATTTTCCTATGTTTGAAAAAAATAGTGAAGGTGGAGTACAAGCAGTGCACCATCCATTTACTTCACCAAAAGCAGGCGATGAAGATTTATTAAATACTGATCCTCTTAAAGCCTTAGCAAATGCTTATGATATCGTTTTAAATGGATATGAGCTTGGTGGTGGATCCATAAGAATACACCAGAGAGAATTACAAAATAAAATATTTGAAATACTTGGATTAAAGAAAGAAGATATTGAAGCCCGTTTCGGTCATATGCTTGAAGCTTTTGAATATGGAGCTCCTCCACATGGAGGATGTGCTGAGGGTATCGATAGAATAGTTATGCTTCTTGAAAATGAACCAAATATTCGTGAAGTTATAGCATTTCCTAAAACAGGAGAGGGTAAGGACCTAATGATGGGATCACCATCATCTGCTTCAGACAAACAACTCAAAGAACTTGGAATAAGTATTAATAAAAAATAGAATGTCAGAAGTTATTGAACAATATAAAATCAAACAAGGTTCATTTGAAGGACCACTTGAGTTACTTCTTTCTCTTATAGAACAGAAGAAGCTTTTTGTGAACGAAGTATCACTTGCTGAAGTGACCAATGACTACATTGCTTATATAAAATCATTATCAGATACTCCGTCAGAAAAACATATTGCCAATGTATCTTACTTTATTTTAATTTCTGCAACTCTTATTCTTATAAAATCTAAATCTCTTCTTCCAAATCTTTCTTTAACAGATGATGAAACAGAAAAGATTACAGACCTTGAAACTCGACTAAAATTATACAAAATAATAAAAAATGCAAGTATAGAAATAGGTAATAATTTTGGTACCAAGATTATTTTCATGCCCAATGAACGTATTTGGAGTGAGCCCATATTTTCTCCAGACCCACTCATAACAGTAAGTGGTATCAGTTCTTCTATTTTAGATGTTCTTAATCATATTCCAAAGAAAGAAGAGAAAATACCAGAAATTGATATTAAGAAAGTTATGAATATAGATGAGATCATAAATAGCCTCACGGATAGAATTCAAAGTGCTATGAATGTATCATTTAAAGAATTTACACGTGGAAGTGGTGCTCAAAATCAAGAAGAGGCCAAAGTTCATGTTATTGTTTCGTTCCTTGCTATGTTAGAATTGGTCAGAGAGGGAATTATAGATGTGATCCAAAATTCATCTTTTGGAGATATAGAGATTAACAAACAATTAACAGAAGAGGTTGCACCTCTTTCTATATAATATGGAACTAGAATCAAAAATTGAAGGGTTACTTTTTTATAAAGGAGAAGATGTCTCAATTAAAAAATTGGCAGAGCTTTTAAAAGTGAGTGAATTTGAAATAGAAGAAGCTCTTAAGAAATTAGAATCATCTTTATCTGGCCGCGGACTTGTACTTGTAAGGAAAAATGATTCTGTAGTTTTAGGTATCACAAGTGAGCTTAGTCCTATCATAGAATCAATCCGCAAAGATGAAGTTACAAAAGAATTATCTAAAGCATCTCTCGATACACTTGCTATTGTTATGTATAAAAATGAAGTAGCCCGAAGTGAGATAGACTATATCCGTGGGGTGAATTCATCTTTTATATTAAGAAACTTGCTTGTCAGAGGTCTTATAGAAAAGATTACAGACCAGAAAGATAGTAGACGCGCACTTTATCGCCCTACATTTGAAACATTATCATTTATGGGTATTACGTCGATAGAACAATTACCAAACTATGAAGATGTGAGGAATCAATTACAAGAAGCTCTTAAGAATCAAGAAAATAACAATGACTAATGCATTAAAAATTTTTCTACCTGCTATCATAAGCTTCGTTATAGGAATACTCCTTACACCTCTTGCTACACATTATTTTTATAAATATAGAATGTGGCGCAGATCTTCTCGTATAGAAAACATAGCTGATAATAATACTGTTGGTTTTTCAAAAATTCATGACACGACAGCTGAAGTATCTACACCTCGCACAGGAGGAATGATTATTTGGATTTCTGTAATTCTTACTATCGGTGTAGTTTGGTTAATAGATGCTATTTTTCAAAATACTCTATCTAGTAAACTATATTTTATTACTCGAAATCAAACACTTTTGCCATTTTTTACTTTAGTCATGGCTTCTTTGATAGGTCTTGGTGATGATTTCATTCAAATATTTGGACGTGGCAAATGGACAACCGATCCGATAGTTTTAAGATATATAAAAATAGGTATTATTTTAATACTTGGTTTCCTTATTGGCCTATGGTTTTATGCAAAGCTCGGAGTTAGTGATCTATATATTCCCTGGTATGGTTTTGTTAATTTAGGATATTTATTTATTCCATTTTTCATATTGATAATGCTATCTCTTTGGTCTACTAGTGTGATAGACGGTATAGACGGTCTATCTGGTGGAGTACTTGCATCTATATTTATGGCATATACTCTTATTTCTTATTTTAATAATCAGCCAAGTCTAGCAGCTTTCTGTGCTGTTATTACAGGAGCAATACTTTCATTCTTGTGGTTCAATATTCCTCCAGCACGTTTCTATATGGGAGAAACTGGTATGATCGGACTCACTGTAACTCTATCTGTGATCGCTTTTCTTACAGATACAGTTTTACTTCTTCCTATAATTGCATTTCCACTTTTTATAACTTCATTATCAAATATTATTCAAATAGCTTCAAAAAAGTTACGTAATGGGAAGAAGGTTTTCTTATTTGCTCCGCTTCACCATCATTTTGAAGCAAAAGGTTGGCCTAAGTACAAAGTCACAATGCGTTACTGGATTGTAGGGATCATAACATCTATTATAGGAGTGATAATTTCATTCATTAGTTAAGATGAAAAAAAATAGTATAGATAAAATATTTTTTGGTATAGTTGCTGCTATTGTTGTAGTTGGCTTAATTATTTTTACTTCTGCGTCTCTTGGAATTTTAGCTAAAAATGAAACTAAATTTTACGGAGTTATATTTAGTCAATTTGTATTTGGATTTTTGGGTGGTATGGTAGCTCTATTTGCTGGACTTAAAATTCCTTATAAATTCTTTAAAGAATATTCTTTGGCTTTATTTATAGCATCTATACTATTAACTGCACTTGTTTTTGTACCAGGAATAGGACAGTCTCACGGTGGAGCAACTCGTTGGGTAAATATTTTAGGTTACTCTTTCCAGCCTGTAGAATTTCTAAAAATTGGATTTATTATTTATTTTGCGGCTTGGCTTTCGTGGGCAAAAGGTAAAGTTCAAAGTCCAATGTTTAGTATTTTACCGCTTATTGTATTACTTGGAGTTATCGCAGCTGTTTTACTTAAACAACCAGATACAAAAAGTTTAATACTTATTACAATAACAGCAATAACAATGTTATTTATATCAGGTACTCCGGTTAAATATATTTTAGGTTTTTTTGGTATAGCAATACTTGCTTTTGTTGTACTCGTATCATTTACTCCATATTTACAACAAAGAGTTAATACATTTTTAAATCCAAATGAAAATGGAAAAAGTTCCTCATACCAATTACAGCAATCACTTATAGCAGTTGGTTCAGGAGGTATTATAGGTAGAGGCTTGGGTCAAAGTATTCAAAAATTTAATTACTTACCAGAACCACAAGGGGACTCAATCTTTGCAGTAGTGGGAGAAGAACTAGGATTCTTAGGTTGTGCCATTGTTATTTGTCTATATCTTGCTTTTATCTTACGTGGTTATCGTATTGCAATCAGGAATGCACCCGATTCTTTTAGTAAATTACTTGTAATTGGTTTTGTGACTATTATCACAGCTCAATCATTTATGAATATAGCTTCCATCATAGGAGTCTTTCCTTTGACGGGTGTTCCACTTGTGTTTATATCTCAAGGTGGTACCGCATTATTACTTTCACTAGGTATGATGGGTGTTATTCTAAATATATCCAAGAATCAAGGCAAGCCAATGCTGGAAAGATAGTTAAAAATACGTTATAATTTAAAATATATGAAAATATTACTTACAGGAGGTGGTACGGGAGGGCATTTTTATCCTCTTATTGCTATAGCAGAGAAACTTATTGAACTTTCAGATAAAGAAAAGATTATCGATTTGAAACTTTACTATATGTCAGATAAACCATATGACAAACATATGCTTTTTGAGAATAATATAACTTTTGTTCAAATACCATCTGGTAAAATGCGTACATATTTTTCTATTCAGAATTTTTTCGACATGTTTAAAACTGCAACTGGAGCTTTCTTTGGGATTATCACAATGTTCTTTATATACCCAGATGTAGTTATATCAAAAGGCGGCTACGCTTCATTTCCAGCAGTATTAGCTGCAAGATTACTTAAAATCCCTGTTATAGTCCACGAATCAGATTCATATCCTGGAAGATTAAATGTTTGGGCTGCCAAATTTGCAGAACATGTTGCGATATCATGGCCTGAAGCTATTGAATACTTACCAAAAGAAAAGACAATTTTAACAGGTCAGCCAATACGTAAAGAAATCTTACATGGTGATCCTAATGGTGCATATGAATTTTTCAATTTAGATCCAAAAATTCCAGTTATACTTGTACTAGGTGGATCTCAAGGGGCTGAGAAAATAAATAATATTATTGTTGATACTCTTCCAGAATTAATTTCTAAGTATCAGATAATACACCAAACAGGAACAAATAATATAGAAGGCGTACTATCACGTTCAAAGCTACTCATGGAAAATAATCCAAATGTTTCAAGATATGTTGCAGTTCCGTATTTAAATAATCTAGCTACTCGTATGGCTGCAGGTTGTGCAACTATTGTGATATCTCGTGCAGGTTCTGCTATATTTGAGATCGCATCATGGGGTGTACCTTCTATTATTATTCCAATCACCAGCTCAAATGGAGACCATCAAAGGAAAAATGCATTCAATTATGCAAGAAGTGGAGCCTGTGAAGTTATAGAAGAGAGTAATCTATCTACACACTTACTTGTAGCTGAAATCGATAAACTTATTTCATCACGAGAATTGCTCGATAAAATGAAGAATAACGCCCTTGGTTTTGCAATTCCTACCGCAGCAGAAAAAATTGCTCAATCTGCTATAGATATAGCATTAACTCACTATGAGCAATAAAATTATGAATACTAAAACACAAAATAAAATAATTACTCGTTTTGCGCCATCACCAACTGGATTTGCTCATATTGGAAATATTCGAACAGCTTTATATGCTTGGGCATTTGCAAAGAAAAATAATGGTACTTTTATTTTAAGAATAGAAGACACGGATAAAGTTCGTGAAGTAGATGGTTCGATAGAACACATTATTAAATGCCTTAAATGGCTTGGTCTAGATTGGAATGAAGGTCCAGATATTGGAGGTCCAAATGCCCCATACAAACAATCAGAAAGATTAGAATCATATCAAAAATATGCAAAAATTCTAATAGAAAAAGGATTGGCTTATACTGATCCATATACCGAAGAAGAAGTTGAAGCTTTCCGTAATAAGGCAATAGAAGAAAAAAGACCATTTTTATATAGAGACCATAGACCAGAGAATCCACCAATTTGGGATGGATCGCAATCACTTCGCTTTAAAGTTACAGATATTAAAAGTTATGAATGGGAAGATTTAGTCCGTGGACATTTAAAGGCAGGCCCTGAAGCTCTTGATGATTTTATCTTAATTAAAAGTGATGGATATCCTACATATAACTTTGCTCATATCATCGATGATTTAGAAATGGGAGTCACTCACATAATGAGAGGTGATGAATTTATATCATCAACTCCTAAATTTCTATCTTTATATGATGCCCTTGAAATACAAAGACCAGAATTTGTTATTTTACCTCCTATAATGGGAGTAGATGGTAAAAAGAAATTAGGAAAAAGAGATGGTGCTAAAGATTTCCTTGAATACGAAAAAGAGGGTTATTTACCAGAAGCTATGATGAACTTCTTAGCTTTTATTGGATGGAGCCCAAAGGATGAAAAAGAAATTTTTACACCACAAGAATTTGTAGACCTTTTTGATATATCACAAATACACATAAGTGGAGGTAGGTTCAATGAGGAAAAACTTGATTGGATAAACAAAGAACACATAAAAAGATTACCAGAAGGAAAGTTGAAGGAATATGTTTTTAAATGGTTACCAAAAGAACTACATATTACAAAAATTGTTCCTATTATAATGGAGCGTATTTCTAAGTTTGGAGATATAAAAGAAATGGTTACAAATGGAGAATTAGATTTCTTTTATAAAGAACCAGTTTATCAAAAAGAAAAACTTATATTTAAAAATGCTACATCAGAAAAAATATTGAGTAATTTAAAAGTTGCTTTATCTACAATGGAAAGTATGGATGATAGTGACTTTAATAAAGAAAACATAAAAGATATCTTAATGAAAGAAGCGGATAAATTAGAATCAAGAGGGGAACTTCTTCACCCTATACGTTTTGCATTATCTGGGCTCGATAAATCACCAGATCCATTTATTCTTAGTGAAATTCTAGGGAAAAAAGAAACTCTATTAAGAATCAATAAAGCAATTTCAATATTGAGTTAAAACATAGTATAATAAAGAAAGTAATGAGGAAAAATATATTCATCACAACTTTTTTTATTGTATTCGCTATTTTTTCTTATGTGCATTTTTCTTATGCTCAAACCGCAGATGAGGTACGCCAACAAATAAGCAATACTAATGCTCAGATAGTAGCACTCGATAAAGAGATAAATACATTATCTGGCCAGATTGCCGTAACTAGTCAACAGAAAGATACCTTATCAAATGCCATTAAGGATTTAACTTTAAAAAGAAACCTATTGATAAAAGAAAGGCAACAAACAGAAAAGAAAATTTCTGCTACTGGTCTTGTTATAAATAATCTTGGTAATGAAATAATAACAAAAAATAATATTTTAAATAAATCAAGAGAAACAATTGCAATTCTAATTAAAAAAGTAGACCAGCAAGATAATGAGAGTTTTCTTCAGAAAATTTTAGCAAAAAATAGTTTTAAAGATTTTAGTACTGAATACAATAATATTGTAGATATAAATAACCAATTAAAAGATCATATAAACCACGTATCTATACAAAAAGAAAATCTTTCAAAAACAAAAGATGCTAAGCAAGAAGAACAAAATCAATTAAATAAATTAAAGAATACTCTTACAAATAAAGAACAAGAAATACTTTTAAACAAAAAAGAAAAAGATTCGCTTTTAATTGAAACTAAAAATAAAGAATCAGAATATCAAAAATTATTAACCGAAAGAAAAAAACAACGAGATGCTTTCGAAGGATCTTTGGCTAAATATGAAGATCAACTTAAATTCATACTAAACCCCAAGTCACTACCTAGTGCAAAACATGGTATTTTGTCTTGGCCTCTTACAAATGTAGTAATAACCCAACTGTTTGGCGTCACTTCAACCTCTGGAAGGCTCTACAGGTCTGGATCTCATAGTGGAGTGGACTTTCGAGCAGCTATTGGGACAAATGTATTATCTATGGGACCAGGAACAGTTATAGGGACAGGTGATACAGATATATACTGTAAAGGGGCTTCATTTGGTAAGTGGGTATTTATAAAATATGATAATGGTTTATCTAGTACTTATGGACACTTATCATCAATAACTGCATCTCAAGGAGATAGAGTTAGTGCAGATACTATTGTTGCTAAATCTGGTAATACAGGTCACTCTACAGGCCCACACTTACATGTAACCATATATGCATCAGAAGGAGCATCGGTACAGACTGTTCCTAGTCTAAGTTGTAATGGTAAAAACTTTATAATGCCCATTGCAGCATCGACGGCATACCTTGATCCGATGACTTACCTCCCAACACCAACAAAAAGTATGTATAAGTAGTGACAAGATTTATTGCAAATAGTATAATTGACATATAAATATGAATGACGACGAAAGAAAACCAAGATTGCATTTAAATGTGGGAGGATTAATTATTTTAATTATTATTCTTCTTATATTGTTTAAAGTCGATATTAAGTCAAAAATACAATCTCCACAATTTCAGAAAAATATTAATTATATAGAAACACAAGTAAAAGATTTTTGGCAGACATATATAATATCTCCACTTAAAACTAAAACAGGGGAAGTATTTATAGATGCTACAAATAAGGGACTTAGTGAAATACAAAATAACTTCACAAAGAATATATTAAAAGAAGATACAACTACAGCAGACGCAAATAATTAAAAAGACTCAATAAATTAAAAAAACCAAGACATTCGTCTGGTTTTTTTAATTTGTGCCCGAGGTGGGGGTCGAACCCACATCCCTTACGAGACACGATTTTAAGTCGTGCGCGTATACCAATTCCGCCACTCGGGCAAACCTACTTACAAGTAGTATAATTACATAATTTTCAAATTTTTACAAATTTTGTTATACTAAAACTATGTCTAAACAGTATTATACAACAATAGGGCTAGAAATTCATGCTGAACTTAAAACTAATTCAAAAATGTTCTGTGGGTGTATAAATAACCCCGATGAAAAGAGTCCAAATGTAAATATATGTCCAGTTTGTATGGCTCACCCTGGCACTCTACCTGTTATGAATAAAAAGGCAGTAGAAAGTGTCATAAAGGTAGGTCTTGCACTAGGAGCAAATATTGCTGACTTCACAGAATTTGACCGTAAGAATTACTTTTACCCAGATATACCAAAAGCTTATCAGATATCTCAATATAAATTCCCAATAGTTTCAGGCGGTGCTTTAAACGGAGTAGATATCACTCGTGTCCATTTAGAAGAAGATACTGCTACAAGTAAGCATGACAGAGGGGACTATTCTCTTGTGGATTTCAATCGTGCGGGCGTTCCTCTTATGGAACTTGTAACTGAACCAGTTATTCATTCTGCAAAACAAGCAGGAGATTTCGGGCGTGAATTACAAATATTGCTTCGATACCTTGGAGTATCTGAAGCCAACATGGAAAAAGGTCAAATGCGCGTAGAGTTAAACATTTCAATATCAGAAGATCCTAAAGTATTTGGAACAAAAGTAGAAGTTAAAAATATAAATTCATTTAAAGCTATGGAGCGTGCTGCAGAGTACGAGACGAAGAGAATGACTGAACTACTAGAAGCTGGCCGTGGAAGTGAGATTGTGCAGGAAACTCGTGGTTGGGATGAAAATAAACAATCTACTTTTTCACAGCGTTCAAAAGAAAATGCCAATGACTATCGTTACTTCCCAGATCCAGATCTACCTAAATTATTCTTAAGTAAAATTTTTGATATAGAGAAATTAAGAAGTGAACTTCCAGAACTTCCAGAAGCAAGAAGAAATCGTTATAGAAATGATTATGGTATTAAAGATGAGGATATTGAAAGTTATATTACAGATGAAGAAATTGGTTCTTGGTTTGAAGAAGTAGCAAATAATTTAAAAGATAAAAACAAAATAAAAACTGCTTCAAATTATATTACTTCAGATTACTTGGGCTTAAAGAAAACAAATGAATCTATCAAACTTCCTCTCGTTCAGAATTTTTCTGAGCTTATAGAAATGCTAAGTGAAAATAAGATATCTTCTCGTGGGGCAAAAGATATACTCGCTATGATAGTAGTAGAAGATAATTCTCCTATGAAGATAGCCGAAGAAAAAGGATTGATACAGAAAAATGACGAAGGAGAATTGAAAGAAATTGTCCAGAAGGTAATAGACGCCAATCCATCTGTAGTAGAAACATATAAAGGTGGTAAAGAGAATGCCTTAATGTCACTAGTCGGTCAAATTATGAAAGAAACAAAGGGTAGTGCAAACCCAAATCTTGTGCAGAAGTTATTAAAAGAATTATTAGCTTAATTAAAATATATGGATAAAAAAATTCGTGTTGCTATAAATGGTTTTGGAAGAATTGGTCGTGCATTTTTAAAGATTGCATGGAACAATCCTGAAATAGAAATTATTGCTATTAATGATTTAGGTTCTATTGAGAGTTTTGCATATTTACTTCGTCACGATACTGTTTACCGTAACTGGGGACATAAGGTAGAAATTGCTGGGTCTGATATAGTTATAGACGGTAAAGTTGTTAAATTTATTTCAGAAAAAGATACAACTAAACTTCCATGGAAAGATTTAAATATTGACGTCGTAGTAGAATCTACAGGGTTGTTTACTTCTTTTGATAAAGCAAAATTCCATATAGATTGTGGAGCCAAAAAAGTTGTAATCTCAGCTCCTTCAAAAGGTAGCGATGGGTCAACAATAGGAGAGACAATATTACTTGGAGTAAATGAAAGTAAATTTGGTACCTGCGATATTACTTCAAATGCATCTTGTACTACAAATGCAGCCAGTCCTCTTATTGCAATACTTCATGAATCAATCGGTGTAGAGAAAGCAATTTTAAATACTGTACATGGATACACTGCATCACAAGCACTTGTAGATGGCCCAAGTAAGAAAGACCTCCGTGAAGGCCGTGCAGCAGCTCAGAACATCGTTCCAAGCTCTACGGGAGCAGCTATAGCAGTCACAGAAGCATTCCCTGAGCTGAAAGGACTATTTGATGGTATATCCATCCGAGTTCCAGTTCCTGCAGGTTCGATTGTAGATATTACATTTATAGCAAAAAGAGATACAACCAAAGAAGAAGTAAATGAGATACTAAAGAAAGCCTCAGTAGATCCAAAATGGAGTAAATTATTTGCCATAACAGAAGAGCCTCTTGTATCTTCAGATATACTTGGGGAATCACATGCTTCTATTGCTGACCTTGAAATGACTCGAGTTGTAGGTGGAAATCTTGTAAAAGTTATGGGATGGTATGATAATGAAATGGGGTATACATATACACTAGTTGATCATGTAATTAAAACAGGGAAAACAATAAAATAATATGAAAAAATTTATATGGCCATTAATTATTGTTTTATTAGCAATAATATTATTTATACCAATTTTTAAAAGAAGTAAGCCAACATGTATATGTTTCTCTTCTGGTCCTTGTCCGTGTAATATGGAATCATTATGGGATAAGTTAAAAACTAATTTTTAAATAAAAAAATCCTACAGAAATGTAGGATTTTTTTATTTTGACTAAATTTAATATATATGGTAATTTAAAATAAAATACACTTTAAATTATAGGGGATATTTCTATGGACGAAATTGAAATGACCAGTGAAAGAGCTTCTCAAATAGCTCTTATTTATTTAAAAATTGATGGAAAAAATTTTTCTATTGATCAAAAAATTATTAATGGAATAATTTCTACTTCTGAGGAAGCCTGTTTGAATTTTTTATTAAATCTAATAAAAGAAAACTTTCCTAAAATTGTTTTATTCTCCGAACTCGAAGACCGTCTGGAAAACGAAGAAGAAGCTATTCAAATGGCAGAAAGTTTAGAAATTTCACTTGAGGAATTTCAAGATTTTATAAAATATTTGTATATTAGTATTTAAAATACAAATCGTAAGTTATTAAGCCCGTGTAGAGATTACATGGGCTTTTTATTTGGTAAATACCGCCTTATTGTGTTATAAACAAATAAACAGTCATTTAAATCAATAAATTAAGAATTTATGGATAAAATTAAAATTTTAAATAGAACAAAAACTTTTGCAACAACAATTGCATTATGTATTTCATTAAGTCTTTCAACTATAACTTTTTTCTTATCATTCCCAATGATGCAGACTAATGCATCAAATATAAGAACCCAACAATTTATTATTGGGCAAGCATGGTACAGAGGATTTGCAAATGATGTTATTCATATCAATCTACTTGGAATATTTTGTTTTATTTTTTGTCTTTTGTTATTAAGATTAAGCTATTGGTTGTTTTACCAAGAATAACTTAATTAAAGTTATTTAAATAAGCAAGTCATTTATGATTTGCTTATTTTTTTATTTCTCCTTTAAATGAAAAAGTGGCAGGTCCACGGAGAATAATTTCTCCTAGATAATTTTGAGATAAATAAAGTTTCCCTCCAGGAAATTCCAGGGTTATTTCTTTATCAAATTTTTCCGTTTTATTTAAAATAGTAAATACAGCACAAGCACCAGTACCACAAGCAAGAGTAACTCCACAACCGCGTTCCCAGACTATAACTTTAAAATATTCATCATTTATTTTTTCTACAAATTCCGCATTCACTTTATTGGGAAAATTAGAATCAAATTCAACTCTAGGGCCTATAGTTTTTATATCTATATCTTTTAAGTCTTTTACAATAGTAACAGCATGAGGGTTACCCATAGATACACAATTAAAAATAAATCCTTCTAAACTTAGAGTAGTAGAAGTGAAGTCATTACTTTCAAAAACAGGTACTCCCATATTTACAGAGTAAGTATCATCGTCATTTATTTTTATATTCTTAACTCCTGCACGAGTATCAACATTTAATTCTTTTAAATTAAATCCTGTTTGTTCTATGAAGAATTTTGCTGTGCATCTTGAGCCATTACCACACATTTGAGCAATAGTTCCATCGGAGTTGTAGTAATTCATAAAACAATCTGCCTTATCAGATTTTTCGAGCAATATAACTCCATCGGCTCCTATACCAAAATGCCTATCACAAATAGACGCAATATACTCTGGGGTCAAAGTTATATCTCCATTTAAGTTATTTATCATTATAAAATCATTCCCCGCACCTTCGTATTTATAGAATTTAATCATAAAATGTATTATAATATAAACATATGAAAATATACATAGGAAGTGATCATGCTGGATATGATTTGAAAGAAAAATTAAAAGTATTTTTAAAGGGCCTTAATCATGAGGTTATAGATAAAGGAGCTTTTAAGCTTGATGAAAATGATGATTACCCAGATTTTATAGTTCCAGTAGCAGAAGCTGTTGCTAAAGATGAAGCATCTTTAGGTATCATACTTGGTGGAAGTGGAGAAGGAGAGCAAATCTCTGCAAATAAGATAGATGGTATCCGTGCCGTAGAATACTATGGCGGTAACTTAGAAATAGTAAAACTCGGACGTGAACACAACGATGCAAACATTCTTTCTCTTGGAGCAAGATTCATAAAAGAAGACGAAGCATTTGATGCCGTTAAACTTTTTATAGAAACATCATTCTCAAATGACGAAAGACATATTAGAAGAATTAATAAAATAGAATCTGAATAATATATGACAGAAGTAACCCCAGCAATACTTGTAGAAAGTTTTAGTGAGCTTAATGAAAAATTGGCCAAGTTTGTAAATATTACAAAAATGGTACAGATAGATATGTGTGATGGTAAGTTCGTACCATCTACTTCTTGGCCTATGGGAAGAGGTGACCAAGAAAGCGTACAAGCGATACTTGATGACGAAGAAGGTTTTCCTTTTTGGGAACATTTAGATTTTGAATTTGATCTTATGGTTTTAAATGCACATAAACAATTTGATTTCTTTGCAAGACTTGGAGCAAAAAGAATAGTCTTTCATTTGGAAGCAGAAGATGAAAAAGATTTTAAAGAATTCTTAGAATCTATGGATCCATACTTTAAAGATAATATCGATATAGGAATCGCCATAAATACAACAACAGACATAAGTAAACTCGATCAATTCATAAACCACATAGACTTTGTCCAATGTATGGGGATAGAAAATATTGGTTTCCAAGGTGAACCGTTTGACGAGAGAGTACTTACTCAAATTAAAAGTCTTAGAAATAAATACCCTGAACTCGACATAAGTATCGACGGAAGTGTAAATGAAAATACTGCACCCTTACTTATAGAAGCAGGAGTAAATAATCTTATAATTGGATCCGCATTACTTAATAGTTATGATATAAGAGAAACTATTAAAGAATTTGAGAGTTTATAATAATATTTTATTTTGATACAATAAATAATAATGGAAAATCTTTCTGACAGTAAAATACAAGAATTAGAAAATACTGCAAATAATATTCGCAAAAGTATTATTGAAATGCTAAATCATGCAGGTTCTGGACACACTGCTGGCGCTCTTGGTATGACTGATATTTTTACATTATTATATTTTCACACACTAAAACATGATCCAAAGAACCCTCTATGGGAGAAAAGAGATAGATTAGTCCTTTCAAATGGACATATTTGTCCTGTATTGTACGCCACAATGGCTCATGCTGGATATTTCCCAGTTGAAGAGCTCAATACTTTACGTAAATTTGGTAGTCGTTTACAAGGTCACCCTCATCGTGAATTTTTACCTTTTGTAGAAACTTCTTCAGGGCCACTCGGTGAAGGACTTTCTCAGGCTGTAGGTATGGCGATCGCATCTAGGATTGATGAGAAAAATATAGTAGGGCACAAAATATACTGCATGACAGGAGATGGTGAGCTCGATGAAGGACAAATCTGGGAAGCTGTAATGCTTGCAGGTAAAGAAAAGTTATCTAACCTTATCGTCATAGTAGATAGAAATAATATTCAGATAGATGGTAATACTGAAAAAGTTATGCCACTTAATAATCTTTCCGATAAATTTAAATCATTTAATTGGTTTACACAAGAAATAAATGGCCATGATTTTTCTGAAATAAATAATGCTATTTATAATACTAAAAACAGTAATGGTATGCCTTCTATAATCATTGCAAATACAATACCAAGTAAGGGAGTAAAAGAATGGGAAGGTGATTATCATTGGCACGGCAAAGCTCCAAATGACAAAGAAGCCGAAATGGCACAGAGTGAATTAAATAATAAAAAGTAATATATGCTTAACCAAATATTAAAATTAAATTCAAAAATATTTAATGACGATGTAGAGAAAAATTCTACTCGCCAAGGTTTTGGTGAAGGGTTACTACAAGCAGGAATTGAAAATGATAATGTGGTTGCATTATGCGCAGACCTTACTGACTCTGTAAAAGTAAATATTTTTGCCGATAAATTTCCAAACAGGTTTATACAAATAGGTATTGCTGAACAAAACATGGCAAGTGTTGCAAGTGGAATGGCAGCAATGGGTAAGATTCCTTTTATCGCTTCATATGGGATATTTAACCCAGGACGTAATTGGGAACAAATTCGTACTACCATATGCTACAATAATCAACCAGTAAAAATTATCGGATCTCACGCTGGTCTTTCTGTCGGCCCCGATGGAGGAAGTCACCAGATGCTTGAAGACATAGCTCTTACTCGTGTGATTCCAAACATGGTAGTTATATCTCCATGTGATTATATAGAAGCAAAAAAGGCAACTATTGCTATAGCAAAAACAAAAGATCCTACCTATATGCGTCTTTCTCGTAATGACACTCCAGTTATCACAACAAACGATACTCCTTTTGTAATAGGAAAAGCACAAATAGTTTTTGTTCCTGAAGTAGGACTTGCTCATGTAGGGATAATTGCAACAGGTCCAGCCTTATACAAAGCTCTTGTTGCAGCCCATACACTTGAGAAAAAAGGAATAAAAGTAAAAGTCATGAACCTATCTACTATCAAACCTTTAAACGAAAATGCAATTATAATTCTTGCAAAAGAAACAAGAGCTATCGTTACAGTAGAAGATCATCAGATAGTAGGTGGTATGGGATCGGCTTGCGCAGAGTGCCTCGCTCAGAATCATAATGTTCCTATCGAATTCGTAGGAGTTCGAGATCAGTTCGGCCAATCTGGCACACCAGATGAGCTTGAAAAACATTATGGTATAGATACTTCTGATATATTAGAAAAAGTAGCCAAAGTCTTAAAGAGGAGAGTCTAATACAATACTTAAATAATTTATAAATAAAACCCTTAATTACTAAGGGTTTTATTTATTGACTTTTTATACAATTGATGTTAATATCAAAATAAATTCATTTTAAAAAGATAAAAAATATGGAAAATTCAAATTCTTTTATTCCTTGGAAAACCTTTGAAACAGGCACTTTTCTGCGTGTAGACAATGTAGATGAGTTAATTCCAAACAACAAAACAGCAACAACTGCTGCAATTTCAATTCTTGAGTCAATAATTGCTGCCGCTCCAGAAAAAAGAAAAATTCAAATCGTAAAAATATCAGTTTATGATCTTAATTTTTTTAAGGGAGCCTTCCACAAAAACTTACGTGATGCAATTCAAAAAATTGGCATGAAGTTTTGTCCAGAAGAAACTATTTTTGAATTAATTTTTCATCAAGATTTACCCAATGTGCGTATTCCAACGGCTAACAATTTTATTTTTACCATAGAAAAAGGTGGAAAATATATTGATGCAAAAGATGCGTGTGATGATTCTTTTTACGAAGCAACAGATGTTTTAATTCTGGAACTTCCATTGCCAAACTCAATAGCAACTAAATAGTTGTTGCTCAACAAAACAAATCCCTCTCATAGAAATATGTAGAGGGATTTATTTATTTTATATTTTTATAATAAAACAGGTTTATTATATTGATTTTTTTCTATGTATTCTTCAATTTGTTCTCTGTTTAAAAATCCCTTATGAGGACCTACGTATGATATAACAGATACAGCATTAGTAGCACCCCAGGTAAGAGCAGTAGATATATCTTTACCTAAAAATATTGCTGACATAAATGCAGAGGAGAAAGCATCTCCAGCACCTGTACTTTCTACAAATGAATCAGAAGGGAATGCTTTTATAAATAAAATTTCATTACCGTCATATGAGTATGCACCATTTTCACCATCTGTTATAACTACCATCTTTGGGCCAAGTTCATATATCATTTTAACTAATTTTGAAACTTCTTTTTCTTCTGTATTTAAAACTTTTTGTGCTTCTTCATAATTACAGAAAAATACTTTTGTATTTTTATAAATACTAGATAATGTTTCTGTTCCAAGTTTAATCTGAAAAGTTCCAGGCTGAAAAGCAAGAGAAACACTTGGGTGACTTTTTATATATTCGATAATTTCTTCGTGATAAGTTACAGAATTTGAAGCAAGAGAAGAAAGGTATATCCACTTGGGTTCTTGTTTTAAGACAGGGAATGAGTAGGGAAATTCTGTATGTTTTATAAGTATGGTGTGCTCTTTTCCGTACCAAAGAACATAATGATAGTTTGATTCTAAATCATTTATTGTATTTATATAATCAGTATGAACATTATCTTCTTTTAGTTTTTCTATATTTTCTTTACCAGTAATATCTCCTCCAACATAAGAAACTAGATAAGAACTAAGTCCAAGTTTACTTGTTCCGATTGCAAAGTTGGAACTATTACCAACTGCATGACAAACTTCTGCAGATTCATAAGGAACTTTACCTCCATAATTAAGGCATAGTTTGCAATGTTCACCATCTAGATCACATTTAGCTTCAGCTTCTTTTATTTTAATAAAAACATCAGTTGCAAGATCTCCAATAGCAAGAATATCAATTTGTTTTTCCATATATTTTTATTATAACAACAAACGAGGAGCAGAACAAACGAATACCAATTCGTTTATTTTGTCCGAGAGAAGTTGTTATATGGTAATCCATATATCACATACGGTCTCCTTTAAAATAGCTCTCCTAAAAGGGCACGCATAAATTTCTGCTGAAATTTTGCTCAATCTCGCGCCGTCGCGCTTGCGAAGCCCCTTTTATGAGACTATTTCAAATACGACCTTAATCTTACAAAATACTAGAGAGGTCCAACCTCATGTGGCCCCAGAGGTTGTACCTCTATGTATTTTGTTGTTATAATATAAATATGAAAAGTCTATATGAATACATAAAAGAAGCGGAAGAAAATAAAATTGCAATTGGACATTTTAATATTTCAAATATTGAAGCATTACACGGCATATACAACGCAGCAAAAAAATTAAATGTTCCTGTTATTATTGGAGTTTCAGAAGGGGAAGAAGAATTCATCGGTAAAAATGAAGTGGCAGCTCTTGTAAAAGAAATCAGAGAAAAAGATAATTATCCAATATTTTTAAATGCAGATCATCATTATAGTTTCTTGTCAGTTAAGAATGCACTCGATGCAGGCTATGATTCTGCTATTATTGATGCTGTAAAATTACCACTTGAAGAAAATATTATTCTTACAAAACAATGCGTAGAATACGCAAAAGAACTTTCTATTAAAGAAAACCGAGAAATACTAATAGAGGCTGAGCTTGGATTCATCGGTCAATCTTCAAAACTTCTTGATGTAATTCCAGAAGGAATAAGTGAGGCTACAATGACACTTCCTCTCGATGCAAAATACTTTGTAGAACAAACTGGCATAAATCTTATTGCTCCATCTGTCGGGAATGTACATGGAATGATAAAAGGAGGCAACCCAAGATTAGATATACAAAGGATAAAAGAAATAAGAGAAGCTTGTGGTGTACCTATGGTACTTCATGGAGGTTCTGGAATTGCTGATGAGGATTTTACAAATGCTATAAAAGCAGGAATTTCAATAATTCACATAAATACAGAAATCCGTGTCGCATACAAAGAAGCACTAGAAAAATATTTAAAAGAAAATCCAAATGAAATCGCTCCTTACAAATTCTTAAAAAGTGGTGTAGAAGCAGTAGAGAAAGTAGTAGAAGACAGATTGAAGCTATTTAATGCAATCAAATAAAATTGACAAAGAATACTAACTACAGTAGTATTCCTCTCAAATCAACCTTTTAAATTGAAACTTCATGAGAACAAAAAATTTCGTGGCTATTGTTATAGCTAATTTCTTTTTGATTCCAGTTTTCGCAGAAAACAATAAAATCGACAGTGTTTTAATTTTATTAAGAAACTCACTTAAAGAAAACGGAAAAGATTGGGATGGAAACATTTCTGATTTTAAAAAGATCGACAGGCATAATGAGGTAATCTGCTATCTTTATCCAGAATTTGTTTATTTTTGTCAAAATGGAGAAACTCCATGTTCTAAAACAAGAATTACAATTCACTTCATAAAAGAAGATTTTTTAAGGAAAGACACTTTTTTCTATTCTGGAATAAAAGGGGAGCAAAAGTTTGTTATTTTAACTAAAGAAAAAAAATTATTGCCAAAAAATTCATTTTTAATTGAAATTGAAACCCCAGTAGGCAGTAATAATGCTTATTATCAAACAAAAAAAATAGAAAATGTTGTTAATTGGATGACTTATATTCTGTGTACAAACAATAAAAATGGCTTAAAAACAAAAGGTCAATTTTATGATGAGGACATGCAGATATATATGGGTGTATATCTAAAATTTAATGGTATGTATTGTAAAAAGTAAAGAATTATTAAATAAATGAGCCGCAAGCTTCGCTTGCGGCTCATTTTTCTTATATATTCTTGCACCCATAAGCATTTTGTGTTATTATCACCCCTATGAATACATTAACCGCAATAAAGCGAAGTAAGGCAGACAAGCTCGCTATCATACGAAGTAACGGTATGATTCCAGCAGTCGTCTATGGCGTTCGTGTGGAAAACACTATGATTTCCGTTTCGAGCATCGACTTCGAAAAAATATTAAAAGTTGCAGGTGAATCAAGTACAATTTTACTTGAAATCACAGACAGAGATAATAAGGAATCAACAAAAGTCGACGTTCTTATCCATGATATGCAGAAAGACCCAATCCGTGGTTTTCCTACACATATCGACTTCTTAGCTATCGACATGAATAAGAAAGTTGAAGTAACAGTACCTGTAGAATTTATAGGTGTTGCCCCAGCTGAAAAAGAAGGATTAGGTATACTAGTAAAAACACTTCATGAAATAGAAGTTGAAGCTCTTCCAAAAGATCTTCCTCACAATGTTTCTGTAGATCTATCTGTACTTAAAGCTCTTGATGCTCAAATCCACGTTAAAGATATCGTACTTCCAAAAGGAGTTATCACAAACGTAGATCCAAATGAAGTAGTAGCACTTATCGCTCCAATCAAAGAAGAAGTTATAGACGAAACACCAGTTGATCTATCTGCTATCGAAGTTGAAAAGAGAGGTAAGAAAGAAGAAACAGAAGAAGAAAAAGCCTAATAATATACTTATTATTAATAAAAACCACTTTTTGATTTATCAGAAAGTGGTTTTTATGTTACAATAAGACAATGAGTTTTCATTTTAAAAAGGGTTTTTCTGTTGTACTTATAATCATATTCGTACTTGGAATACTCACATACAAAATACCAGTAATAAAAGCAGATGTTGTTCTAGATAATGCTCAAGCAGATAAATCTAGACTTGAAGCAGAGCTTTCTAATCTAGAAAAAGAAATAGCGGCCAAACAAAAAGAACTTGATAGCCAGAAAGGGCAGTCTGTTTCTTTGTCTCGAGATATCTCAATACTTAATGCACAAATACAGAAATCAAAATTAGACATTAAGGCTAAAACCTTAGTGATTCAAAAGCTTGGAGGTGAGATTACTGCAAAAAGTAAAACAATCCAAGTACTGTCTACTAAGATAGACAAAGAAAAAGAATCACTTTCCCAATTAATCCGAAAAGAGAATCAGATAGACAACATCTCGGTTGTTTCTTTTGTTTTATCTAAAGATAGTATTTCTGATGTCTATGGAGATGTGGATGCTTTCGCTTCTATAAAAAGAAGTATCAAAGGTTCTGTAGATGAAATCCGTGGAGTTAAAACAGAAACAGAAACAGAAAAGAAAACTCTTGAAGACAAAAAGAATCAGGAGACAGATACCAAATTCCAACTCGAATCTGCAAAAGCAAAAGTAGAAGTAAGTGAAGCTCAAAAACAAAACCTTTTAGTAATTAGTAAAAACAAAGAATCAGAATATGCAAAAGTTCTAGCAGAAAAAGCAAAAAGAAGATCCGAAATTCTAGCAGCAATCTTTAACCTTGTAGGAGGATCACAGCAAATCAACTTCGAGACTGCTCTAACATATGCAAAAGAAGCACAGAAACAAACTGGCATAGATCCAGCATTCTTACTCGCAATACTTACACAAGAAAGTAAGCTCGGTAAAAACGTAGGCCAATGTTACCTGACAGATACAACTACAGGTAATGGTAAAGGTGCAAATACTGGAAGTACTCAAAATAGAGTCATGAGTCCAACTCGTGATGTACCAGTATTCCTAGATATCACAAGTAAGCTTGGCATAAATTATTCTTCAACTCGAGTTTCTTGTTGGATCGCAATGTACAAAAAAGATGGTACTCCGTATGGTTGGGGTGGAGCTATGGGTCCTGCACAATTTATCCCTTCTACTTGGAGAATCTTTGAGGACAGATTGAAGGGCATCTTTGGTCGTGAAGCAAGCCCCTGGAACCCAAGAGATGCATTTATGGCCTCAGCTATATACCTGACAGACTTAGGAGCAACAGGTAACAATGCAAGTAGTCAAAGTAGAGCAGCCTGTAAGTATTATGGCACAGGAGGATCCACATGTTCTTATAGTAGTAGCGTTATGAGGTATAAAATTGGAATCCAGACAAATATTGACCTATTGCAAAACTAATAAAATAATGATAATATCACAAAATATATGAAAAAAGATATACACCCAAAATATAATAATAAATCAGAAGTAACTTGCGCATGTGGGGCTACTTTCCCAGTTGGTTCAACAATGGATAAAATCAATGTTGAAATCTGCAGTCAATGCCACCCTTTCTATACAGGTAATGAGAAAGTTCTAGACACAGCAGGACGTGTAGATCGCTTCAAGAAGAGAGCTCTCGCATCTTCAAAAGTTTCAAAAGCAAAGAAATAAATTTCTAAAATAAAAAGCTCTTTCATAGGGGCTTTTTATTTTTTTAAATTTTTTAAAAGTCCCAATTACTTTTTTAGAGGTCCGACCTCATGTGGCCCCAGAGGTCGTCCCTCTGAAAAATTTT
>Ga0302292_1000568_pt1 | contig 25901 bp, 22 predicted proteins | sample III_Fen_N2_1_FD_194553 | JGI IMG/M metagenome (GOLD analysis project Ga0302292, IMG submission 194553) | Peat permafrost microbial communities from Stordalen Mire near Abisko, Sweden - III_Fen_N2_1 | ecosystem: Environmental > Terrestrial > Soil > Wetlands > Permafrost | place: Sweden: Abisko...
AGTCTGGGACGTCAAACTTGTAGGGCAATGCCGCAGAATCTAATTGGTGATAGGTTTTTTCTGGAAAATCAATACGAAAGTATCCGTGTGGTTTGGGAATATAGTCCTGCTGACAGGAATACATAAGGATGAAGATGATAGAGAGTAAGTATATGAGTTTCGGCATTGGATTTAATCTTCCGTATTTTTTATATCAACTTTAATCTGTTTAATGCGTCGGTTGTCAACAGCTTCAATGGTAAAAACGTAATTTTTGCAATTAATAATATCATTTTTGACCGGAATTTCACCTTTTAATTCCAGAATCAGCCCGGCCAGCGTGTCGGCTTCACCTTTGATGTCATCGAATACAGATTCTTCTAATCCTAAAACTTTATAAAAATCGTTAAGCATTGTTTTTCCGTCGAAGAGGTATTTGGTCTCACTGATTTTGGTGTAGAATTTTTCTTCCTCGTCGAATTCATCAGTGATTTCACCAACAATTTCTTCCAGCACATCTTCAAGAGTTACAATTCCTGAAGTTCCGCCATACTCATCAACAACAATGGCCATGTGAACTTTGTTCTTCTGAAACTCTTCAAGAAGGTCATCAATTTTCTTAGTTTCCGGCACATAAAATGGTGGTCGGATAATGCTTTGCCAACGAAACGATGCTCCTTTATGCACATGTGGCAATAAATCTTTAATGTAAAGTATGCCTTTAATATTGTCGAATGTATCAGAGAAAACAGGTATTCTGGAGAACCCGGTTTCAGTTATCAGGTTCATGATTTTACTGTAACTTGAATCAATATCTACCGAAACTGCATCAACTCTTGACCGCATAATTTCAGCCACACTTTTATTCCCGAATTTCACGATACCTTTTAAAATATCGGTGTCTTCTTTTAAATCAGTTTGAGAGGTAAGTTCAAGAGCCTTAGAAAGTTCATCGACTGAGATGTGATTGTTATAGGCATGAATACGGTTGTCAACAAAAGAGGTTGAAAAGATCAGAATTGAATTTACAGGCTTCAGAATTTTTATAGTATAATGCATTGGTATTGCCATAAAACGGGCAAATCTCAAAGCGTTGTTGGTTGAATAGACCTTTGGGATGATTTCACCAAAAAGAAGAATTACAAATGAAATCACAATTATCTGAACGATAAATCCAAGAATTGGTTCGTTTGAAAAATCGACTAAGCTATAGATTGTAAAACTTGAAAAAATTACAATGCCCACATTAATAAAATTGTTGGCTACCAGAATAGTAGCCAACAATTTTTCAGGAGAATCCAGATTTTTTTGTATGTAAGAATCCTTTTTTGTTGGCGATGCAGAAATCTTTTGTTTTTCAGCAGGAGTTAATGAGAAGTAGGCTACTTCAGATCCGGAAATGAATGCAGAAAGCACCAGCAGAATCACTATAACCAGTATACTAATCGCCATACCTGAAGTAAAGGGATGAAACTGGATATTCCAATAAATTGCGGTTAGCAGGGGCAAGGATTCTGTTTCCAATTAACTTTTGTTTAGATGATTAAAATGGAAGATCGTCTTCTTCCGGTTGACTGAAATCTGGCTCGCTAACGCTTTGCAGGGATTCGGCAGGCATTGGCTGATTACTTATTTCTGTCTGTCCTTCACGTTTACCGAGAAGCTGCAGGGTATCAGCATAAATTTCAGTAGTATAGCGTTTTACGCCATCTTTATCGTCCCACGAACGGGTTCTAATACGTCCCTCAATATAGAGTTGACTTCCTTTCTTTACATACTTTTCGGTTACTTCGGCAAGTCCTCTCCAGGCAACTATATTATGCCATTCGGTTGTGCTTACTTTCTCACCGGTTTTCGAAGTATAGTTTTCAGTAGTTGCCAACGAAAAATTTGCAACTGCTACGCCTTTGTCCAGATGCCGTGTTTCAGGGTCTCGACCTACATTACCGACCAAAATTACTTTGTTGACTGACATATGTGTTATTTTTAAGGGTTAGATAGAACTAAATTTACAATAAAATTCATTATTTTTTAAATTTCTGAGCATGAAAATTTCTGAAATAGTCAAAAATCATTATGAATAACTGGTTTTTGGGGTATGAACTAACGAGTTCCCAAATATTCAATTAAATATGTCTCCAGTAATTTCGGTACAGCAAAGTTAAAAATATCTTCATTATTCACTCTGATTAAATCAGAAGGTGTATGAATTTCGTCGTCAAGTTTTACCCTGATGAATCGATAGTGAATTCGCTGGTGGCTCAGAATGTGAATTTTCCAATCACTAACCGATTCGATGACAGCTTGATTTACCATTGGTATGATCCGATGGAATTCTGGATCTAATGTCAACTTCTCAATTTCAACTTTATTCTCAGTTTCAATTAACGGAAACTCAAAAAGATTCATCCAGATGTCGTTTTTCACCCGTTTCCTTAGATATGTGCTATTTTTAAACGAAAGTACGATATAAGTGAAATAGCGATCGCGTTGTTTTGTTGTGTTTTGTTTAACCGGTAACTCGCCAATTTTCTGTTTTGAATATGCATAGCATCTTTCATGTAAAGGGCATTGCGAACAATCCGGACTTTTAGGAGTGCATTGTAATGCACCAAATTCCATCAATGCCTGATTATGCATTCCCGGAGAAGTTCCTATAATTAATTTCTGAGCTAAATTGTAGAATACTTTCTTACCTGCAACTGTGTCAATTGGATTTGAAATTCCATAGAATCTGGATAATACACGGTAAACATTGCCATCAACGGCCGGGTGTTCAAGATTAAACGAAATTGAAGCGATCGCTGCCGCTGTATATTCTCCAATACCTTTTAATGAAAGTATTGAATTGTAATCTTTAGGAAAAACTCCATTATAATTGTGCTGAATATATTTTGCTGTAAAATGCAGATTTCGAGCTCTTGAATAGTAGCCCAAGCCTTGCCAAAGCTTCAAAATCTGATCCTCAGAGGCCGCTGCCAGATCTGAAATAGTCGGAAATTCGAGTGCAAATCGATTATAATAGGCTAATCCTTGGTCAATTCGGGTCTGTTGAAGGATGATTTCGGATAGCCAAATCAAATAAGGATTATGGGTATTCCTCCAAGGCAAATCACGCTTGTACAAAGAATACCAAGAGTGTATTGTTGAGTTGAAAAAGTTCATGTTTTATCTAACTACTTTAAAATCTTTACAAATTGCAAAAATAATCGATATAGATTGTTTCTACTTTTTAAATAATTTATATTTTTGCACACCAAATGTTTTAGAAATATAAATTGTTGAAAATTAAATATTTTAAGAGATGACAAAAGCAGATATCGTTAACGAAGTTAGTAAGAACACCGGTATTGAAAAGGTGACAGTACAAAAAGCAGTTGAAGCTTTCATGGAAACAGTGAAAGATTCGCTAACCGAAGGAAGAAATGTGTATCTTCGCGGTTTCGGTAGCTTTATTGTGAAAAGAAGAGCAGAAAAAACTGCACGTAATATTTCTAGAAATACTACAATCATTATTCCTGAACATTTTATTCCTTCTTTTAAGCCAGCGAAAACATTTGTAGCACAAGTTAAGGACCAAGTAAAATAAATTATTATGCCAAGCGGAAAAAAAAGAAAGAGACATAAGATGGCTACGCACAAGCGTAAAAAAAGACTACGTAAAAACAGACACAAAAAGAAAAAATAGTCTTTACTTTTTAAGCAGTAGCTTTTAAAGACCTTATTATTATTAAACCTAAAGTGCTTTTGTGCTTTAGGTTTAATCTGTTTTTATGTATGGTAAATGTAACTTGAAAAATATGGAACGTTGTGAGTAGCGATTTAATTGTAAATGTCTCTCCCACGGAAGTCGTAATTGCTTTATTGGAAGATAAAGGGTTAGTTGAACTTAACAGGGAAATGACAGGGGCTAAGTTTGCAGTCGGAGATATTTATCTTGGACGTGTAAAAAAAATAATGCCCAGCCTGAATGCTGCATTCATTGACGTAGGATACGAAAAAGATGCTTTTCTACATTACCTCGATATGGGACCTCAGTTTTCAACACTGAATAAGTTTTTGAAAATAGCCACATCGAAAAACAACAAGATCACCTCCATTTCTAAAATTCAGTCAGAACCCGACATTGATAAGGAGGGAAAAATCTCAGATGTTCTTAAAGTTGGGCAAAGTATTTTGGTTCAGGTGGCCAAAGAGCCAATCTCAACCAAAGGCCCCCGGTTAACTTCAGAACTGTCGATTGCAGGCCGTAACATGGTGTTGATGCCATTCAGCGAAAAAGTTAGTATTTCGCAAAAGATTGAATCAAACGAAGAAAAGAACAGGCTTAAAAAGCTTATTCAGAGTATTAAGCCGAGGAAATTCGGTGTTATTGTGCGAACGGCTGCTGAAGAAAAACGTGTTGCAGAACTCGATCAGGAGTTAAAACGGCTAGTTGCCAAATTTGAAACTACATTTCAAAAATTAAGACGGGTAAATGCCCCTGCTCTTATTGTAGGTGAATTGGGCAGAACAACTGCGTTATTAAGGGATATATATCATCCCGACTTCAATAGCATCATTGTAAATGATCCTATTGTATGTGAAGAAATTTCTGAATATCTGGGATCAATTGCTCCGGAAAAGAAAAAAATCGTCAAGCTCTATAAGGGTAATCAATCGATTTTTGAGTATTACGGAGTTGATAAACAATTAAAAGCGTCATTTGGTAAAACTGTATCCTTCAAAAATGGAGCATACCTGATAATCGAACACACTGAGGCATTTCATGTAATTGATGTGAACAGTGGTAATCGTTCGAAAGCTGGCATTGACCAGGAGACTAACGCTCTTGAAGTTAATCTGGCAGCTGCGGAAGAAATCGCCCGTCAACTAAGATTGAGAGATATGGGCGGTATTATTGTTGTTGACTTTATTGACATGCATCAGGCTGAAAATCGTCATAAAGTTTACGAGCGTATGAAAGACGCAATGGCTGTTGATCGCACTAAGCACAACATTTTGCCATTGAGTAAATTTTGCCTTTTGCAAATTACCCGTCAAAGGGTGCGCCCTGAAGAACATGTTGAAACAGCGGAGGTTTGTCCAACATGTAATGGTACCGGAAAAATTACACCAACAATTTTGTTGGTCGATGAATTAGAGAGCAAGGTTAGATTTATTTTTAAAGAGCTGAATAAGAGTAAAGTACTTATCAAAACTCATCCTTATTTGGCTGCCTTCCTGAATAAAGGCATCTGGTCTTTAAAAAACCAATGGGCTTTCAAATTCTTTAAAAGCATTAATGTTGAGGAGATGAATTCATACTCGCTCGCAGAGTATCATTTTTTCGATGAAAATCATGAAGAGATCGTATTTTAATCTCTCAATAAAAAATCCCGATATGAACTGTCGGGATTTTTTATTTTACACTCCACTTTGTTTTTTGCACACCCTATAGAATCGTTATATTTATGGCATCCAAACAGGAGAGTTGCCGGAGTGGTCGATCGGGGCAGACTCGAAATCTGTTGTACCCTTCGGGGTACCGGGGGTTCGAATCCCTCACTCTCCGCAGATTGTATTCTAAATCAATTAATTGCAAGCTATACACCCAATTTTACACCCAAAAAATGTAAGAGTGGGTGTTTTTTTACTAGCACATATTTGACTGTCCGATCTGGCCTAGCCAGCTTAAATATTCCCTGTGATTACATTCCTTAAGTGATATTTGCTCAATATTGACATCCGTTTTTATTTTTTCAGAAACCGAAATGTCAAATTTCGGGCATGATGAAACGATCAATAAAGGCAAAATAAGGCGACAATGATCAGGACCCAGAGGTTTATGTAGTTAACCCATTCGCAAGTAGAAATAAGCTGGAATGCTGTTGCCGTGGGTGGGGAAAGGTGTGGGTGTTGAGGTACGAAACACTTATACGTGTGATGCTGAAGCTGGTGAGCCTAACGAATGAAATAGTGAAAGGAGGTACGAATGGAACTGTTGAATGAGTGAGATGAACAGGCTACAAGCATAAGGCCATGCGCGAATGATCATTTTTTTTCCTGCGCCATTAAAGGGCGGTGGGGCTTTTGAGGTTTTTGGTCTTAAGAGGTGAACACTTCGCAGGACAAGCCGCTGATTGGGTTGGAGGAAGCCAGGGTGGTGACAGAATGCAATGGAGCGAATGGGGTTGGGTGAAATGAAGCTTTCCGTCAACATCTACCGGACTGTCACACAAAACATTTGCGAAAATCCCAGAAAAAAAACTAATGAATCTCCAGACACGTGGGGGTCAGCTTAATCCGGATTATTCAGGATTGAAACATGAAGTTTTCAGAACACATTATTTTCTGAAGAACGATTTCTGATAGAACAAATTGGTTTGTATCCAGCTTCGGCTGTGGCCTATTAGTCCAAATTTGGCGGATCATAGTTTTAAAAAAAAGGATTCCATCTTTCATAAAGATGGAATCCTTTTATCGGTACAATGAGATTAGTGTTTAATTATTAATTGTTTGGTCGAGTTTATCTTCTTGTTGTTTACTTTTACAATGTAGTTTCCGTCTTTTAAGCTACTCACAGGTATAGTAAACTTGTTCCCTGAATATTTTCTCTGGATTTTTACTGTTCCATAAATATCTAAAACGGTAACCGTATAAGCATCATCTGAAGACAGGCTCGCACTTTTTGCTCCTTCCGCCTCACCAGTGCTGATTGTAATTTCAACTTCGTTTGAAGCCGGGTTCGGGCTCATTAATAATTCATAAACATAAAAATTCTGAATATATGCGGTAGTGCTATAGCCACAATCGTTTACGTTATTTGCCCACATAGTATAAGTACCCGGAGAGTCAAATATAATATTGGCATAACCCCCACCCAGATCAATTAATTCTCTAGGAGCAGGATAAGCTCCCCAGACGATACTGTCATAGTCATAGTTAAAAGAATTTACCCACAAAGAATTGTTATAACCGACCACAGCTGCTGTTCCAGATTCACAATAAAGCTCAACATCATGGGGGATACCTACCCAAACGGTTTTAGCAGGTAAGGTAACGTTGCCACATCCGGTGTGAATAATTGCTGAAATGGTTTCCTGACTTGAGGTACTATTTGTTGCATAAGCATAACCAGAGTTGGCGTCGATCGTAAGGTTGCTGTTGGTACTGGTACAAGTCCATGAAACTGTTGCCCCAGAAGGCAAATAATTTATGGAGTATGTTGTACCAAAGGAGCAGACTGAAGAAGAGCCGGAAATAGTAGGTATAGAAATAGTATTTGTTTGTATTACATTCGGGTCATTGGTAAGCCATGTACTTAATTGATTATTTGCATTTCCTCCTCCAGTCCAAGATATGTCGAAGCGACCTGCGTGAGCAGTTGTTGGAGCACAACCAATTACTCCTCCGTGTAGCTGCCCAATTACTCTGTTGTTCTGGTCAAAAAAAGGTCCACCTGATGATCCCCCTTCCAAAGCTCCATCATTTATACTTGTTGTCCAATGTGTATTAACAGGGGAAATACTTTGACGTAGAGGATATGTACACAAATTAAATACAATTTGGGAGGTATTACTTGCAGCAGTGCCAAAGGTAGATATTTTCATTACATCGCCTTTGGGGTGTCCAAGAATGGCACCTGATGTTGGTGCCACACCAGATCTCGTCCAACCAAGATAACGGATACCTGAGTCTGGATCACCATTAACCGGGTTTTGATTCATCTCAACCAAAGCAAAATCCGAATTAAACCAACCAGCTCGAAAAGTAGCCCGCTGAAATGTATAAAAACTATATGGCTCTGATCCTGTATTACAATTAGATCTTTTGTATTGAAACCGAAAAACCCAATTCTCTGCATTTGCTATTTCCTGAGCTGTTAAGGTTCCATTCCCAACTTCATTATTGGAGCATGCATTGATGTTGTTTATATCATTTCCAATATCTATACAGTGAAATGCAGTAAGAATATTTGGGGTAAAATCTTGGCAGGCATTATTAAGGAGAGAGCCTGAACAAATCCTTTCCATATTAGAAAGTATAATCATTGCAACTCCATTAGATTGAATTGCCCAGTTTGAGTTACAACTTACATCGTCTTGGCAATAAAGATTTGAGTCTCCAAAATTTGTCGGTTGGAATATATTTCTAAAACCGTGAACTATTCTTGATAAATTGAGTACGCTATTGCCTTTCTCTTCGCTAGGTTCGAATAATTCTAAAATAAGACCATCACCTTTTATTATATCAGAACTAAAACTTCCATTTTTGGCAATTGATTCTGATGTTATGGGCCCGTAAATCATACTTCCCTCTTCATTGTAAATGTATATTTTAGTTTGACTAGAAATTATCAGTTTGCTGAATATTAGACTTAATGAATAAGCTTTTTCTGATTTAATTTTCAGCTTCCAAACCCTTCCTCCTTCAGTCTCAAACCAATCACCTGAATTCTCTAAAGTATAGTTGACTTCAACCCCTTTCCCAAAACGATAGGGAAGATCTAACCCCAGACTTTCTTCTTCTTTAGTCTCTTTCAATGCTTTTTCAACATCAACTTTAATATTTATGGTTTTTGATGGAGGCGGCGATTTAAAAATGCCGGATTCTTTTACTACTCTGGTAACCGATAGTGTAGACTTAACTTGAGAGAACGAAATTAATGTGACAATAAGAAAAGTAATTGTAATAATAATCTTTTTCATATCATTTGATGTGTTAGGTTTATGGTTATTTTATCTCAAAATCAGCTCTAAGATTCCGTGTTGTGCTATGGCCCTCAATGTCAATAAGTGTGAAGGCAAAAACAGTAAAATATTTACCAGATTCCAACTTTTTATTATCAGGATTGCTGCTCCAGAAGGCACTTTCCAAAATAGTTTCACCTATTGGGAAAATTTGAGTATAATAAGGCAAGTTAATGGTCTCGCAATTTATAGGATTTAAGAATGGCTTACCAATAGGAACAAATGATGAGTCAACATTATAGTTGTCTGACTTTTTGTTCACATATAAAAAGTCTTTTTCATTTTGAAATACTTTACATGATAAATAATTGGATTTCAGTTTCAATTCTAAATCTTTCTCTGAATTATTAATTGCTTCAAAAGCTAAAACCATATCCTCGCCAACCTCGAAAATCTTTTTTTCGGCTTTATTTTTATCCATTGTGACTATTTTAAAATCAATCTGATCCAATTGAGAAAAATTTTCTTTCTCGCATCCTGCCCCCATTAAGGCAAAGAGCAAGACAAAAATGCCGATTTTAAAAAATGTTGTTTTCATTGTTTTTAGTTTTTAATAAAAGAACTCAAATAAACTGATAGCAATGTAGCGATGAAATTAAAACAGGTGGAGGCCGTTCCATGGTTTTGGTTTTTAGGATGATTGCTTATTAATAAACATATACTATTGATTCCAAAAACCACAAAAAGGTTGCGTCGGACAGGCGGTGTTTGGTAACATAAAAGTTTAGAGAGGTAAAGTTTGCTTTTGTAGCTGTAATAGTGTATATGTATTGTGCTGGTTTTAAAAGGTTTTTGGGTGGGAAAAGTGCGGTGTTGTTCGGGCGGTAAGGGTTGCAAATCGGCGCAAGCGGGGAGAATGCTGTTAGCGAATTGAATAGAAAGAATAAGACGGATCGTAGTTTTATAAAAAAGGATTCCATCTCTTTATGAAAGATGGAATCCTTTTATCGGTACATTGTGATTAGTGTTTTACTATTAATTGTTTGGTCGAGTTTATCTTCTTGTTGTTTACTTTCACAAAGTAGTTCCCGTCTTTTAAGCTACCCACAGGTATTGTAAACTTATTCCCTGAATTTTTTTTCTGGATTTTTACTGTTCCATAAATATCTAAAACGGTAACCGTATAAGCATCATCTGAAGACCAGTTCGCACTTTTTGATCCTTCCGCCTCACCAGTACTGATTGTAATTTCAACTTCGTTTGATGCAGGGTTCGGGCTCATTAAATAATCGCCATAATAATTGAAATATTTATAAACCAGGTCCGAACATCCGCAAGCGTTTGTTGCCTGAACTTCAATGCGATAACACATGGGTTCAGGGAAAGTAATCTCAGCATGATCCATCCAGGAATAAATATTAGCATAACCATAAGGACTCACAATCCAGGTATAGTAATCAGTTGTGGAATAATTTGGTGATGGCATTGCATAAAAATTAAACGGATTGGAACCATTAGTTGGATCGGTAATATAAGAAACGATAGGGACTCCCACCGAAACGGTTTTTGCCGGTAAGGTAACACCTCCACAATTTGTGGCTACATTTACTGTAATTGTTGCTGGCCCTGGTGTACTGCTTGTAGCATAAGCATACCCACTTGTTGGATCAATCGTTAAGTTGTTATTGGTGCTTGTACAACTCCAATCAACTAATGCTCCCGGAGGAAGATTTGAAACTGAAAATGTTGAGCCGGAAGAGCAAACTAACGAGGGGCCAGAAATTGTTCCATAGTTAATATTTAATATTTCAGTATCATAAGGTGAATAAATCTCACAGTTTTCATTATAAGCACGCACTTTTATTACTGAAGAACAATCTGAAAATAAAGTAGCTGAAGAACCTGAGCCAACAATTGTTCCGTTTGATGTCTCCCACTGATAACTTGTGGCGCCAAAAACTTCCGGTGTTGTTATAACATTACCATTCGGATTATAAGTTAAGTTATATTCTTGTATTTGCGGTGTGCCTACACCATTATCCTGTTCAGGGATGATTTTAATGATAGCACTGTCGAGCGTGTTAAACGAGCCATTTGGTGTAGAAAAATCACCTATAGAAAAATAGCCATTATATTGTCCATACCAGCCCCAGTTGCAATGAAATTCACCAACTGAATTATAACCATCAATTACCCACGAGTGCCCATCAAATTCTAAATTACCCGCATTATAAATAATTGGTCTTTCCTGGTCTATCTCATCCTCAAGCCATTCCTGCCAATTGAATAAATGAGAATTTTGCCATATAACATCTACATTGCTTTGGCATCCCATGTGGTCCCTTAGCCCATTTTTGACTTTATTTGGTGTTGAGCTGGAGCTGTTTGTGCCATAATTAGTGTCACAAGCAAGACCGCAATGATAGATAAGCGATGCATTATCGTCATCAGAAGTATCTAAGTTCATGTTTTTCCATGAATAACTTCCCCAGTCACTTTCAATCTTGCACTTCCAATACCATAACACTTGGGCCATCGCCACAGCGGAACAACCGGCAGGGCATTCATCCGGACAAAAACGATTAAATCCTCCTCGCTGCCCCCATTCTGTACTTATCATATTACTACCAACGGAATAGCTTTTTAGTGTCAAATAGTTTTCATCCGTGTACTCTTCCCATTGCTTTTTGATTTTTTCAGACTGCTTTATCTTTTTAGCTTTTATTTCGGCAATGGAAAATTTATATCTCTCAAGCAAAACCAACAATCCTGGGGGCATTATTTCGGGATCATAGGCTCCTTTTTTACAATTCCCCAGTACCGGTGGCGCTGAAGAATCAGCAGAAACGATCACAAATCCATCTTTTGGATAGCTGACAATATAATATAGAGTATCAGTCTCATTTTTAACAACAATAACATTGTCAAATGCCACATTCTGGGTTGCAGGAAAATCCTTCCTATAAACTTTCTCGGCAACCTTTAAAATGGTTTCTTTTTTTACATTTTTACCAAACAAACAAATTGGAACAATCAATAACAGCAAAAGTGTTAGTTTTTTCATAGTCACTTATTTTTCGCGATTAAAATATTTTTGTAATTCACCTTTTCTGATTATTTCATTAATGGCAGCAGTATCTGAGATAGAAAAGATTCCATCAGGTATATTGTCCCTGTAATATTCAGTGTAGGGGTCTTTATCAATGATATACTTATACAAAGTATCATGGGGCAAATAACCATATTTGGTTTCCTTTCTCATGTATTCCTTAAAAGTTAAACCCAAGAACACATCATATTCGTTACTTGATTCTGTATCTAATACGTATCCATTTATTAACCGTGCCCGCATTTTATATACTGTGTCGTTGCTCGTATAATCGAATTTATAACGTTCACTTGTATAACTCGCCCTGAATATCTCGTTTCCTTTCATGCCAATTGTCACCAGGTCATAATAGTCACCTCTGGTTTTATAAATGGATATTCCAGGATACAATGCTTCGGGTTTACACCCTGCTGCCATCAATGTAAAGAGCACGACGACAGCACCAATTTTATAAAGTATTGTTTTCATTTTTTCATTTTAAAATTTGATAAACAAAATTGATTTGATGAGTGGTTGCCCAGAATAAAAGAGATTAGGTGGAGGCCGTTCCATGGTTTTGGTTTTTAGGATGATTGCTTATTTAATAAGCATATACCATTGATTCTGAAACTGGTAAAAAGGTTGCTTGCCGAACAGCGTGTTTGGTAACATAAAAATTTAAGATGATAAATTTTGGCTTTGTAGCCAAAATAGTGTATATGTATTGTGCTGGTTTTAAAAGGTTTTTGGGCAGATAAAGTGCGGTATTGCGGCGGACTCGGATTACGAACCCAGGCCAGCGTGCGGTTATAAACAACCGAGGGGAAAATACTTCAGTTTTCCCCTCTGCCTTCTTACTACAACAACTTTTAGTGTTTTACTATTAATTGTTTGTTGTAAGTTTTGTTATTGAAGCTCATTTCAACAATATAATTTCCATCTTTCAGATTTGATGTTGATATTTTAAACTTACCACCAATTCTATTTTCATTGTAAACCATGTTACCTTGGTTATTATATATTCGTATATTAAACATCTTATCGGTAGTCAACTCAGACTGAAGTTGTCCTGTGGATTCGCTTCTTAACGAAACTTCGACTTCATTGGACGCAGGATTTGGAGCCAGTAAAAGTTCATCACATGAAACATGTATATCATTAACAACAGTAGATAAGATACCACAAGCATTTTGGGCAGTGGCAGTTATTGATACATATCCATCAAACCCATTCCCTGATGCATAGACTTTGCACTTCTTCCCGAATGAGCTGCCATATATATATAACGGGGGTGTTACTTCCCAACTTACCTGTTGATTATTATCTTCGCGTATATCATAAAACAATCCATCACAATTGATCCATTGGGGCGCCTCAAAAAGTGGAGTTAGAGGTTCGCCTGACCAAACATCTTTGCTTGAGCTCGATGTTGCCCCAGATGGAGTTGTGATAGTTAGAGAAACCAAGGCAGAACCGCTTTGAGCAGAGCCAGCAACAGTGTATGAAGAACTACCATCTCCGCTAACCTCAGTTAATGGTGCAATAACGCTCCAATCATAATTCAACGAAATATTGGTAAAAGATGATTCGGAAAATGTTCTTTGGGTATTGTTGCATAATGCTTCGGATGAGCCAGAAATTGTGGGATTAACAAGTTTGTAGTAAACTAAAGAACTAGAGTTGAAAACACATTCTGCTATTGCATGTTGATAAAGACCCCACCAACCCCATTTTGACGTGACTATCCCTGCAGTGGCTGTCGTTACTGCAGAGTGGTCACCCGAACTATAAAAGATTTTTTCGTGATTTCCAGTATTTGATGTAGAAATATAGGCATCATTCGTCCAGTATTTCGATAAGTTTGGATTTCCATCGACCGTTGCGTTTATCCACGTATTCGTACTACTTCCCCCTTCAACAACATTCCATGCATAGGAATGGCAGTTATAATGGGAAGTGGCTGGGGCTAATTTATTGGGGGTGGTCCATTTGTTTCTGCTAATTTCTGCCGCTGCTGCTGCTTCCCAAGCTGCAATAAGTGGAGCAGTATCCCAATTATTTAAAACAGAAATAGTCTGCCCCATGGGCGTTTGTATGGTTCCCTGGCTATTTGCTGTTATAGCTGTCAGCATCAGGAACAAGGCAAAAATCAGGTTTCTAAATGTATAAATCTTCGCTTTCATTTTATTTGTTTTTTAAAATTTTTAAATAATCTTCCGATAAACTCATAGTTTTATTTACAACATCAGAGTCTAAGATTAAAATATAAGCAACATTTAATAACATTAACTCATTGTTATTGTATTCTTCAATCAAGGGCTGATATTTGTCGAGGTACATAATCCGCGATAAAATAGCACAGGTTGTCATCATTCCAGCGATGCCCCAGATTTGATGTGCCAACTCATACTTTTTCTTTTGATTATCAAGCGCCAATTGAAACAGTTCTATTTTTTCAGGAGCGGTCAGATCATTCAGGATTTCATACTGGGCAATTATGAGTTCATGCCTGATGATGTTATCTATATACATTCCGTTTTCAAGATCAGTATAGGTTTGCCAATCCCTGTTAAAATCCAACTGTTTGTACAGATAAAATAATTTCTGAAACTTATCCCCCCTTCCCCACAACTCGCCAAAACCGTTGCACATTGCATAAACCTTGTCGGATCCAGCTTGCAGGTCAGACATTGTCCAGATCAAGCTCATTTTCGGATAATCAAGACAGGATTTAATTAATGCGTCGGTTGAAAGGCAATGCAAGGTTTGTTCAGGAATCTTGAACATTTTAATTTGCTCATCAAAAGGTTTACCGAATGCCGCTTCTTCAGGATAAACGTAAACCTGATCGATCACTTCTTCGCATTTATTTTTCGTACAACCAATTGCAAAAAAGAAAAAACACAATAACAATGAGACTTTGCTATAACCCATCTGAAAGGATTTTGTCATTTTCCTTTACAATATCATCCAACAAACTAATATCGTCAAAAATGAGGTTGTTAATGAACGCATTGATTTTTTGGTCGCCATATTTCACCTTAACGTTTATTAGCTTTTTATCTTGTTGTCTTGCCAGTATCAATGCGGTTGTTTCCAAGCCTATTCCACCGTAGTATTTTTGCCTGTCTTTTTTCACTTTGTATTTCTGGCTGCATATGGTCATCAATTCCTTTGAATCGCCGGGATTCAATTTGTTAAGTATTTCGGTTTGGGCCATCAAAATTTCAATATATGTAATTTCACAAATAAATTTACCGATCTCCAGGTCAGTCGAATTTAAATCGAAACCATCCGGTTTATATCCGGCATAAACCTTCATAAGCTCTTTCCCCGCATCCGGTCTGCTTTCTAACTCTACAAAACCATTAAACGATGAGCGGATAAAGTTATAGCCCAATTGTAAATCATTTCGGGTAAAGACTAGTTGGATTTCAGGATAATTTAAACATGATTTTACCAATTCTTCGGTGCTTATTTTTTTAAGCAGGGGGGCAGGAATATTGAGCAGTTCAAGCCTCTTCATAAAGTCAGGAACAGATAACCATTCTTTACTCCCCGGTTTTACCGGGTAATCCCATTTGGGACTTTCTAATTGTGAAAAGGCGATGATGGGAACAAATAAAATTAAGATTAGTAATTTCATAGTTTTAATTTTTAAAATTTGACAAGTTGTAATTCTGATATTCTACTCTGATTTGAAGAAAAGACTAAGTAGGTGGAGGCCGTTCCATGATATTGGTTTTTAGGATGATTCGCAGTTAAATAAACATATACTATTGATTCTGAAAACCGCCTAAAGGTTGCGTGAAGCGAAGAGTGTTTGGTAACATAAAAGTTTATGGAGCAAAATTTTGGTTTTGTAGCCAAAATAGCTTATTATGAATTGTGTTGCCGAATCAAAAAAGTTAATTATTTTAATAATCACAAATCACCAAGGCTAATTCCACTCTCAAATAATGACTTTACCCTTTCTGTATTGGTGTAGACGTATGAATCATAGTGTGATACTATACCTGATTTGTTTCGATTGATTTATACACACTATCACTGGGCAATTCAATAATTTCACTTGTAATCAAATTCGTTGTTTGCAGATTTTTGAAGTCGTTCTTTTTTCTTCTGGTTATTTTTAATTCGGTTACGTTCAATTTCTTCGGCTACTTTTTGTACCTCTCTTTCGTATTCCTCCACTTTCTGACGAATCTCCCCAACCTTGTTTTTATCTCTTTGATAATAGAAAACATCTTCTAGCATATTGAAATTCTCCGGATTAATCCCGTTGGTCGATTTAATATAGCGGTATTTCAGATCATTATCTTTTAGTTGGCTGTTCCTGTTCAATTGCCAGATATTGCCACCAAAAGAAAGCAAAATGATTAAAGCCATTGAGATCATTGTAATAGCAGCCTTGCTATTTCGGAAATCCACACTGAAAAAATGATCATTGCGGACAGCTATATTTTGAGGGAACTTCAGGAGGGTGATCTTTTCATCAATCGGGGTAATTACCGCTTTTATTTCGATAAAAACTTTATTGAGATTCTCACTTACCTTGTTAACCGAATAGGCCGAAATCTGTCCCATGGTTTTTATTTGTTCCGGTGTAAACTGCTGTTGGTTAATCCTGATTTGTAAATCTTCGATAAGTGAGTTTAGTATCTCTGAATCAGAAGTTGAATTAGCCTGGTTACCTTGAATTGACTTTTTGCTCAATTCATCTATCTTTTGTTTTAATTCTTCGAACAGTGTATAAACTGCTGAAGAATCCATTTTACTGCTACCCATAAGTATTGATCTTTAAATTGCTTATAATCTGAATCCTTTCTTCTTCCTTCGCTTTTTGGCTTCCAGTCTAAAAACTTCTGCCTGATTGTCATCATAGCCGGTTGAAGGTTTTAGTATATCGAATATTCCACCCAAAGTTGAAGCTGCTTTTTTAGTGACCGAAGATAATTCCATGCTTTGATGCCATTCATCTTGTTCTGGTTGGTGTTTTTGAGCCTGTTGTGACCTCACATTTTGCTGTAACCGGTAATTGATTTTGGAATAACTGCAGGTCCTGTCAATTTTGGAACCGTTGAACTCATACCCATTCTTCCCAAACCGGACTCCTTGTATTTTGTCTGTGTCCCCATTATTTCGGAGTTCGGTTGTAATACCCGATTTGAGTAGCTCTGTTTTTAATTCCTGCCAACCCCGGCAAGTAGATACAGCCGATTGCAGCGCATGATAAATTTCGTATTTGGTTTTATCGGGTTCTTTTAACCGATGCTCCTTTACATTCTCCTTCCCTGTTGCAATATAAAGGCAATGCTTTTTTGTAAGTTCCATGCAAATCTTTACGTTCCGCAACTTTTCGTTTTGATCGGAAATCCGTTTCCCGTTGTTATCAATCCGGTTGATCACGATATGGATGTGTGGATGGTCTGTGTCGTGGTGCCGGGCAATGATGTACTGGGTATCTCTATATCCCATCTTTTCCATGTACTCCAGTGCCATATCAGCCATAAATTGATCGGTCAGCCTGTTTTTATCCTGAACAGAAAAGTCCAGCGAAATATGCGCCACCGGTTTTACTATTTTCGGGTTCAGCTTTTGCTGTGCAACAAAACTTTGAATAATGGATTCTTTGTCTTTCAGCCTTACTCCTTCAGCATAAAGCAAATGGGAATGGTCCTTATCCAGGACATAGTTTACCACGCCACGAAACCCACGGCCTTGTACAATCTTAGCAATCATCTTCAATCTTTTTGATTACATTGTCCAACCGCTCGTTCATAGAAAGGCATTGCCTGTGTACATCGGAATACCCGGCAGCATTTGCTCGGTGCGCAACCTGGTTAACGTTGTTGGCCATACCGCTGAGTTGCCGTATATATCGCATCTGCTCCAATGTGAGGTGTTGCTTTACCACACTTGACCGGATACAAAGACGGATGAACTCGCTGCGGTTAATCCCGGCTTCACGGGCTTTGGCTTTAAGTGTATAATATTCTTCTGTGTCCATCTTGATCGTGATTTTATACCCCTTCTTCTCTGCAGGTGCTTTGGGTGGCCTGCCACCGATATTCCTGTTTTTGATTGTTTGCATGATTGATTATTTAATTGTTTTGATTAGACCGGCGGGATGTTCTTTAGCCTCGCAGAGCAAGGTATCGGGCAGACCGATACACAAACTTGCTCTCCACTCAAACGGGATAATTCTGCATGAATATGGCTAGCAATAAATAAATTATCTGATTCTATCCGAAAATGTTTATTTCCATTCATTCATATTTATTTCGGTTCAGAATTATTCATAATTCGCTGTTCTGCTACTGGGTTACAGGTCTGGGCACAACACCAACTTACTCCCCGATAAAACCAAAGATTGCCCGCCGATTACGTTTTACCGTTTTAATCTCGGTTGTTTTAATTTTTGAGGCAAGTCCAAGGTCTTTTTCTTCTGGCAGAGGTATTCGTTCAGGTCATTGTGTTCCCGGTATGTGGCAGACATATCTTCTACATTTTGTTCGCATTTCGCCTGAATCTCAAGGAAAGCCGAAACACCGGCTGTGTCATTGTCTAAATAGCAATACTTCTCTTTATAATTTTCGATGACACTTATTGCTTTGGAAACGTTAGCTACGGAATTTAGGATAATGTAATCCTGTTTGTTTAAGATGTCAAGACCAGGAGTTTGTTTCTGTGCAATGGTCAGAAATGAAAGGTAGTCCATAAATCCCTCAAAAATGCTGCAGGTATCTTTCCCGTTCAGAATACAGGTAATTCCCTTTGGAGACAAAGTTCCCTGAAAGTACTTGTTTCTCAATTCGAATCCGCCGAGATTGTTTTCAAATCCAATGGCAAAATAAGCCTTGCCTTTGGTTCTGAAATGTACCTCTTTACATGCCTTTATGGCACTAGCAATATTAATCTGCCGATCCTTCAGGTATTGAATTAGTGCGAAGTTTTCAAGCGGTTTAACCCTTATATCGTCAAAGCAAGGTAAATTCTCCTGCTGGCGAAAAGAAAACGAATGGTGTTTGATTTCCGAAGCTTTACCTGAAAGGATTTGAAGTGCTTGTGAAACATTGTCGGTTTGATGTTGCTCCAGGAGAAAGTTGATAATGTTACCGCCTTTGCCCAGTCCGAAATCATACCATTGGTTTAATGCAAGGTTTAACTTGAAAGAAGGTTCGCTTTCACTGCGGAAAGGCGAATAATACCAAAGGCTGTTTCCTTGCTTTTTGCAGGGAGTTATTCCGATGGATTGCAGGTAATCTGCCAGGTCTATTTTTTTTGCTTCACTGATATTCATGTTATTAAAGTTTAATGTTTGATTAATTGAATGAATGATTGTTGTATTGTTGTATTGACACATTGACGTGCTGTTGTATTGTTGTACCAACGCATTGTTGTACCTATGCACCAACATACCAATGGCTATACATACCATTGTATTTATATCCGTATCTTTTTCTTTTGGCCTGCCTGATTATGTGATAAACCTGAAATGAAGTTTAGTTTAGTGGTTTAACCTAAACCAAACCGGAACCCTGGTACGATAAACCGGTTTAAACTCCTTAAACTGGTTTAGTATGGTTTATTATATATACACCCAGACTAAACTAAACCGGTCAAAAGTGAAAATCAGGGTTAAACCGGTACGATTTATCGTCTTTGAGAATCATCCGCTTATTTTCCAGGAATATTTTCAATAATTTGGCTTTGTTCACTCCGAAAGAATAACCAACCTGAGCATAGCTTTTCTGTAACTTATCGATCAGGCTGGAGTATGAGATTAGTTCTGCATCAGTAAACAGGTTTTCCAGCGCTTCTTGGTGCCTGGCTTCCGGTACTTCGTGATAATCGAAGCCTTTTTGAGATGCGGCTTGTTTGGGATGATAATCTTCCACTGGTTCAGGTAATCCAATGCTGTTGATCCGGAAGGCAAACGGGTTAAAATCGATATCCCGGATATACATGGATGATACAGAACTGATGTCTTTGTCAAGCTCGTCTTTGGTAACCTGCAAAACGGTTTCAGCTTTGTTGTTCAGTTCTGTTCCCAGATGCCCGCGTGTATTGTCATCCCCTTTGTTCAGGTGTAGAACCGTGTGGATATGTACCAACCTTTCATCTGTCCATTGCATCAGTTTGGTATTCAAATCGGTTGATTCGCCCGGACTATTAATGTCGTAAGCCAGGTCGCGAATTCCGTCAATGATCACAAGCCCTAAACCTTCTGTATGGCAGATTGCCTCTTCGATGATGGCCAGCCGTATTTTCGGGGAATACTTTCGAAGAGAAAGGAACTCCAAAGATTCAGGTTGCTGGTCTAAAGGAAGATCGGCCAGTTTCAGGATTCGTTTCAATGTTCGCAGGCAATGAAAAGCGCTTTGTTCGGTGTCGGCATACAGAATTTTGCGTTTACCCTCCGGCAGAGAGGCTGAATAATTCAACACCGTACTGTTGGATAAAGCAGCCGCAACAATAGCACAGACATTGAATGTTTTCTTGCTCTTGGCCTTACCGGTTGAAGCACTGAAATTTCCCAAAGTACAAATGATTGAATCGTCAACCTTCACAATTACAGGCGGAGAAAAAAACTCGTCTGTTATTAAAAGCCGGGATTTTTGCCAAAGCTCGGTAAAGTCGATCACTGTGCCTGATTCCGCTTGTTTCGACTTTATCATTGCCTACTTCCTTCCACCGGATTTGCGCCCGGCAAGTTCCAGTGCTAATTCTGCATCGACAATGATTTTCCGACCGATCTGAGTAATGGCTTTGTCAATCTTCCCGCTTTGTTTGATCCGGTTGGCTGTTGGAGTACTGCATCCGAACAACCGGGCAATACCGGCAATACCATAGACGTACTTCTTTTGTGTGTTGGGAACTGCGACTGCTGCCGATTGTACCTGCTTGGATTCCGAATTTTGCTGAAGGAATAGGAACTCTTCCCCAGTCATTTGCCAGATAGGCTTCTCTTTTAAATCTTTAACGTTCATATCAAATTAATTTTACGTGATACATAACGATAGCCGGCCGGTCTATCAATCATGCCGCAATATTAATTTGAGTTTCCCGGAGTATCAGGGAATCGTAGTTTTAGGAAGGGCTAATTTCTGATAGTCATAGATATACAAAAAATATCTGTGATGTATTTTCGTATTACGACCGTTGTAAGTTCATTTAAATGGATAGTTGTGAAATATTATTTTGTACTCATTTAGAAGTGGAACACGTCTTTTCCTTTCAAAGTTTTGCCCGATTGCGATATGATACCGGGATTCAAAAAACGCTTTTATTTTGGGGTCTTTGTTGGGGAGAAAATAGTTATTATCGAGCATTCCGGCCAAAAACGTAACCAAGCTTTTTATATCCGGTTTTCCGTTTTCGTGGGTGGAAATCCAACGCAGTTCTTTATTCTGGTTTTCCTCCTTCAGATATTTATCAGTGATGAGCCTTCTTTCCAGTATCATGAATTTCTCAAACATTTTTGTCCTGAAAATCGCATCTGGGTCATCCACTTTAGCTGTCTGGCCATTCTTAACTAAAATGCCATTTGAGATATTTTGTCTGACTGATTTTACCTGATTCTCAGTAATCACATCCTTTTCAGGAATATAAGCATTAATGAATGCTATAAGTTCTATACTTAGTTGGTAAATGCCAGGAAAAAAGTTTTCACAAAATGGAGCAATTCGGTTCCTTTCTTTTTCTACTTCACTGGATAATTCGTTTAATTCCTTTCGTGTCTCATCAATCAGCATCTGCCTTTCTACTTCCGAAGGATAAGGGTATGTCTTTACCAGTTCCAAATCTTTTACCAGTGAAACTCTTTTGTCATGATAATACAGCAAGGATTGTTCAACTAAATTAAAGTAGTCTAGGGATTCCAGAATTTCTTTGTTTTCTTCATACCGAGATATGTTCTCCCTTAACAGCACAAGCAATGGGGTAGTAATAACTCCGGCTTTTTCAGCAGAACTGGCCAGAATAAGGTTTAAAAGATTAGTTTGGAAGACATTGGGCTCCTTGTGTTTATTATAGAATATTAATAAGAATTCCTGAGAAGACAGATCTCCAGAATTAGGATTCTGAATCTTATTTTTGAGCAGACGGTTAATCTCCTGCCAGGATGAATATATATCTGAGAAATATTCAATAACTGATTGAATGTTTTGAAGTTGTTCCATGCCAGACTCTTATTTCAAATAATAACCTCCGTTTTTCAATGCCCCTCGGAATTCTATTTTCTCAGATTTTTTAAGATCGTCCAAATACCGCATGGTTGTTCTCAAACTCTTGTCTATTAGTTTTGATATTTTTCTAGCTGATAATCCCTCGTTTTCAGTAATCAGTTTTAAAACTATTTCTTCAATAGGACTTTCTGAATTTATAGTGCCATTTATAGTGCCACTCTTTGAATTTACAATGTCATTTATAGTGTCATTCTTTTGGGGACGCTTAAATTCAACGGTAAAGAAACCTCCATCAGTTGTAAATGTTGGTTCTGGCAGGCCTGCTTCTTTCATCGCTTTGCGCATACGTGGAATGCCGGATGCAACCTGTTCCACTAAACTCATGCGGGTAAATAATCCAAAGATGAGAGGATTTCTGGTCATACTTTTCTTGCCGAAATCTTTTTGTACGCCAATCAGTAACCCACCAGGATTGGAAATCTCCACCCGGTCGTCATAAACTTCCACCATTGTAATGGCACCTTGTTCGTAATAATCACGGTGAGAAAGTGCATTAATAATCGCTTCTTTAAAGACGGTAAGAGGGATTTCCCAAACTTCTTTACGTGGCCCCATACCCTCTATGATATAGGCTACTTCAAGCTTATCTTTTATCCAAGTTTCTGTCTGATGGTATTGTTGATACAATGGGCCTCCATAAGTTTTGTCATCAATGATATGTACCTTGGTTTTTCCCTTGAACCGGACACAGCGGGTAACCGCCTGATGAAATGTGATTTCAGGTTGTTTGCCAAAGAATAATACTCCACCATTTTTAATCTTACCTGAATCATCAAACACCTGCAAATTATTCAGTATCTGATGTGTGGATATGTTTCCGAAAATACCTGATTCAGTACGGAACAGATTAAATGTATCATTATCCAGTTCCTTTTCAAAATCAAATTTAATACAAGGAACAGCATCGAAGTAAATACGATTACTATTTTGGAAGAAACTCCTGATTTCTTCAGCAGTCGTCAGCTTTTGGGTATTGGCACTTTCACGCACATAAATAGCTCCTGAAAGTACATAAGGTTTATCTTTTCCCGACGGAACCTCAATTACCCAAACGCTTTTACCGTCCACATCTACAGAATAAATATCTACATGAAGAGCTGGTGATATATCTCTTATGGAATCCTGAATGGCAGATCGTTTCGGGTTGTCAATTTCTGTTCCTGTAATCTGGTTCTTATCATCTATCCCAATCAGTAAAAATCCTCCTTCGCTATTGGCAAAAGCACAAACCTCCTCCGAAAGTTCCCGAACTTTACCCGGTACTTTTAGTTTAAAATCGGCGTTGTATCCTTCACCGCTTTTAGCTATGGACTTTATTTCTTCTGCTGTTAACATGCCTTGTTATTTAAATTATGCCTCAAAGATAGTTGGATTTGATAAATGTTTTGAACTTACCTATAACTGATTAAACTTCTCCATTGCACTGGCTTTTATATCATCAGCTATGTCAATATAGGGTTTCATCGCTTTGTAATCGCTGTGTCCTGTCCACTTCATGACTACCTGTGGCGGAATACCCAAGGATAACGCATTACAAATAAATGTCCTTCGTCCGGCATGAGTGCCCAGAAGTGCATGCTTTGGAGTAACTTCATCTATTCGTTGATTACCTTTATAATAAGTTTCCCCTACAGGCTCATTTATCTTTGCTAATTCAGCCAACTCTTTCAGGTACTCGTTCATTTTCTGGTTGGTAATTACCGGCAAAACCTTATTATTCTCAAAATGAACATCTTTGTATTTTTCTAAAATGGATTTACTGTGGTTGTTCAGTTCAATGATCAGGCTATCAGCAGTCTTGACTGTTGTTATTTCAATATGATTATCCTTAATGTCACTCGTTTTCAGGTTAAACACATCTGAATACCTTAGACCCGTGAAGCAGGTAAACAAAAACACATCTCGGACCCGCTCCAAATATTGTTTAGTTGTAGGAATTTGATAATCGCGTAGTTTGTTCAATTCTTCCCAGGTTAGGAAAATCACTTTCTTTTTGGTGTTTTTCAGTTTGGGTCTGAATGTTTCAAAAGCATTATTGTTGTGATGGCCTTTTTTAAAAGCCCAACGAAGAAACCATTTGAGGAAGCCGATTTGTTTGCCGATGGTACTGTTTCTCAAATCCTTCTTATCCCGCAGATAATTTACATATTCAGTTAAGTTTGAATCATCCAACACCTCAAACGTCAGGTTGGAATTGAAATTGGTTAAATGAGTTTTTACCGCTGCAAATTTTTCGTAGGTAGAATCGGTCCAGTTATTTTGCGTTCCACATTCTTTTAAGAATTCATCGAAAACGTTCATGAAAGTAGCTGCGGTTTTTTCTGATTCTGTTTCTTCAGAATTACTCGTTTTGTTCCTTTTGGTAAACGCAGTTTTTAGTTGTTCTGGGGTGGGATTAACATCCTTTACTTCAAACCCTTTAAAGATATCCTGAATGTCGGTGTAATATTTTAATATATCCCCGTTGATTTCAGACGAGCTTTGTTTAAGTTTGTTCGTGCATCCGTTCTTTACACGTTGCTTGTCTGCTTCCCATTTGGATTCATCTATTCGGTATCCGGTGCTAAATTCGATCCGGTTTCCGCCATAGATAACCCGCATTCGAATGGGTATGTTGTCAGTAACCAATACATTATTTTTCTTTCTTCTTTCAAGTGTGAAGATGATGTTTCGTTTTATGTTCATGAGTTGGTGTAATTGTTTTCACACCCAAATATACACCCAATTTTGAATAAATGTGAAGATATTTTAAGATATTTTGTTTATACTAAAATTAGTTTAGTATTCTTATTTATAGCGTTTTAAATTCCTACAATACTTAATGAAGGTTCAAGAGAAAGAGCCTCACTCTCCGCAAATGAACAAAAAAGGGAGGCCTTTTCAGAACCTCCCTCATCAATAACCCCTAAAATTAACCCCTAAAAAAAAGTGCCTTTACGATATGCGATGCCATCTTCGGGTTTTCTTTCAACCGACGGGTCGAATAACCAAACCAGTCTTTTCCAAATGGCACATAAACGCGCATTTTATATCCTTGTTTCACAATGCTATTTCTGAGTTCCGGAGTAACACCATAAAGCATTTGGAACTCATATTTTGCTTTGTCAATGTTCTTTTCCTTAATTATTTCAATGGCATTGTCAACCAGAAATTTATCATGAGTCGCAATCCCAACATACATTTTATGATCCAGCATATATCTCAGATCGTCAAGGTAATGTTCCTGAACTTCTTCGAAAGCTTTAAAAGCAAGATGTCTAGGTTCAATGTAAATACCTTTGCAGAGCCTGAAGTTCAGCGGATCTCCATTGACATGAATATTGCTCATATCTATTAAATCGTTTTTCGTGCGGCGCAAATATGCCTGAATTACCAAGCCTACATTTGCCGGATATTTTTGCTGAAGTTTGCGGTACATTTCCAATTCGGAATCAACACATTGTGAATCTTCCATGTCGATACGGATGAACGATTTTTTTTCTACCGCTTTTAGGACAACCGCTTCAATATTTGCAAAACAAACTTCTTTATCGATCAATAATCCGAACGACGTAGGTTTCACTGAAAAGTTTCCGACGATTCCTTCAGAAGTAAATCGTTCAATAATCTGAATGTATTTATCCCGGTTTTCTTCAGCTTGTTCGATGGTGGAAATAAATTCGCCAAGTAAGTCTACTGTAACTTCAATGCCTTGCCTATTTAGCTCACGTGAAGCTTTTAGCCCGTCTTCGATTGTTTCTCCGGCAATATAGCGTTTCGAAAAAATCCAAATTAATTTCTGGGGCATATAAGGAAGTGCATTCGCAAGTATTTTATTCAGCATTCTCCTGACGATTTTTTGTGAATTTTCAATGAATAAAAATACATCAGTTTATCCGTAGGATTCAATGATGTTTATCACGGTGCATATAT
>Ga0302292_1000571_pt1 | contig 25782 bp, 22 predicted proteins | sample III_Fen_N2_1_FD_194553 | JGI IMG/M metagenome (GOLD analysis project Ga0302292, IMG submission 194553) | Peat permafrost microbial communities from Stordalen Mire near Abisko, Sweden - III_Fen_N2_1 | ecosystem: Environmental > Terrestrial > Soil > Wetlands > Permafrost | place: Sweden: Abisko...
AGTCCAATTAAAAGCGAATAAACAGAGTAATAATCCAAAACTGTATTCAGTGTTAAAATGATTGAAAACAATGAAATTAAATAGTGAATAGGGTAATGCAATGTAGAAAATGCCTAAAAGGGTAAAGGCTAAATTTTGAAATGGCTTGCCTTGCTTTTTGTATAATTCAATAATAAATGAAATCAAGAAAAGTGGAATGATTAACGCGAAAACACGTGCATCGACAAGCTTTTTAGCAAATAAATAGCTACTTGCAAATAGTGCAATTCCAATTGCGGCTCCAAATATGTTTTGAGGAACAGTTTCGTCAGATTTCGTTATTGTATAAAATTCGGTGATTGTAAATAATAATAAAGCTCCAATACAAAGTAGGAAAGAATATTCGCTAAAGACAATACTTCCGATTATTAATCCTAATAAAACCACACCGGTTATCGTTCGTTGGGCAATGTTTGACACTTGTTTATGCTTTTATAATAAATACAATTAATTTTTTTGGTCCATGAGCGCCCAGAATCAAGGTCTTTTCTATATCAGCTGTTCGACTTGGTCCCGTAATATTGCTGACCCAAGATGGTAATTTTCCCGAATATTTTTCCAACATACCCTCAATTGCATTTTCCAAATCGGCAACAACTTGTTTTTGGTTGGCAATGACAATATGAACGTCTGGAGCAACATGTGGTCGACGACCAGAAGCATTTCCATTGCTTACCATTACACTTCCCGTTCGTGATAGTAAAAATTCACAACCAGTAATCGTGGCAGCACAGGTACTTACAACTAAAATGTCGTTTGTTAGTTGAAAGTCCTGTCCTTTTATTTTTTCAGAAATCTCCGATTCCATGCAAAGAACCTGCGAAATATTTTCGGCTTTTAATAGTTCTTCAAGTTTTGACGTTATTGATGCATAGTCAGTAACAATAAAACATGATCCGCTAATTTTCTCTATTTCTTCCTTAAAATTTTCTGCCAAATCGCCAACAGGAGCCACAAAAACCAAAGCCGAAGCTTCTTCTTTTGTTAGCTCTATAGCTAAATCAGAAGTGGCTCCGGCAGCTTTTGCCTTGCGGATTTTTTCTAAAATACTATCTCGCGAATTACTCATTCGGTTTTTCTTCAGGTTTTTCTGGCTCTTCAGTTGTTGGAAGTTCTTTTGATTCTTCAACATCCGAGGCAGCTAATTCAATATCTTTGTTTCTAGCAATTTCGTCTAAAATTTCTTGCGACATAATTTCGCGTTCCGATTGCCATTTACGTTTTCCGAAAATTCGTTCTAAATCGTCAGCAAAAATCACTTCTTTTTCGAGTAATAATTCTGCAAGTTCTGTTAATTGTGGCAAATGTTTTCTCATCAAATCGAGTGAGCGAGCATAGGCCAAATCAATAATGTTTTTAGCTTCTTGATCGATTGTTAATGCCGTTTCTTCACTATATGGTTTGCTAAATCCATATTCGTTTTGTCCCGATGAATCGAAGAAACTGATATGTCCAATTTTTTCGCTCATTCCAAAATAGCTAACCATTGCGTAAGCTTGTTTAGTAACTCGTTCAAGGTCGTTTAATGCTCCGGTCGAAATTTTACCAAATACAACTTCTTCTGCCACACGTCCACCAAGGGTTGCACACAACTCGTCAATGATTTGTTCGCGAGTAGTGATTTGACGTTCCTCAGGCAAATACCAAGCTGCTCCCAATGCTTTGCCACGAGGAATAATGGTTACTTTTATTAGTGGATGTGAATGCTCAAGAACCCAACTCATGGTTGCATGTCCCGCTTCGTGGAATGCAATTGTTTTCTTTTCTTGTTTTGTGATAATTTTGTTTTTCTTTTCCAATCCACCAACAATACGATCAACAGCATCAAGGAAATCTTGTTTTTCAATTTCTTTTTTCTCTTTACGAGCTGCAATCAAAGCTGCTTCGTTACATACGTTTGCTATATCGGCACCCGAAAATCCTGGAGTTTGTTTTGCAAGGAATCCGACTTCAACAGCCAAACTCATTTTCAATGGTTTTATATGAACTTTGAAAATTGCTTCGCGTTCAATAATATCAGGAAGGTCAACGTTTATTTGACGATCAAAACGTCCAGCACGTAAAAGCGCTTTGTCTAAAATGTCGGCACGGTTTGTTGCTGCAAGGATTATAACACCCGAGTTGGTATCAAAGCCATCCATTTCGGTTAATAATTGATTTAAGGTGTTTTCACGTTCATCGTTCGAACCAAAGTTTGGGTTTTTACCACGAGCACGGCCAATAGCATCTATCTCATCTATGAAAATGATACAAGGTGATTTTGCTTTTGCTTGTCCAAATAAGTCTCTTACACGTGATGCTCCAACTCCAACGAACATTTCTACAAAATCGGAACCAGACATCGAGAAAAAAGGAACATGAGCTTCGCCGGCTACAGCTTTTGCTAATAATGTTTTTCCGGTTCCAGGAGGTCCTACAAGTAAAGCTCCTTTAGGGATTTTACCTCCAAGATCGGTATATTTTTTAGGGTTTTTTAGGAAGTCAACAATTTCGCGTATTTCTACTTTTGCTTCTTCAAGTCCTGCAACATCTTGGAAATTAATTTTTATTTCTGAATCATCTTTATCAAAGATCTTAGCTTTTGATTTTCCAATACTAAAGATTTGACCAGCACCACCGCCGCCAGCGCCGCCACCCATACGTTTCATGATGAACATCCAAACAACAACAAGAAGTAGTATTGGCATTATCCAGCCTAGAATTTCGCCAAAATAGTTATGTTGTGTTTCGAAAAGAAGCGGAATCTTTTGGTCGTCAGGAACGCCAGGTTGTGCATCGTCCATTTTTTTAGAAAACGATCCAACATCTCCAACGGTCATATAAAAATCAGGTTCAACGGCCATTTCACCCCAAATATTTTTCTTAGGAGCCTTTACTGCTGTTGGCTTTTTGCGTTGATAAATTTGTGCCGTTTCTTTGTTTACTAACACAATCTTTTGAACATTATTCATTTTTACCATTGTGTACAGCTGGTTCCACGAAATAACTTTAGGACCGGTACCAAAATCAAGGTATTGAATGGTAATAAACGCTAACGCCAAAAGAATATAAATCCAATAGAAATTAAATCCACTTTGACCTTTCTTTTTGGGCTTGAAGAAAGGATTGGTTTTATTTTGCTTTGTTTCTTGCGTAGTATCTTGATTGCTTTCTTGTGTCGATTCTTGTTTTGTCTCAACATTGTCTTGAGAATCTTTTATTTCGCTCATTTCGATAAATTATTAATAATCAGTATGTATTTGTGATTTGCAGTCGGCCCACAAATCTTCTAAGTTATAATAGTGACGATATTGGGTTTGAAAAACATGTACCACAATATCAACAAAATCGAGTATTACCCAATGTGAATTTTCTCTACCCTCGATATGCCATGCATTGACGTTTAATTTCTTTTTTGCAAATTCGTCAACCGAATCAGCTATAGCATTGACGTGAGTATTTGAATCTCCATTACAAATGACAAAATATTTACACACCGAATTTTCTATAAGTGAAAAATCTAGACTCACAATTTCTTTGCCTTTCAGTTCCTGAATACCGGCGATAATTGTTTGTAGTAATGTATTGGTGCTTTTACTTTTAACCATTTAAATTTCAACGAGTCTTACTTCGTAGGCAAATGTACTATTTTTTTATTTTATTTGTTTAAGCGCTTCCCAATAATCGTACCGACAAGACCAAAATCAATTTCATTTACATTAACGGCAGTGTTGACATGATTGTTATGTTATTTTGTCAGAGAATTTGAAATAATAGGAAATTGCAACTCAATTTTTTTCTACGGTATTGTCCTTTTGACTACTTTTGAATGTATAAATCATTAGCAATGCGATACGAACCACTATCAAACGATCTGTTTAAACGAAATAGAGCGAAACTTCAGATGCTACTCAAGCCAAATTCGCTTGCTGTCATCAATGCTGCTGATGCAATGCCTCGAAATGGCGATTTGCATTTCCCGTATCGGCAGCATTCAGATTTATTTTATTTGACAGGAATAACACAAGAAGAAACCTCGTTGGTCTTGTTGCCCGATGGAACAGAAATACTTTTTATTATTAAACCTGAGAAACTTCGAGAAACCTGGGAAGGAAGAAAACTTACCGAAGATGAAGCTTCGAATATCTCAGGGATTAAAACGATAAAATTTATCTCCGATTTCGAACAAGAACTAAAATTGCTTGCAACAAAAGCTGAATATCTTTATCTCAACAAAAATGAAAATGCCCGCTATAATTCGGTAGTAGCAACAAAAGACGATCGATTTATTTGTCAACTGCACGATTGGTTTCCACTACACCACGTTGAACGTTTGGCTCCATTACTTTGCTCTTTAAGACTGATTAAAGAACCCGAAGAAATTGAACTCATAGAAAAAGCTTGTTCTATAACTCGTGATGGATTCTTACGAGTTTTAAAAACGGTATCGGCTGGAATGAAAGAATATGAACTTGAGGCAGAATTGTCTTATGAGTTTATTCGTCAAGGTGCCAGCGGACATGCTTTTGAAACTATTGTTGCATCTGGTGAAAATGCCTGTTATTTGCATTATAGCAAGAATAATCAACCGCTGGTTGATGGCACATTGGTATTACTAGATTTTGGTTCTGAATATGCACTATATGCCAGCGATTGTTCGCGAACATTTCCTGTTAATGGAAAATTTACCGACCGTCAATTACAAGTATATAATGCTTGTTTAGAAGTCTTTTTATATGCTCAGTCAATCATTCGTCCAGGAGTTTCAATTGTTGATTGCCAAAAAGATGTGTGTGCTAAAATGGAATCGGAACTTATAAAATTAGGATTATTTACACATGAAGATGTGAAAAAACAAAATCCGAAAGAACCACTGTATCGTAATTATTTTATGCATGGTGTATCACATTTTATGGGATTAGATACGCATGATGTTGGTGATCGCGAAACGATTCTTCAACCGGGAATGGTGTTGACCTGCGAACCTGGTATTTATATTTTGAAAGAAAAAATTGGTGTTCGAATTGAGAATGATCTTTTAATTACCGAAACAGGCAATCGTGACTTGATGGCAGATATTCCAATATATCCATCAGATATTGAGAAACGAATGAAAGAACGATAGTTTCAAGATTTCTTTTTACTTTTGCCTCACGTTTGTACGTAAATAAGATGCTTCGACAAGTTCAGCATGACAATAAATTATGCTAGTATTATAAGTTCCATCTAAAAGCTGTAGAAACGAATGTCACCCTAAGCTTGTCGAAGGGTTTATTTAAACCAATACAAAGAAAAGTTTGCAATCAACGAAGAAAAAATATTTTGCCAGCGATTTTCATCTAGGCTATCCAAATAAAGATGCTAGCCGTGATCGTGAAAAAAGACTTGTTCGCTGGCTCGACAGTATCAAAGACGATGCTGAAGAAATCTACCTTTTGGGCGATATCTTCGATTTTTGGTACGAATATAAATGGGTTGTTCCTCGTGGCTTTGTTCGTTTTATTGGAAAGCTTGCCGAAATTGCTGATAGTGGGATTCCAGTATATATTTTCACTGGCAATCACGACGTTTGGTTTAAAGATTATTTTCCTAAAGAAGTTGGTGTAACATTATTACAAGGTCCAGTTATAAAGGAATGGAATGGCAAAACATTTTATTTGCATCATGGACATGCTTTAGGCAAATATGACCGTGGAATGAATTTTCTTAATTGGGTTTTTACAAATCGTTTTCTGCAATTCTGTTTTTCTCGCATACATCCAAACGGTGCTTTTGGATTTGCACATTTTTGGTCAAAAAAGAGTAGGGAAGCCAAAGTTTATGAAGCAAAAACATTTTTAGGCGAAGACAAAGAAAAATTATTTCTCTTTACTAACGATGTATTACAAACGCAACATTATGATTATTTTGTTTTTGGACATCGGCATTTAGCACTCAATATGCCTATTGGCAAATCGTCTCGAATGATAAATCTTGGGAATTGGATTTCACGTTCTACCTATGGCGTTTGGGATGGTGAAAATTTTGAACTTAAAGAGTTTTCTTAGTTTTAATTTTCTTTAATTTTTTCGTTGAAGAAACAAAAGAACGAGCGTGATATTGTCCACCACCAATACTGGCAACAGCACCTGTAACTTCCGTTGAACGTTGCGTTCCATATCCAACGTTTACATCACGATCCGAAACTAATAATTGCCCCAACACGACATTGATTTCATAATTCAGTTTAACCTTTGCAAACAATGGGTCGTAGCCTTCGCAGGTAAAATATAAGTATGATTTTTCTGATGGAACGGTAATTTTATAATTACCTATAGAATCGGTAGTTGAACATAAATCAGTTCCATCAATTTTTACGGTAACATTTTTGAGTTTATCGCCCATTTCACTTTCGTAAACGGTTCCTCGAACATGCATTTGAGCATTAACGGTTAAATAAAAAAGAAGGATATAAATGGTTGAAAAAAAGAATTTTGGCATTTGAAACGAAACTTAATTTTTTGATTTAGGGAAAGTTCCAAATGTTCGTTTTATTGAACGGTGAAATTTGTGCATTCCTTTCACTGGTTCAGCTATCATAAAGATACAATTTCCATAGATGAATTGAGCCATTCCACTTTTGCCTAATCCCAGTGCTTTAGGCGTTTCACACATTTGTTGCAGCCAAATATGAGTCATATCGGCTTCAAAAGCTTGTTGAATAATATCGGCCGATTGTGATTTTGGTGTGAGGATTATAACGCGTTTTACTTCTTGGGGAAGTTCGGCTAATGAAGCATATACCTTTTCGCCATCAATACTACTGAGCTTTGGGTTAACTGCCAACACTTTATAACCTTTTTTGCGCAGTTCATCATAAACCATGCGACCGAACTTTTTCTTATCGCACGAAACCCCAACAACAGCATAACTGTCATGAAAATTCAAAAATGAAAGAATTGGATCGATCGAAAACATTGGTATTTAACTTTAAATAATTGATGCTACTAAGTTAAACATTTTTAGGGAAATTTAACACTTATTTATTACTTACATTTGTATAAAATTAGGTTTATGAAGATAGCTTTAATTGGCATTGGTGGCATTGGCGGCTACATTGGGAGTAAATTATGTTCGACTTATTCAGTGGGCTCAGAGCATGAAATAATCTTTATTCAACGTGGTGAGCATTATCGTAAAATAAAGGACTTTGGTCTGAAATATATTGGAAAAGACGAAATAATAGTTTATCCAAATGCTATTTATGAATCGACCGAAAATGCAGGACTTTTTGACCTTGTATTTATCAATATTAAAAGCCGTGATTTGGAAGAAACGACATTGTCATTAAAAGGTAATCTTCATGCAAAATCTATCATTATTACAATGTTGAACGGGGTGAATAATGCATCACGACTGCAAGCAGTTTTGTCAGAAATAATTATTTTGAATGGTTGTATTTATGTGAGTGCTGCAATCGAAAGTCCTGGAATTGTTCGTCAAATTGGAGGTGCTGGTAATTTGTATTTTGGTCCCGAGAATGGTGAAATTTCGCCGTATACTTTTATTGAAAAACTACTAAATGATGCAGGATTAAAAGCAATTCTTTCGTCAGATATTATCAAAGCTGTTTGGGAGAAATATATGCTTATTTCATCGTGGGCTTCATTGTCGTCAGAATATGCTTTGCCTATTGGTGCAATTTTGGCTGATGAAGTGAAATGTTCAGAGTTGAAATTGTTACTCAATGAAGTATTTGTCGTTGCAAAGGCAAGTAAAGTTTGCCTTTCAGATGATATTGTACAAAAATGTTTAGATCGGTATGCTCAACTTCCTTATGAAAATAAAACATCAATGCAACTTGATATTGAAACTGGGAAAAAACCTGAAATTGATGTTTTAACAAAATTTATTGTTGATAGTGGCAAACAACTGGGCATTGCGGTTCCTGGTTATTGCTCTGTCTTACAGGCCTTGGATAATTTGTAAAATCTTTTTCCATTGTTCAACAGGGTTTTTGCTTTCCCAAATAGTACCAAGTAAAGCGACTCCTTCGAATCCCATTTGTTTGCAAAGCGGAATATTATCGGGACATACGCCACCTAAAGCAATAAACGCAGTTTTATGTGGTCGATTTAGAAATTGTTGTATTGCATCGTGTTGAAATCCTTGTTGGTAGTCTGGTTTTGATATACTATCAAAAACGGGACTTAAGAATGCATAGCTGAAAATAGCTTCAACCGAACCAGCTTCACAAAAGCCATGAGTTGATGTGCTTTTTTGAATAGGCAAATCTTCAAAGTTGTAAAATTCATCTCGACCAATTCCAGTGCAATGAATGCCTTTCAGATTATATTTTGATGCCAATTCATAATGTGAATGCACTACTATTCTATTGTGATATTGCTGCGGAATTGCTGCAATAAAAGAACTCATTTCTTCAAGCGAACTGTTAGGTTTTCGAAGATGAAAATCTTGTAAATCGGCTTCGAACAGTGAAACGAGAATTTCTTTTTCTCCGATAAAGAAATCAGGCTGAGATATAAGAATTGCTTTAAACATTTTAGTATTTGCAAGATTAAACATAAAAACAAAAGCCATCCCAAAAGGAATGGCTTTTCAATATATTGTACGAAAAATTATTTTACTCTTTCCATATATTCGCCGGTTGTACCATTGATTTTTACTTTGTCTCCAGTGCTTAAAAATAAAGGAACGCGAATTTCAGCACCTGTATCAATCGTTGCAGGTTTTAATGTACGTGTTGCAGTATCGCCTTTTATTCCATTTTCGGTATAGGTAATTTCAACTTCAACCGATGTTGGTGGCTCAGCATATACTGCGTCTTCACCTTCGAATGAAACTTGAATCATAACACCTTCTTTTAGGTATTTGATGCTATCGCCTAATAATTCAACTGGAAGGTTAAATTGATCGAATGTTTCAGGATCCATACAAACAATTGTAGAACCATCATTATACAAATATTGTTGTGGACGAGCCATGATTCTAACAATTTCAATGTTTTCATCAGGACGGAATCGTTGTTCAATTAATTTTCCTGTTTTAAGATTGCGGAACTTTACCTGATAAAATGCACGTAAATTTCCAGGTGTGCGATGTTCGTATTCAAGAACAGTTGCTAACTCATTGTTATAACGAACAAATGTTCCTCTAGAAATATCTGATACTTTTGCCATATGACGTAATTATTTTCTGCAAAAGTACTTAGCTTTTTTCGTTTTCCAAAATATTGTGTGCTTTAATAATTATTGAAAATAAAAAAGAGAGAAACCATTTTTATTATTGGCTCCTCTCTTTCATTGAATTGGAATAACTGAAGTACTTATTTTTTCTCAGCTGGTTCAGCCATGCCTTGTTTTTTACAGCACTTTTTTTGTTCTCCCGCAGGACATTTTGTTGTATTGGCTTTTTTACAACATTTTTTGTTGCCAGTAGCTTCACATTTCTTTCTTTCCTCTGGAGTACATTTTTTTGCGTCTTTAGTACAACATTTTTTATGGATACATGTGTCAGACTTTACAACATGTTTTTCTGTTTTTACCACTTGTGATGTTGATGTTGATTTGTGGTCTTGAGGTTTTTGTGCAAATGTAGAAGTGAATCCAAACATTGCAATTACTGCTAAAATGATTACTTTTTTCATAGTTTTATTTATTTAAGTTTTAGAATTATTACTGTTTTATTTATTCAATCACCGTGCCAATTATTTGCGATAGTAGCTTTGTTCTGAAAATTATTTCTACCTTTAACTTTTAAAATGCATAGAAATGAAAGATTCATTGCATTAATGGGGGTAATCACAATAAATAAAGAACAAAAATGGGAAAAAATGCTATTTTGAAAATGGTTGTTATAGGAATACTTGCAACGTATTTACTTCTTTCATGTACCAAAAAGGATAGTGCTACACCAACAAATACCTATAAAACGAGTGTAGGGAAGACTTTATCGACGACCGACAGTGTTGATGGGCAACTTGGTGAAACAAGTGCTGAAGTTATTTATAGTATTGCAGGATCAGGTCATGGTATTTCATTGAAATGTTATGATCAATCATTTAAATCATCAGATACTTCGTATGCAGAAATAGTGGTTTATTTTGCTCTAACAAAGGCCGATTTATTAGCCGGTAACTATTTGCAAACCTTTTATCCTAGTAGAGATTCTATGATATCGAAAAATTTTGGAATTCAAGATAGTGTTTTTGTAAAAGTAACCCGAGATTCTCGTACAGAAGCTAATGAATGGTTGGGAAAATATGCTTTAAAAGTTGTTCAAAATACCATGCCAATAGAAAAAGCAGCCTCTCTTTTGATTAATGATGCAGATTTTACCCTTGCAAATCAAAAAGTAAAAGGATTGAGCGGAACGTATTATGAAGCTTGGTATAAAACGACTGTTACTCCTGGAGCAACCTATTATTTAAAATATCTTATATCCAGTATTGTTACTGATACTACAATAACCTTAAATCAATTTTATTGTGATTTTTGGGATAAAGATGGAATAACAATACACTCGGGTGTTGATGGTACGTCACAAGATTCAATCTATTCTCATTATGTTACCTATACTGTGCCAGCGGGTCAATCAATGTTATACATTAGATGTTATAGTAAAATTTCTGGTACGAATAAAATAAAATTGGTTGATGTACAACCATAAACAAGCATTCTACCATGATTATCATTTGTTGTGTAGAAAAAACTTGTAGGAATAAAATTAAAATATCATATTTGTTTTTTGAAATTTAGAAGTATGGCAAAAGTTAATAATAACGAAACATTTTCTGCAAACATTGTCAATGCAGGAACTACGATTAAGGGTGATATTGAATGTCAAGGAGATATTCGATTTGATGGAATTCTATTAGGAAATTTAATTACCAAAGGAAAATTGGTAATAGGTAATAATGGCGAAGTAAAAGGCGAAGTCGTGTGTGCAAACTGCGATATTGAAGGTACTGTTGAAGGTAAAATTTCTGTTCTCGACTTATTATCATTCCGTTCTACAGCTAAATTTATTGGTACAATATTAACCGGTCGCCTATCAATCGAACCAGGAGCATATTTTAGTGGAACCTGTAATATGCACGACAAAAACAGCGAAGTTAAAAAGGAGTAAGAATGTGAAAGACGATAGCAAGAATCGGAATCTGAGCGACTTTGCCCGTTATTCAAATATGGGCTTTCAAATGCTTGCGATTATCTTGTTGGGTGTTTTTGCTGGATACAAGCTTGATCAGTGGCTCGGAATGAAGCTCAAAATCTTTACAATCATCTTTACCATTTTATCGGTTTTTGTTGCAATGTATTTTGCAATTAAAGACTTGTTAAATAACAAATAAGCATGCAAAATCCATTAAAGGCATATTCTTTAAAAGTAACGATACTTACCATTTGCTTGGCTTTTGGAGGCATTGTTGTTTTTAATCTTATTCTGAAACAACAAATTATGCAAGCTTTTCCTGTTATAATTGTTATTTTCTATTCGGTATCGTTATTGGTTTTTTACCTCCTCGAACGTTTTACCAATTCCAACCCCAAACGTTTTATTCAGTTTTATACCTTGTTTTCAGGTATGAAGCTTATTTTCTATTCGTTTTGTCTGCTTATCTTACTTTTTGTGTGGCGACATGAAGCGGTGAAAATTGCTGCCTGCTTTGGTGTTTGTTATGCCTGCTATACTGGGCTGGAAATTGTTTCTGTCTTGAAAAATTTGAGATAATTTTAACCGATTCCTTCAGTTAACATTTTCCCTTGTTTTATTCTATCGGCCATACAAATGCCATCGCGAAAATTTCCTCTAATGAGTAAGGAATAAGGGCATTATATTTTAAATTATTTATAATCTCTTTTGTTCAAGAATTATTCTCTGATTATCACTTTTTTCTATTTCTAAAAGATACTTTTTAAAACTATTATATGTTTCATAAGTAAAGATGCCTGAATTCATTGTAAAATGTCTGAAATATTGGATTTTGTTTTCTGATTTTTGGCAATGGATTTCGTATCTACCAAATTGATTTTCGATTTTTTTATTTTCAGGAAACGTTTTTACAATAAAATTATCTGGTAGGATATACGTTATTGAATCGAGTGTTTCAGAACCTCGTCGAATATATATATTGCATTTTCTTTCTTGATCGACAAATGTAAATGTTGGTTTATTTAATAAACTTGCCATAAAAACAAAAGTACCATACATTGTCGAACCTATTTGTTGGACATCTAAATCACAATGAAGTTTTGCTAATGGTATCTTAGATTTTATTAATTCTATAGAATAATCCTTGATTTTAAAACTCGGGATTTGAAACGTTTTACCTAGATATTTTATTTTGTCTTCATTATTTAATTGATTTAAATTCTCGAATGTGTTATAATTAAGTCCCGTAAATTGTGATTGAGTTGATAATAAAGAACTGCCGTTTGTTTTTAAATCAACTATACAATTGTTAATCTCTTTATTTATAGAATCGCATAGTTTAGGAGTTTTTGTCAAATAAGAGTTTTTATCTTTCAACAGCAAACAATATCTATTATCAGTAAAGTCAGATATAAATCCAAATGGACAGGTTTGACTTGTACATTCCAACCAGGTAGTATCTGTGTTATTTGGTACGCATAATATGACATGATTAAACTGGCTTGCTATGAAATTAGTAATAGCTCCTGGAGCATTTTCTCCTGCATTTATAATTACGGCATGCGATTCAATTCCAATAGTTTGCAATAATGTTTTTGTGTAATTCGTTAGCGCTTTGCAGTCACCCCATCCCGTTTTATCGACAATCATCGATGGCAATGGTAAAAGTCCACCCAATCCGAATGAAATATTTACATAACGAGTTCGTTTCTGCATATATTCATAAACTTTTTTTATCTTTTCAATTGTGACGGTAGTTGAATTTTTTATCTCTTTCAAGTCTTGAATGGTTGATTCACTTAAAGTGTTTTTTTGTTGTGTTAATTGATATTCAAAATTTCCCAACGATTGCCAATTATTGGCATTACCCTTATATTTTCCTATTCTATATTCACATTGTTGTACTAAAACTGTTGGAATAAATTCATAATAATCAGGCATAAATATATTATCTTTTGGTGGAACATAATTTTTTATATCCCATTTTAAATTTTCATGCTTATTTTTCATCCATTGTTTCGGTTTTTCAAGATTATAATCTACATACTTTATATGAATTGATGAATCATTGGTAATTCTATAGCTTGCATGTTCTATACTTACCGATTCTCCCCAGTATGGCGTCCATGAATGGGGGGAAAATGATTCTTTTTGAGTGTGATCGTATTCTATTTTTATCGTAAAAGGATAATGGTATATGTTTGGTTGAAATAATTTGAATCGAATATCGGATGCAATAGTTGAGTAGTCAAGTTCGCAGTAATCTTTAACTTCTCTTTGGCTTACTCGTCTAATTAGTTTTCCTTGTGAATCAATATATGCAATTGAAACAATTTTAATCTTGTTAAATTTGTCATATGAATTGTAATATTTGGCTGTTTGTAAGCCATTTGCATTTAATATTGTAATAACAAGTTTTGTCTTTTCAGTTGAGTGATTCCCATTAATTGTTAATTCACAACGATAATCTCTTATCACAGCATTCATAGCTTTGGTTAATCGGGGAGAAATACTATCTGCTTGGTATTCTTTTTTTGCATTTACAATTATTGGTAAAACGAGTAGGAAAAATAATATTTTCTTCATTTAATTTAATTCTGTTTTTTTAACACTATTTGTTGGGCTTGATTGTTTATTATATGATCGTAGAATTCTTTTAAGTATTGATATTCATCCACACTAAAATCAGATTTATTTATTGCCAATCTACTCAAAATTGTTACTTTTGTTTCATCATTATTTACTGAATAAGAGAATGTTCCTGCATTTTCGGGCAATTCTACTCGTGCTGGCTTTGGTAGCCGAATTATTGAATAACCTTTGGGTAATGTAAAGATTATCATTATTGTTTTTCTTTGTGGACATCCAAAGCTAACAGGCGAATGTCGCACTACCGATTCAAACGGATTCGTCTCGTCATAATCAGAATACATTGTACTAACATATAAAGTATCTGCTGTTTTCGATAATTCATCATTATTAATAAAATTGAATGATAATTCTAATTTTTTATCGGGATCATTTTCATTTGCAACGGTATAATTCGTTATCTGTTTAGAAGAATGATCTTCCTTTTTATTTTCTATATATTGGTCTACGTTTGTGTTTTTTATTATTTTTCTTTCATTGTTTGCCGAAATTCCATCTAAAATAATTTTTGCATCACCTTCTATCTGCATATTAGCATTTAATGTTAAATTAAATACATATTTTGAATCGAATTTCTCATCTCGAAGCAAATCAATCCATTTTTCCGTTTTGTCATTAATGACTAATCCAGAACCATTTAAGCATCTGAAGGGCAGTTCGTTTATTCTCAAAAATGGCTCAGTAGCATCAAGCAAATATTCTTTTTTGTTTATGATTGCAAGAACTATCGTATAGTTAAAACGGTTTAAAAGCATTATACTTTTGTAAATATTTCGATTATCTCGAGTACTTAAAAATACTGGATAACATTCAATATTTGCAGTTCGTAACATTTTTACAAGGTTTAAATTTACATCAGCTACCGATCCTCGCTTTTGATTAAAGCTATAAAGCAATCCCAGAAACGAACTTGTTGCGTAATTCCCATTCCACATATAATTATTGCGTACATATTCATATATTTTTTTCATTTTCGCATAACTCGAATCGGTTTCTGATGTTATACTATGGACATCTTCTTTTACATATCCAGTTGAATTCAAATCATGCCCAAATTTTGATTTATAATCTACTAAGTAACTGCAATATTCATAATATGTTTGTGCATTTTTATCATATTGTCCTGGTAAGTTATAGTTAATATTTTCATATTCTAACGACTTTAAATTATCGAAATCATTTTTACAATATGATTCGGAATAATACGGAGGAACATTTGTTGCGACCCATGTTGCGACCTTCATCGGAACTACTTCTGTTTTCGTTTTTACTAAATATGCTATATTTTCGCAATTTTGACAGGCATAATCATAGTATATTTGTTCTGGTTCTTCTAAATCAAACTCGCTTTTTAGTACTGGAATATCATTTTGTTGAAAAATCCAAGTATTAGGTCTAAATCCATCAATTCTATATGAATATTCTATTACTGAACCAACCTTTACATTGGGTAATGCAAACGATTTTACATATATTTTCTCATTATCACGAGTGTCATATATATTATCACTATTTAATTTTGTCTTTATTATTGTTCCATTTTCATAGTTATAGGTCATCCCTTTTATTTTGGAAACATTTCCATCTTTATTATATGATATTTTTACTTGAGCTTTGCTCAATGCGGATTCTTTTAATATCTTAAATCGAACATGATATTCGTAACAGCCATAAACAGCTGAATAAGTGTTGTAACCTCTTTCACCTATCATTATTGCACTAACACTTGTATCTTGCGGATATGTAGAAAAAAAATCAGCGTTATCAATTTCTCCAAATTTCATAAAATCATCTTGCGAGTACATATTATTTATTATTAATATGCAGCATACGATTACGAAAAGTTTTAATTTCATATTTTTATAATATTACATCGTTAATTCTTTTTTTTAAGCTCCCGTCCCCCCCGCTACCGCGCGAATCCTTTCGCGTGGTATTTTCAAACAATTCATTATTTAACTACAATTACATTATCGACATATCCTTTTTCACCGGCATAATCTCTTGCACTACTATACAAATATTCTTCTGCCCGAAAAACTATCCCTTCTTCTACAGGATTATTGTGAATATAATTAATTTTCTCAAAAATCACTTTATTGCTCCAAAGTTCAATAGGCATATTGTCGTGCCTCCAAAACTGGAAATTCGTAGTGTTAGAACTCTGCTGTGCTGATTTACGAAACTGTTCCATTAACCATTCTTTTCGGCTTTCTCTTGGATTTTCCTGTATAGCCTTTATTATTGTTCTGCTTGTAAATCTTTTAAAATCGCCTAAAAGTAATTCAGGTTTGTAACCATTTGTGCTGCGAAACACTAGATGAACATGGTTTGTCATTATACACCATGCAAATATTTCCATACCTTTTTCTCTTTGACAATAATGTAACGTTTCTATGAGAATATGTTTGTATTCGTTTCTTGTAAAAACATCTACCCATTCTACTACGGCAAATGATACAAAATATACTCCTTCGGGATTATGGAATTTATAGTTGCGACTCATTCTTATATTGACTTACTGAAACAAATATAATAATTTATCTGAGTCTTTTATCGTTGAATTATTCGTTTAATAGCTAATACCACGCGAAAGGATTCGCGCGGTAGCGGCGCAAAATAATGTAAATACAGCAACACATTAGTTATATTTGTATTGATAATTATACAAAAATGTATTAAAATGACTGATTTAGGTAAAAGGATTATTGATTTAAGAAAAGGGAAAAATCTTTCTCAAACGGACTTGGCAAATGCCGTAGGCATTTCTTACGCTCAGATTGGTAGATATGAAACGAAAGACACACAACCTCCCGCAGAAGTTCTCAAAAAGATTGCTGATGTCTTAGATACAACGGTTGATTTCTTGATTAGCGGTGATTCTGATGAAAAGGCTAAATCTGCTTTGAAGGATTCTGAACTGTTGCAACAGTTCAAAGCTGTGGAACAAATGAATGACGATGACCGTTCGGTTATTAAAAAACTGATTGATGCCTTTATTACAAAAGCTAAACTTAAACAACTTGTGTTATAGTAATAAACATTTTGAGCTTTTCGTATAAAAAAAATAGTACATTCAAATCATTTGAAAAACAAACTTCCAATACCTATTCTCCTTTTTTGTGTTACAAAAAAGCGGATGAAAGATTTACTCGATGGTAAAATTAAACTGACTTTGTCATAAAAGAAAAGCCTCGCGTGTGCGAGGCTTTTCTTTTATGGATAGGTTACAGTAAAATCATTTTTCTGTAAATCATCGAGTGTTAAAACAAAGTGTTTTAACACTTTGTTTTTAATTTCGATTGAATCGCAATTGTAATAAACATCGGGGTTATTGTATTTGCTGGGATCAACTATATATATATCTTGTGTTTTACCATTTGATAATACATTTTCCCAACAGTCATGCGAAGTAAATTCATATGAATCATTATATTTGAGGACTTTCCCCGAAATATTACATAAACCACTAGAACTCCAGTAGGCTTTGGTCGCACAAATAACAGAATCTGTTGCTTTATTTATTACTGAGAATTTTCGATGACAGTTTTTCCCTTCTTTGGTACAATCATTTGCCATTAATGTAGGTATGAGCATAAGAAACAATAGTTTTCGCATAAATTTATTTTTAATGGTTGTAATTATAAGCATTGATTAATCCTACTCCTACAGGAGCTACGATACCCCAAGGACTGGCAAAAAATAATAACCAACTCGCATGATCGTACCATCTTGCATGGACGGTTAAAGAATTTAATCTATCTAAATCATTAGAATTTTTATAATCCCATATAATTCCTTTTTGTCCAGTTTTATCGGGATCAAGAGGATTCGTACGCCAATCCCAGCCATGATTATCGTCTATCTTTGTATCATAAAAACCATCAACATTTTTATTAAAATACAAAAATGCTCTTCTATTTGCATCTTGCTCCACAGGATGGAAGTCATGACCAGCATAATTCTTATCACCATCTGCATCACTCAAAATACTGGGTATACCAACTCTCGGATAAAATGCCCAGCCCATGCTTTGACTTTGGATATAATGGCCATATTCATGCTGAAATAATGGATTATTTGCATCTGCTTGCAATTCATTGCATCCAACTATAAAATTACCTTGCGTTACAGCAGGATAATCAACATTAGCATTTACAACCGTTGCACCATATTTATACTTAACCCAATTAACTTTACCTTCAGCGGTATTAGTCCATTCAGCCGTTGCCCATCCTCCTATTGTTTGTGGAAGTTGCCAAGTAAAACGTGAAATTAATTCCTTAACTCTCCCCCCAAAAGATTTGTTTGGGTCTGTAGTAAACAGTCCGCCCCATAATCGAACATCTATTTTTGCACGGTGGTTTGCTTCTTTCCATCCACCACTAAAAAGACCTGCCACCCATGAGTCAATTATAAAGAAATTACCGCTAGGGTCTGAGTACATCAAAGGATTATTTAAACAATAGCTATACCGATTATAGTTCTGAGCGTTACCGGGACTTTGCACATACGGGTCAGGACTTAAAAACCTCTGCAAATAAGGATCATACAACCTCCCATTCATATTAATCAGTCCGAAACCACACACCATTTCGTGCCCAGTATAACCTCTGTCAAACCTTGGCTGCATGGCATTAAGATTTACAAGTGCATTGGTTATGCTTACTGATTTCAGTGTCCAATCGTTAACATTACGTGGTCGTCCCCAAGCATCGTAGCTGTAGCGGTTTTTTACAACTCCTGCTGAGTTGGTTATTGCCAGCCACGAACCTTGGTAGTCAGTATGTACATAATAGAGTTCCTTAACGTTATTACTATCTTGATATATGGCACAAACTCCTGTTGGTGCTTTTATAATGGTGCGTGCGTAGTTTTTAGTTTGGTCTAAAAAGTAACCAAATTCACTATTCCCAATATATACTTTGCTACTTTGCCATGTTTTAACTCCCGCTAGAACGCTATAGAAATCGCAACGATAACGGTTGCCACCAACTCCATAGGTAAACTCGCTGCGAGATGTGCCATTGTCGATGGTTGCAATTTTATTTTCGGCATTATAGGTCGTGTTGCACACGGGAGCTGTAAAGGTGGTTGACGGTAATGGGTTTACCACAATACCTGCAACAGCACTTACCGCATGTGGTTGGGGAGCTGTGTAGCTATATTTCCCTGCTATAGAGCTGGAATCGATGTTCCCGTTTGTACTATATTTATACACATGCTTTCGAGTGAGGTCGGAACTGCCAACCCAGTCTTGTGTTAGTCGGTTTTGAGCATCATAGGTGAACGCTTCGTTGATGGTTGTTCCTGTAATATGTGTACCCGTTTCGCTACGACTAATCATTTGACCCGATGCATTATATCCATACGACAAGTTTAAGATACTGTTACCAGTGCCTGTTTGTATAAGGTTGGGCATATGGGTAGCGGCATCGTAGCCAATGGTTGTTGGTATGGTACCATTGTTTTGGCTAAAACTAGTCCATTGGTCAAGGTTGTTGGTTATTCCACCAGTCCATATTGGTACGCCTGCCGTGTTAGTAATGCTGGTTAGGTAGCCGTAACTATCGTAGGTGTAATTTACTGCTAACGTTGTTGGGTAGGTTGTGCTTGCGAGTTGATTTTTGCTATTATAAGTATAGCGTGTTGTATAACTGCCAAGAGTTCCTCCCGGCGTAACAGCACCTCCAGTTGTGGTAATGGCTGTTGTTCTATATAAGGCATCGTAGGTATACGATTCGGTAATTCCATCGCGGGTAGTGCTGGCAAGCAGTCCTAATTGACCGTTGGTTGTATAATATGTATTCGAAAGAGAAGAACCTGTGTTTGTCGATTTGGTTAGTAATCGTCCAGCTATATCGTAAGTACAGGTCGTTATATTTGCAGGCGATTTCGAATCGGTTTGTGTTAGTAATTGTCCAAAACCATTATAGCTATAGCTTGTTGTTCCAGCATCGGGGTCAATAAGTTTTGTTTGGTTGAGTGCAGCATCGTTGTATTCCATGCTGGTAGTTGCTCCATTTGTGGTAATATCTTTTACTTTGCCATGGCTGTAATAACTGTAAGCAATGGTTCCATTGGTTCCAGATACTTGTGTTACATTGCCCAAGGCATCGGTTGTTTTGGTTGTTGATGTTGCTTGCCCTGCCGAGTTAGTAAGATTATTAGTAACGGTTGCTGTATTTGTTCCGTAGCTATAGGTGGTATTAACGCCCGTAGCTGTTTGGCTTGTTATACGTCCGGCAGCATCGTAAGCGTAGGTCGTTGTTATCCCAGCCACATCGGTCGAAGAATGCAGAGTGCCGTCAAAATCATAAATGGAGCTAGATGTTAGCCCATTATTGTTATGCCCCATGCTTGTTTGGCTTATCTGCTTACCAAAACCATCAAATACTTTGGTATTTGTATTGCCAAAGAGTATCGATGATGTTGTTTTATATAAGCCCAAACCACTCGTTACCCATTCGAGCGAATTGGTAGATGTTATGCCGGTAGGCATTGTTGTGATTGTGGTAAAACTGTTACCACCGCTCGAATAATTTATGGTGGTTGTTAATCCGTTTAGGTCGGTTTTCGAGAGTATGGCTCCATCGCCGTTTCTATATTCGGCAGAACTCGTGTAACCAAGTGCATCGATATTGGAAATAGCAAATCGTCCTACAGCATCGTAGGTTGTACTCGATGTTCGTACATCTGTTCCCCCCGTTACTTTAACGCTTGTTGGATTACCATAAGTATCGAAACTTAAAAGTTCGGTAGTTTTGTCTGCTGCAACCGTTTTTGTTACCCTCAGCGGAAAGCTGGCATTTCCATAGGTATAGCTCACCGAACTGCTAAAGGGAGTTTGTCCCGAAAGTGTTTTTGTAACAGTTGACGATTTTGGACGGAACAGTGTAGCTGTTGCAGGTTCAAAATCCGTAGTATTTGCAGTAGTCCATGTACCAGAAATTGTTGTACTTGCTATTATAGCACCATAATATTCGCTATAATTGTTTGTGTTTTTGGTTGTAAACCCTGTTGCACTATTGGTTGATGTTTGGACAGTGTTAACAGGAACAAACTGCCGAGCATCACGATTTACCTTTTTAGCTAACATTACGGTGCTGTCGGTACTGGTAATACCACCTTTACTCGACAAACTTTTACTTGCATACGGGCTTATAAAACTATTTCCATTTCCATCAGTAACAATAGGAGTAAATGTAGTTGCTGTTAAAGCACTACTATATACATCGGAAACTATAAACTTCGAAAACCCAAGAAATCCTTTATAGGCATAGTATTTGGCATCATAAAAATCATACCCAGTTAACGAACTTATGGTGCTTTTACTATTTGAAATCTTAATAGTGAGAGGTAGGAACATCTTTTCTTTAATAATCCTGCAAGGGTCAGGAAAAAGGCTAATAAGTGGCGTTGTTGATTGAGGAGCTGTTGGATTAGTTGCTGTTGCCACATATCCATAGGTAATGACTGATGATGTATTATTACCATCGGTAATGCGATTGACATACAGTCCTGCATTTAACAATGTTTTAAAACTAATGACTTTATAATTAAGGATTCCACTACTAGCATAAATGAGTTGTTTAGGGTCGTTGGTAGCTGCAACCGTACTCAAAGGTAAACGAGCTGTTGTGATCCATGCATTTGCTCCACCCGTACCGGCATATTGTGTCATATAACTAAAACTCCTACCATTCGAAATATAAATATTGATTTTGTTTGTACTTCCCGAAGCAAATATAATATCCGATTTTCCATCACCATCGATATCATCAATACAAATAGATGACACGTTTTTATCTGGACTACATGGCCTATTTTTATATGGATTATATGGTCTATCTGTTGGAAAATTAGATGGAAGTGCACCTGGAATAAAATTTAACCAACCATCACTATAATAAATTGCCCATTTATTATTTGTTTCTTCATATTTGAGAACATCGGAAATACCATCTCCATTAAAATCGCCAATAAATTCATTTTCGGGCAACGAAGTCCAATTTAAATTATAACAATGGAGAAGATTGGACAATGAATCTTTACTACAAATCATCGATTTTTTTGTATAAGTAAGTCCATCAGTATTCAATACCGACGAATGAAGTAACATTTCGCTTCTTCCATCACCATCTATATCCATAAATTTAATATCATCAATACCGTTATTCATCCCATAAACTCTGTTGTCATTTTGATCATAAAAAAATAGCGGAGTTTGTGCATAGGGAAAAATTTCACCTTTGTAATTTTCTATTGCAACAATTTTTCCCGTCATTACAACAATTCGTTCTATGATATTATCACCATTTATATCACCATAATAGTATTGTAAATAGTCGTTAGAAGTTAGTGGGGTGATCCCTTTACAATATTGACTCATTTTTGTCCACGTTGCACCAACAAGCGAATAACAGTCAACACGATCGGTATTCGTTCCTGTATCGAAATAATGGATCAATACTTCGTCTTTTCCATCATTGTTCCAATCCATTGCCATAATATCAATATAATTGGTTGGTAAAGGCAATGAACTAGGTGCAGCCGAGTTCGAAATAATAGCAGTCATGGTATAAACATTGGGGGTTCCCCATGCAACATTTCTTTTTACAACATCGGTTATTCCATCGCCATTAAAATCGCCGAAATATACTAAATCTTGCGGTGCTGTTCCATACCAAGGTTGTCCCAGCTTTATGACAGTCGAACTTGTTCCTGCATCGTAAGATGTAGAAGTTGTATCAGATTTTCCCCAATTAACAATTGTTGGATTATATGTTACACCATCAGCTGTCAGCGATATCTGGTTTAATTTTGTGTAATGGTCGAAGGTATATGCAAATTCGTAGTCTTTCGAAACAGCTCCTCCATTAAGTACTTTTATGGAACTGAGGCACTGTGTTTCATCTATTAGCGAACCGGCTACATACATTGTATTTGCATCGGTTGTTGTGGTTGAACCAAGTAAATTATAACTAAAAATAATACTATTGTATGGTTTATTGTTTTCGTTGCCCGTGTAATCAATCTTTGAAATGTGATATTCGCTATGTGCCGAATTTAAAGCATAGGTAAAGGTCATAAAATTACCATTGGCATCGGTTATTTTATTTATAAGCCACGAATAATAATCTGTTTGCGAATCGCTTGTCTTTCCATATTCGGTTATTGTTCCATCTTGCGAAGTAGCTATATATCCAGTTCCGCTTGGCGTTATGACCACATAAGGATTGTTTTCGAGTGTAAATCCACCGGCTCCGTTAGATACCAGTCTTTGACCATCCATTTGGAGTGGGCTTGAATTATTAAATCCATCGATAGGTTCTATTATATTGTCGTAGTATATGGTTTTAGTTGTTGAACTAATTGACGACAATCCGGTAAGATGCCAACCCCAACCTAAATCGCCCATTCCACTACCATACGATATTCCCAATGATGGCTGCATGCCATGCGAACCGGGCGAAACTTGTATTGGAAAAGAATATGAAACCGAACCACCCGGACTCACATCAATACTGCCACCAATTGTTCCCGGTATGCATGTTGCTGTGTTAAGAGATCGTGATGAACCATTAACAACATCGTTTGAGGCGACATAAGTATTCGGTACAATAGTATTATCGGTAGTAATAGTAAAGGTATGCGGAGCAGTTGTTGTTGAAGTATTATTTGCACAAAAATTCTCGGTAAGTGTTACTTGATCTCTTGCCTTTAATGTTTGGTTGGCATTTGCTATTTGAGTAAAAATACTACAAGTAGCAATACTGCCAACGCTTATTGTTGCTTGATTGTTATCGCATTGTGCATAGCCTTGTGTCATGGTCATCAACATCATGGCTATAAAAGTAAGGTATTTGTTCATTTGTTCGATGGGTTTGAATGAATAAATGTTTTTTCTGTATGTTGATTTCTCAAAACGCATAGCCAACTAGTTTTTAATGATGGTGTATGTTTTGGAAAGTGAACCCAATTGTAAAACCAAAATATAGGTTCCTGCTGGTTGCGACAATAGATTTATGCTATTGAGTTTCGATAGGGGCGTGAGTTGCATAATTTTGTTGCCCGAAATATCGTATACTGTGATGTTTTGTAGAGACGTTGCATGCAACGTCTCGTTACCATCTTGCGTCTCTGTGGTTCCGCTATTAGACGCAATATAGTGCGTCTCTACGTCGAATCCGTCCAATTTCACCAACAACACACCATGAGTTGGGTTAGGATAGATGGTTATTTTTGTTCCTGCCAACGAATCGATGGTTGGTTTTGCATAACCGTGTTGGGGAATGGTTACATCGGTGGTTGCAAGAGACGTTGGGGGCAACGTCTCTATGGTACTGTCGGTAACCAAATCGCTTTTCAACGATGAGGTCAACCAAATGATGGATGCTGTAAGCCTATTGCCATTGGCATCGTAGGTATAGGTTGCGTTAAATGCTTGCGAATGGGCCGTAATGCCCGTGGCAAACAGTATAACTATGGTGATTAGTTTTTTCATTTTTTATATTATTACATGGTATCGCTTATCGTTTTTGCTGTATCGCTTTTATGTAGAGCCGTTGCATGCAACGGCTCATTGTTTATCGTCAATTCATTGTTATCGCAACCTATTGTTTATTGCAGCCTTGTAGTTTTTATTGTTATTGCTGTTTGTTTTGTGCATGAGACGTTGCCTGCAACGTCTCTACAAAAACGGCACAGCATTTATTTCTTACCCTTCAATTTAGTCACAGCATCTTCCAAAGCAACAATCCTAGCCTCTTTGGCATCCATTTGTTGTTTCATTATCTGCAACTGTGCAATGATGATTGGAATCAAACCTTGATAATCGACACCCAATGTTCCATCGCCCGAAGTATAAACAAGATCTGGGTATACTTTTTGAATATCTTGAGCAAGAAATCCAAAATGTTGTTTCTTGGTAACTTCAGTAGGTTCGTCTATTGCTGTTTGAGCTACTTTTCCCGTGTCCGATGTTGCAACGGTAAATGCTCTGCTTGCAATCAGTTCACTTCGTGTTTTAAGATTATATTTTTTAGGTTTTAGGTCAAAGATTCTGTCGGACGAATCTAAAACAGCAATGTTTTTCTTTAGCTTTTGATCGGAACTGGTAATTGTTCCGCTAGCCCAAATGGTTCCTATTACTTTTACGTTTCCAGCAAAGAATCCAGCATATTGAGCACCATCAATTTCAGTATAATTATATGTTCCTACTTTTCCATATATTGCTGCTCCAGGATTGCTGCCTATCAAATTTCCCCATACGCCAAAATTGTTGTTGTTTGTGAAATTACCTGCTGTCCCCATTACACCAAAAGCTTGACCAAGTTGTAGTGGTGTACTATTCGTAACAGTGCCCCATATACCTCTTAATATAGCTCCATTGCCAGTAGTAGTAGTAGTATTCGATAATGTTGAACCAACTCCTATAAAATGTGAATTTGAAGATGGAATATTATTCACCAGTAATCCTCTTGCTATTGAAGACGTTGCTGGGACTAAAGCAAGTGAGGCGTTAGGAAATCCTGTTGTATTAATACTGAGTGTTGATTGTGAACTGGTTAATCCTGCACCTATGCCAACATTATTACCACTAAATACATTGATTTGTGCCATGCTCGCAAGGCATGCTATTGTTACTGAAATTCCTAGTATTACTTTTTTCATGATTGTTTTGATTTTATATAGTATTAATTGTTAATTCATTTTTTTTAAGAACCACGCTTCGCATTGCATTCCTCCCTTGTAGGGAGGTGCCCAAAGGGCGGAGGGTTCTACGTAGAGACCGCGATTAATCGCGTCTCTCTCCCTTTTTGACGACGCAATTAATTGCGTCTCTCTTCGGGGCATAGCCGTCAAGCTAACATATGTAATTAACTCATAAATAATTACATATGAGCATAAATATTTTTTTAACCCGCCTATTAAAGAAGCGGGTTGTTTTTTTGTTAATTT
>Ga0302292_1000580_pt1 | contig 25581 bp, 28 predicted proteins | sample III_Fen_N2_1_FD_194553 | JGI IMG/M metagenome (GOLD analysis project Ga0302292, IMG submission 194553) | Peat permafrost microbial communities from Stordalen Mire near Abisko, Sweden - III_Fen_N2_1 | ecosystem: Environmental > Terrestrial > Soil > Wetlands > Permafrost | place: Sweden: Abisko...
GGGTCAAGACGAAAAGTTGGGGAGTAGAAGATTTAGGCATAAATTTTAGCAAGTCTAAAGAGGAAGAAATTAATATCACGAACACCTCTGAATGTTGAACGAAATGCTTTAATTTTAGCATTGAAAGACTCCGCAGCAGCATTTGTACTTCTATTGTCAAAGAAGTTAAGTATGCTTAAATAATTAGCTTGTATAGATCGTGCAACGGTTCCAAAAGAATCTATTTTCGATAGTTCGATTTTATCATACCATTGAGCAAGACGTGTAAATGCTATACCTTTATCTTTTGTATTTTCGAAGATATAATTAAGTCTCATAGCTAATTCATAAGCTGTTTTAAGTAAAGGATATCGTTCAAACAATAATGCAGCACGTATTTTCTGCGTTGCAGTCCATTTTGATTCAGATTTAAATAAAACATATCGACTTCTTGCCAAGAGTTGTTTTACTGTATCATCATTACTAAGGACCTCAGGTTCATATTTTTTATTATTTTCTTTAGCTGAGTTTATTTTCGTATTTTCATTATCGATAGCTTCCCATCTATATTTTATTCTTAGTTCCTGAACAGCATCGAAAGCAAGTTGTTGAACATGAAATCTATCTGTTACTTGTTTTGCTTTAGGGAATGCAGACCTAATGATTTTAACCATATTTGCAGCCATATCTAAGCTGACTTCTTTTACTTGATTACGTTTGTGTTGTGGTATTTTATTCAAGACATCGATAACAGTCTGAGCTTGCGTTCCTTTTACCATTGCTACGATTGTTCCTTTTCTACCATGTGCCGATTTATTGGTAATAATAGTATATAATTCACCTTGAGAAAGTGAGGTTTCATCTATAGTTAAGAATGCTCCAATATTATCAGGAAAGACGATCCAATCTTCGGCATGGGTTTGTTGTTCCCAATCCATATAATCACTGAGATGTTCTTTATATTGTTGCTGTAATTGCTTACCATCAACACCAAAGTATTGCCCTAAACTATTACAACTTACAGGAAGGTTATCGAGAAAGTTCTTTTAAAAAAGACGCAAATCCCGTGGTGATTCGCGTTCCTGATTGTACTATATCCCAGTTTCTTAACACAATATCATTAGTACTTGTATTAAGCCATCTTCGTCGTTTAATATAAAGGAGAACCTTCTTACCTCGTAAAGGAAAGTCCTGGATACAGATCTCTGGTAGAAACCCTTTTGATAATAGTTTATCCTTACTATATTCTATTGGTGCTTCATTTAACTCTTCAATATAAATCCATATCTCATGATTTACGCTACTCACTTTGGTTACCTCAAAGTAGTTTAACAAGCCTTCAGGTAGTAATAACTTTACTAATTCTGTTTGTGTATCTAGTTCCATGTATTCTTATTTATACATCACAAAGATATTATTTATCTATTTACTCCCCAACTTTTCAACTTGACCCGAAATTTTCAAATAGTTTCATAATGATACCTCCTTATTATTTTTATGTTTAATCGTTTGTGTTTCTATTCTTAAATCTTTCAATTCTTCAGTACGTTCTTGTTCTTTTGAAAAAACGCTAAAACCTGCCGAAGCTTTTGCTATTTCTCTTTTATCAATATAGTTTCGTTCAATCACATTATCGTCAGTATGACCAGTAATTTCTTTTGTGTTTCCTGTTCCCGAAAAATATATCTGTAACTTTGTAATGTATGTTTTTCTAAGGCATTTAAATGTTAGATTTTTGCCAGTATTTAGTTGACCATAGAAATGAGTAAAGCCTCGACTTAACACGTTACTCATAACCTTTCCCCTGCTAATTTTGATATTCGGGGCTAGAATATATGAATCAGTATTGATGCGTTCATCATAACCAAGTTCATGTAATAAAGCGTCCAATGAAGCAGTAATCGGAATACAAATTATCTTCTTTTCATTATCAGCTATTCTGTTTTGAATGCGATTAACTTTATAATCCTCGACCTCGATATATCTGATTCCCTCGCTTTCTCTCACGGCATCCCATGATAAATTTGAAATTTCTTCTCTACGTCTACCTGTTTCTAATGCTAATCTTATTCCATCGGCAAGCCAAGGACGATACATATTCCTTGATGGTTTTTCCCAGTGCTTATTTTCTTTTATCCCATTTTCAGGCGTTATTTGTTTCAATAATGCTTCGTATTCGCTTCGAGTAATAGCTTGGGGATTAGGATTCAATCGTTTCCTTTTTATTCTGGAAAACCAATTTCGAATATTCACATTGTATTCTTCGGAATACCACTTCAAAAACGATGTATAATGACCAATTGTTTTATTGAAAGTTCGGTTTGCATAATGTTTCGCTTCTAAAAATGAATATATTTCCCCTACCATTGTATCGTTAATATCATGTATTGATACTGTTGAAAGATTATATCCTTCGTTTTTCAAACATTCGGCTAAAATTTTCAAAGCTCTAGAATTATCTAAAATATGGTTTTTACTACGAATTCTCACCCTATGAGATGGAACATCTTCATTATTTAACCAACCGATATAGCGTGCCATTGCGTGGATTAATAACTCTGGGATTTGTTGATTTTCTTGTTTTTGCTTTGGTTCCTTTTGTTTTTTAATCTCATTTGGTATCGATTTTTGAACTGGCTCAATTGATTTTTGAATGCTTTTGCTTTTTACTTCTTTTTTAAATGCTATTGCTTGAAGAATAGCTTCGTCCAAATCTCTTGTATCCAATATCTTTGTACGTCTTTCATTTTTTGAACCAGGGACACTAACATAACATTTGAATACGTGCTTATCTCCGTTGGGACAAAATTTTATTGACTTACCAGATACTTTGCAAGTTTCAAATACATTTGTTTTGCACTTATTGCAGTACACAACCAATCCTTGTACTTTCTTTGAGGGTGGAATATATAACGGTTTATGTTCCATGTTGTGCATCATAATCGTCTTTAGAAATTTTGCAAGTCGTTTAGGAAATTTTTCTCATTATCACCATTTGGAATATATCCAATATTATTCTTTTGATGATGAGAATGATTACTATTCTGTTGTTCTTTTATTGTTTGAAGCTGAAAATAATATTGAATATCTGCATTAAGTATTTCGTTAATATCAACTTCGTTGTATTTTGTGTTTACATATTTTAACATCTGTTTAACTTTAGCAGATACAAATTCGGCTTTAATGATATATTTACGTTTGCATCCAATGTCAGTTAATATACCGACACCATTGTTTTTACACCATCGATATGCCGATCTGTTATCTTTCAAATCAAGCTCTTTTGCAACATCTTTTATGTAAAGTTTTTCGATCATTTTTTAGTTGATATCTTATTTGCTTTTTTCTTCAACAAAAACGTCTTGCATGAGTTTATTCAAATCTAAATGACGTTCACTGCTCACTTCGTTGAATTTTATTATTTCATCTTGTTTCATAATCATTATTTTTTTATGTAAATGTATAGTCTCATCTTTCTGATTTTATTACGCTTCACTTTGTGTTTGATTAACGTCAACTTAGCGTCAATCAAACGTTAAGTACTATTTTTGATTAGTTCCTTAATAATGTTATCGATAGTTTCACTACTTTTTTTATTATTTAAAACATTATTAAGTGAGGTACGCAAAGTTCCATTGCTAAACTTTTTGCCTTCATGATTAATGAAATGCTCTGTTAAAAGTTGATGTGGAGTTTTGTTCTCTGGAATAAATTTATAAAGCAGGAGTTGATTAAACAAATAGACTAATCTTGTAGTTTGAGTATTCCATTTGATGTATTCTATTGCTCCGTTGTTTCCTATGAAATGAATTTTGAATGTTTCTATATCGCAGGTAATAAAACCATGAGATATCAAAAGAGTATAAAATAATTGTAATGTATTGTCACCTTTCAACCAACCTATTTTACTAGATACAATTATTAAAATTGACTCTTTTGAATAATTAATCTGAGTTATTGCTCCTTTGAAACTCGTATGTTCAGAAAGTAATATTTTTTGTTCATCCCTTACGATTTGACGAACGAAACTTTCAAAGTATTGAACAAATTGTTGATCTAATTTTGGGTTCATATTCGTACATTTTACATTTAATGACATTGTTTTCCTGATAATGTCAATTCTGATACCATTTCAAAATACTCCTATATTTAACGATTTGTTAACACAAAATCTATCAGTTTCTGAAAACAATCATCTAAATTGAAATGTTTTATTGTAGATTTAATTGAGAGATAAAATGTCCAAAATTCTTATTTCATGGATGGCTTATGAAAATGATTTCATTAAAGGGAAAGGTATCGTAAATGCGGATGGACCTAATAGTACTGTGCATAAATACTTCTTCCGAGATTATGACTATCATTTAATTTTGACCTCTTCAAGGGATACAAATGATGACACAAAATATCAACATTTGGTTACTTATTTGCGAAATACTTTTAATCATTCTATTTGTGAGATGGCAATGTGTATCAACGATGTGATTGATTTGAGTGAAATAAGTGCAAAGGTTAATACATTGTTACTCTCTAATAAACAATATGAAATCGATATATTTATTTCACCCGGAACTCCTACAATGCAGGTAGCTTGGTATTTAGCACATCAATCATTGGGCATTAAAACAAACTTGTTCCAATTGCGAAGAATGGAACACACTAAAAATAAATTGCCAGAACAGCTATTTGTTGTATTGGAAAAATCAAGTTATACCGCTGCAGTAATAATTAAACAATATGGATTAGATAGCGGACACAAAGATACCGATACAATAATTTTAGGCTCATTAAAAGATGTATATGTAAAAGCGGATAAAGTAGCAAGACATGACCATATTCGAGTTTTGATTACAGGTGAAACAGGAACTGGTAAAGAAATACTTGCACATTATATTCACGAACATTCACCAAGAAAAGGAAAACCTTTTGAGGCAATTAATTGTTCAGCATTAGGTGATCAGTTATTGGAAAGCAGATTATTTGGCTACGAAAAAGGAGCATTTACAGGAGCTGATAAAACAACGTTAGGGCTATTCCATGAATTGGATGGTGGAACAGCTTTTTTAGATGAAATTGGAGATATAAGCCCATATATGCAACAACTATTATTAAGATTCTTGCAATCAGGAGAAATATTAAAAGTGGGTTCAAGGAAAACAGATAAGGTTGATGTAAGAATTATTGCAGCAACAAATAAAAATGTATTGGAACTAGTAACTCAAAACAAATTCCGAGAGGATTTATATTATCGATTAGCTGTTTCAGAATTTAATTTACCTTCATTAAAAGAATACAGTTCTAAAGATAAAGAACAAATATTCAATTATTTGTGGAAGAAAAGTATAGAGAAATTTAATTCTAAAGGATTACTCTGTTCGAATAACATTAGAAAACAAATTTTAGAATATACATTCCCTGGTAATATTCGTGAAATGGAAAATATAATTGATGGAATTATTGCAGAATCAGACGATGAAGTGAAGATAGAACATCTACCCAAAAGAGTATTAAAACCTAAATTAGAACATTCCTTAAAATTAAAAGATGTCGAAAATAGGCATATCCACATGGTTTATGAAATGTGTAATAAAAATGTGACGAGAACATCTAAAGTTTTGGGGATTAGTTATAATAATGTAAAAGCAAAACTGAATATTAATTAATTGATTTTGAATTAAAAACATAATTAAGTACGAATCACAATTTATAATGTAATAATTATATTATGACACATCAAAAAAAACAGCTCTTGGAAGCATTATTCATATTTAAGACACATTTTAGTGGATATATTGTATCTCTTCTTGATCCTGAAAATATTGGAAACTGGGAACCGATATTTCGTGAGACTTTATACAATGAAAGAAATAACAATATACAAGAAAATTGGATTAGATCAATAACAGGTAAAGAGATAAGTGAATTCGTTAACTGTATTGACTTTATTCATTTTGAAATATTTGCAGAAAAGAGAAAAGATCTTTTTAACTCAGATTTTATCTTAAATATAAGTTATTTACCTACTTGGCTTAATGGAATTAATTATGTCAGAAATAATATGGCTCATTATATAATGTTACTACCAGATGATATTAATTTAGCTTTGAAGAATATTATACGTATTGCTGAAATAATGAATGATATAGAACTACAAAATAGACTTAAAGCAATAAAAGATAAACTAAGTAATCAAAATAATGAACCCCAAGATTCTCATAAATTAGACAACCAAACGGATAATGGTGTCTGTATCGAAAATGTAGTTCCAAAAGAATTGATTGAAAATTCAAAAAGAAAAATAGACAAAAAGAATGATATAATATTTTTGTCTTTCTTCCATTTTTAGTCCTTGGCACACCTAAAGTAACACTTGAAAACGTGCTTATCACCATTCTGACATTGCTTGATTGATTTACCAGATACTTTGCAAGTCTCAAATACATTTGTTTTACACTTGTTACAGTAAATAACCAATCCTTGTATCTTCTTTGAAGGTGGAATATATAATGGCTTATGTTGTTCCATGTCATGCATCATAATCGTCTTTAGAAATTTTGCAAGTCGTTTAGAAAATTTTTCTCATTATCACCTTTTGGGGTATATCCTATATTATTCTTTTGATGATTAGAATGATTAATATTCTGTTGTTCTTTTATTATTTGAAGTTGTAAATAATACTGTATATCAGCATTAAGTATTTCGTTTACATCAACATCATTATATTTTGTATTTACATATTTTAACATCTGTTTTACTTTCACAGATATAAATTCGGCTTTTATGATATATTTACGCTTGCATCCTATGTCAGAAAATATACCGACACCGTTGTTTTTACACCAACGATACACCGATCTGTTATCTTTCAAATCAAGCTCTTTTGCAACATCTTTTATGTAAAGTTTTTCAATCATTTTTTAGCTGATTTCTTATTTCCTTTTTTCTTTACTATTTTCTTGACAACGTTTTTTTTCTCAACAAAAGCTTCTTTCATGAGTTTATTCAAATCTAAGTGACGTTTATTGCTCACCTCGTTGAATTTTATAATTTCTTCTTTTTTCATAATCTATATTTTTATGTAAATGTAAATCATCAACTTTCTGAATTTATTACGTTTAACTTTGCATTTGATTGACGTCAATCGAACGTTAATAGCTGTTTCTGATAAGCTCCTTAATAATGCTATCAATAGTTTCGCTACTCTTTTTGTTATTTAAAACATTATTAAGTGAGGTACGCAAAGTGCCATTACTTAGCTTTTTGCCTTCATTATTAATAAAATGCTCTGTTAGAAGTTGATGTGGAGTATTTTTCTCAGGAATACATTTGTACAGTAAAAGTTGATTAAATAAATAGACTAGTCTAGTGGTTTGAGAATTCCATTGAATGTATTCCATTGTTCCATTGTTTCCAACGAAATGTATTTTAAAAGCATCAAAATCGCAGGTAATAAATCCATGAGCAATCAAAAGGCTATGAAATAGCTGTAAAGTATGTTCGCCTTTTAACCAACCGATCTTGCTTGAAACAATATTTAGAATAGATGCTTTTAAACTATTGATTTGAGTTAAAGTTTCATCATTACTATCATGCTCATTTATTAGCAATTTTAGTTCAACTCGCACTATTTGGCGAATTATGATATCTAATTTGTTGTGCTAATATAGGTTCCATCTTAGTCTCTATTTATCAGCATGAAAGAATAAAGTGGAAATGCAATGAGATTTTGAACGACTTTGAAAATTCCAAAACGAATTCAAAGAATCAAAAACAAAGAAAAAGGAAAGTCTATTTTTTATTGGGAACAAAAAACACGTATACTCCAGATAATGATTCTGAAATAGGCGTATCATTGAAATACGAAATATAGCTAAAATCATAATTCTTCTACTAAATTTATTTACGATCTTATTTTAGCTTTAAATTGCTGGAAGTCCAATCAAATAAATAACAGAAAAATATATCAATGATTTAAATGCTTATATCTCTGAATTATAATTCAAAGTTATAAAATTAATTCTGTAATTATAACCAATAGTGTTAATTTTAGTTTAATTATAGAAACAGAGTACAAAAAAGCCCATATCAATATGATATAGGCTTTAAAAAAAATAGTTTTTTTGCCCAAATGGACAGGTATCAAAGTATGTGATTTGGGTACTTCTTCCCAAAAGTACTGAACAAATCATCCCCTTTATACTTCGAATTAAACTATCGGAAAATCTTATAGAGACTGGATAGGTCTCATATTTCAAAGAAAAATAAGGTTCATTTCTGAATCTTATTCTCTAAGAATATTCAGAAATTTCGATTAAAACCTTTTGATCAAGATCTACAGAACAGTATACACCTGATATAAAAATTGTCAAGCTTTTAGTGTTAGTCTTTTAATTTAACTTTATCTTAATATTATTGATCAGTTTTTTGAATACTTTTATTTTAATATGGAAATCGTAATAATTTAATTTATTATTTAATGAAATCACAAATTGAAGCTCTTGCAGAGCATAAGTATAAAATTATTGATACATATATAGACTGGAAAAAAAATAAATTGATTGATGGGAAGGTTTTAATTATACCTCGAACTTGTATTGAACAAGTTTTGAAATCTGAAATTATTCGAAATTATCAGTTTTTTGGTATAACAGAATTTTATAAAGGCTCTTATAAAAAAATGGTAGATGAAAAAAAAATATTTGATACATATAAAGGCGTTTTCACAATACAGACTTGTATTGATATTTTAGATAGAGCCAATTTAATTAAAGATAAAGAAATAATGAATTTAATAAAAAGAATTCAATTGCTTGGGAATGATTATGGTCACAGGACAACTATATGCACAACAAAAGAAGTTGAAATAATTGATGAAAATTTGTTTACAATTTTAAATTGGTTTTTTACTAATTCAAATGAGCCAGACTGGCTTGAAAAATATGTTAATCCCAAAATACGAGGAATGTATCTAGATATAGCAGAAAATATCGCTGATGAACTCAAACCCCTATTATTTGAAAGTAATGTAAACAAAAAACTAGATATTATTCCATTTGATACTTCCATAGGAAATTTTAATATTCTTATACTTTCATTCCGTAACACAGAAGTATTTGAGAAAATATCACCACTAGGTGAAAATCTAATTGATGGATTAAACGAAAAAAACGAAAGAGAAAACTTAGGTCTTCAATTAAAATATATTCCTGATATATTATCTAAAGATGCAGAGGATATTGGAAAAAAAATGAACGCTGATATGGTAATATGGGGGAATGATTCAAAACCATATGGATATAAGTCTCACTTTATTTGTTTTCACTATTTATATTTATCATCAGATGTTATTTCTGAAGAACCCTTTGTTAGAGGAAAAACTGAAAAATTTGAAATAGATCGTCTGTTTAATATTGCTGAAGGAAATTTACAACTTGAAATAGATGATATTATTTATTGGTTTCGGGGATATATGCTGTATTTAAATAAAGAATATAATAATGCTTTAAATATTTTCAATAAAATAGATAATAAAAAATATTTAAACGAAAATCTATATTTTTATATTGCTGTTTGTTATTATTATTTAATTTTTTTTGATAAATCAAAAAAATATTTTGAAAAAGCAATAAAGTCTAAACCGAACTTTGTTGAAGCACATTATAATTATGCATTTCTACTTACAGAAAAATTCAATGATATTAAAAAAGCAAAAAAACATTTTCTTCATGCAATTGAGATTAATCCTGATTTAGTTGAAGCACATTATAATTATGCTGTTTTACTTCATTTAAAATTTGACAATAAGGAAGCTGCAAAGGTGCATTATAAAAAAGTATTAGAAATTAGTCCAGATTTTGATAAAGCACATTTAAATTATGCTTTTTTACTTCATTTAAAATTTGACAATAAGGAAGCTGCAAAGGTGCATTATGAAAAAGTATTAGAAATTAGTCCCAATGATTGGTTTGCACGTTATTGGTATGCACGTCTACTTATGGCAAGCTCTAATATTAATGAGAATGAGAACGTGAAAGAGCATTTTAAAAAAGTATTAGAAATTAATCCAGATTATTCAGATGCACATTATTGGTATGCATATCTACTTTTTTTGGATAACTCTAATACTAATAAAAATGAGAGTGCTAAGCATTTTAAAAGAGCATTAGAAATTAATCCTATGAATTCTGATGCACATTATTGGTATGCAAATCTACTTTTGGTAAATTCTAATGAAAATGAGAGTGCTAAACATTTTAAAAGAGCATTAGAAATTAATCCAAATAATTCTGATGCACATTATGGATATGCACATCTTCTTATGGCGAGTTCTAATATTAATGATAATGTGAGAGCAAAAGTGCATTTTAAAAAAGCAGTAAAAATTAATCCAAATAATTTTCATATACATTATTGGTTTGCACGTCTACTTATGGCAAGCTCTAATATTAATGATAATGAGAGAGCAAAAGTGCATTTTAAAAGAGCATTAGAAATTAATCCAAATAATTCTGATGCAAATTTATGGTATACACGTCTACTTATGGCAAGCTCTAATACTAATAAAAAAAAGAGTTGGAAAGAGTATTTTCAAAAAGCATGTAAACTCTTAGATGAACAAAGAAAAAATGCTATATAATTAAACATGTAAAGTAGTTTATTAAAATGTTTGCGGTGTTATTTGACAAACTCCCCTTTTTACTTTACAATTACAATTTCCCCTTGACGAATTTTCATGCGGAGCTATTATCTGTTTAAATAGTTTTTTAAACAATAATTATTAAATAGTAGTAGTATGAAAAAGAAAAAAGCAGAAGTAACTGACGAAATAGTTCCTTCAACAGAAAATGCGACAGTAACCAAAACAATCACCGAGTATCCATCATGGACAACACCTGAACACCTAAATGTAAGCGAACATGAATCATTGAAAAAACTGTATGATTTGCTCGTTGAAGAAAAGTTTGATTTAGCAAACGAAATGGCATCAAATTTTGACACCGTTATTAAAGAAGAAATTCCCCGTTTTGTATGGTCAAGACTTCAGGGAATACCAAACGATGAATCTTCAAATGAAAATATGGTGGTATTATCAGAAGAGTCCCAAGAACCAACTAAACGAGTTGTTTCAAAAGCAACAGAAATCAGTTTTCCAAACGCATTAATTGTAAAAAATGATGTGTTTGAACCAATTACAAATGATGAGGTAATGAAATTACTTGAAAGAAAATTCCAATCAAAACAGGAATTGGAAGAACTTGTAATTAAAAACAACAAATCGTTTTTCGGTCAACAAACACTTGTCTTTCATAATAAAGAGGAAACAGGCTTGTTATTCCCCGATTATTGTTTGTTTGATTTGAGCGATATTGAAAGACCCAGAATGTGTTTGATTGTCTTTGCACTTGTATCGGATGATTTTGGAACAATATATGCACGAATAACACATTTCATTGCTTCCTTAAAGGGTAATCATCGACAAAGTGAGTTATTGGGTACACTCTGCGATATAATTGAATATGATTACGAACGTAACAATGAATTGCAATTGCTTACAAACGATCGCGAATTATTAGATTTTCTATCGGAAACTATTGAAAACAAACCGGAGATTCTTTTGATAATGGATGGCAAGAAAAATGATGTTCAGTTAATGCAGGAAACCTATACTGACACATGGGGACAAATGGTAAAACCAGTTATAATCAAAAAGTATAATAACGATGATTCGATTATGTATACAGTTTCCCCTATTGTTTCTGCTATCAGTATTGTTGAGAAAAAGAAGAAAAAAACAGATGTGGTGAATTTTACCGAAGAAGATCATCTAAATGCTGTTTCCGAAACGGTCAAATCGGTGTATTTGGAGATTAAAACTGCCTTATTGAATGTTGATGATTCCATCGCATTTAATCCGAAGAAGTATTATATCTCGCTTCGTAAGAACAAAAACATTGCATTCTTTCAGTTTCGGAAAAAGGTTTTATCAATTGTTGTTTGTAATTCAGAAGAGGAAACAAGAGCTATTATTACGCAACATGAGATTAAATCGTTAGTACAAAGTGTGCAAAAGTTCTGGAATGCTGAATGTTGTACCATTATTATTGATAGATTGGAGAATTTAGATGAAGTAATAAGTTTATTACAAATGATGATTACTAAATCGTGAGTTTTATACTAAAAAATAAAGCCGTCATTTTGAAAGTGACGGCTTTTAATATATAATTTGTTATCCTAATTTATTGTAAAATAGGAAACTCAGCAAAAACATTATTCATATTACTTAGTAGCAAGCCTCATATTTATTATAGCTTCTTTAACATGAAATAAATTAAAGGTTTTAAAAGCCAATTGTTTTTAATCCTCATTTTTTAATACACTACGAAAGTCAGTAATATTTGATTTCACATATAACGACAACGTCAACTTCATTTTTTGTACATTGAACTTTCTTTATCCAATTTCCTTCATTATCATATTCATATATCCATATTGTATCATTTTGTGTCAAAATATTTCCAAACTTATCATATCGCTTTGTTATCCGATAATTATTATTAACACTATATGATTCTATTTCGCGATTTAGCGAATCATAGGTATATATTAGTTTTGATGTGTAATTAGTGTCGCTTATATCGTGTACCGTATTGTTAATATAGTCTTGTGAAATAGAAGCCTCTCCATTTGGGTCATAAATATATGAATAGAATAAATCGTAGGATTCTATTTTATTTCCATTGTCATCATATCTCTCCAAATAAGCATAATTGCCCGATGAGTTATATCCACGTTCCTCTGTTTTTTTATTTTTTGTATTATACTTATAGTATGTTGGAATCATATACTTGGCAGAAGCAAGCATGCTAAGTGAGTTATAATATAATTCTTTTATTACATTTCCTATTGAATCGTATTGACATTTTGTTTTACTTTTTATGCTTCCGCTTTCGTAACAAGCTGTTTGCTCAATTATTTTTCCTTTAGTATTATATGTGAAAGTTATATACTCTACAACTCCAAGAGAATCGTAACATTCAACTCTTTTTACTTTACCGGTACTATCTAATATATACTTATATGTATATTCAAAGTATTCATCATATTCAAAACCTTTCTTCTTAAGCAGTTTGCCATCAACGTCATATGTAAATTCTATATGTTGATAATTGCCATATTTATTAAAAGAATTTGACCTAAGTAAATTCCCCGATTCATTATATGTGTATAAGCTGCTATCTTTCAGTGTGTTATTGGTGTCAAATAATACTTTTGAAGTTATTGAGCTATTTTTATCGAAATAAAGCGATATGTTCTCAAATGTTAATTTATGGCTAAGTTTGTACTGTAGATAAGTACCTTTGGCACCCCAAGTCTCCTTATGTATATATTTTACGAAACCGCTAAGATTTTCCTTTTGAACATCATTAATTGTTTGACAAATGCCCGATGACCCAATAAATATAACAAACTGTATTGATATTATAATTTTTAATCTTATCATACTCCTTCTAATCTTTAGATTTTAAAGCCGAGTCCGAATTGGTGAAAAATATTCTTGTGGTATATAATTCCATAATGTAAAACAATTTTATTCGTTAATTTACAACTTAATCCCAATTGAGGGAAAACCTCAATTTTAGAATTACCTGAATCAAAATACCATAGATCATAGTTTTTCTCTTTTCTGAAAATTGTATAATAACCTACTCCTATGCCAGCACTTAACCAGAATGGATAAAATATTTCATAATTTAATCCTAATGATAATGAAGCTATTCCCTTTCTTGTTTTATTTGATAATTTTATATCCGTTGTATCATCTCCTTCATACATTGTTAACATGTCACCATTACATCTGAATTGCAAATTATAACCAACGTTATACAAATCAAGAATTTCATAACCTATACCAAATGTATTCTTTTCAGTATCAAAAGTAAAAAGGACATCATTTATTCCTGATTGTTTTAAATATCGAGTACACTTATTGTTTTTATCCTGAATAATAGTAGCATATTTACCAGAAGGAAACTTAGTTAAGTAAAGATTGTAATTAATTTGAGCCAAGTCATAAGATTTATCTTCAAAATATTTGTTCCCCAACGTGTAATATTTTTCTTCAAGCTTATCATTTATAATAGAACTATATCTTCCATTTGGATATTTCTTTATATATTTTTCCAAATCGCTATTTAAAGCATCAACATAGATGTCATATTCAATTTTCTCATTCAACTTTTGTTTAATATATTCTCGATATATTCCTCGTGAAAAATAACTTAAATAATAGTTTAATGCGTCTTGAGTGCCATCAATAATTGCTTTTTCATACGCGGCTTTATCTGTGCTATCAGTTATATTTTTTGCTTGATTAAAATATTTACCTTTGGGGTAAATATCTGTATATTTATAATAAGAAACCATTGTATTTTTGGTTTTCGCAATTAGCCAACTTACATCATCACGATACATTCCAAAAGGATATTTAGAGAGATATTCGTTACAGGCTTTTATCAAAGGTTTTTTTTCTATGTTTGAGTATATATCGTTTTCAACTATCAGTGCGGAATCAACCTGTTTACCAATTGCCATAATTTCAGCATATTCAATCAATGAAGTATCCGGATTCAAAATCAGATATTTTTTTATTTCAGCTTTAACAAATTGCCATTTAGGTATTTTTGATAATGTTTTTATCAACATAGGTTGAATACGCATATTGGTTTGACCCAGTAGTTCTTTCGTTTCTAAAAGTAATTGTTCTGTTTTTACATAGTCCTGATTTTTGTATGCTTCTTTGGCTTCAATGTATTTCAGACGAGCTATTTTATCGTTTGATTGACCGAAAACAAAAAAAGATGGAATAGATAGGGCAATAACAAGAAGATATTTTTTCATAATATCAGTTTATTCTAAATGGGATGCTTCAATTAAGATTACTCCAGTTATCAATCCAATAACATTTGTACCAACAGAAATCTGTATGCCCCAAACACTATTTTGAAAATCATAGGTTTTATATCTCAACGTAGGATCCTTTTGAAATATCCATCCATTCATTGGATCATATATTTGCCTGTATGCAAAAGGATCAAAAAAATATCCTTTTGTAATTATAATTGAATTGTCTGGATTTACTGCATAATCAATTCCTGTTAATACAATAGCATGACCTATTGAAGGACCTGAACTATATGTAAGTATAACAGGTCTTTTATTTTTTAGCTGATTGAACAAGACATTAGGGAGAGGAGCTCCAATAATATATTGTCCTGAAATAACTGTAAGATTATTCAATGTATCTTTAATAATGCAATTGGTCGATTTAATAATATCTATCGGCAATCCCGGATTATTTGCTATATAACCTTTAACTTGATTTACTATTGCTTCTTGAGGTAAGATTATTCCTTCAAATGAAAGAACCATTTCGGCACTAGATGCCCAACACCACATCGATTCTTTTTGATAACGATAATGATTTATAAAATCTTTTTGTGAGATTCCTGTCATTTGGGCATTTACAGTTACTGAGAAGAATAACACAAACACAAAGATTTGTAGTTGTTTTGAATAGTTTATTGTTTTCATAGAGCTATAATTTAAAATTTGTGAAATCTATTTATTTGATTCTATTAATAATCCTATTTTATTAATAGAACCGTTATAATATTTGACTAGATCTTTTTCAATATATTTATTTGTTTTTTCGTTATCTCCTTCTGTTTTTGTATAATTCAGCCTTGTAAGTGTTAGCCCTTTACGTTCATCAACATACCCATCCTTCCTTAAGTAACTTTCTTCTGATTCAGATTTTGCTGTTTTATAGATTTGCCAAGAGACCTTTGCTTTTCCATTTTCAAAATCACCAACTTGATTATATTCAAGATTGGATATAACAATGTTATTTTTCCGATTTATAAAACTCCAATTTTTATTAGATGTTTTTATACAGACTAATCCTTCGGAAAATTTACTAACATTGCTGTAATGGTAATCAATCACTATATTTCCACTATATTCAATAAATCCCCATTTACCATCTTCATTAGAAATTGCACCTAATCCTTCAGAAAAATCTTTAGCACGATAGAATACTGGTTCAATTATAATTTGTCCATCTGTATTTTTATACCCATACTTGTGTTTATCTTTATCATAAAAAGCAATAAGATTTTGCCCCCTTTTATAAAACAATCGTAATGAATCCCTCAAAGATGTCTCTCCTTTCTTTAAAATAAAGCGAACAGTATTCCATCCTTCAGTTAATGCCAGTTCACTGGTGATAGAGTTTACTGAATTTGTAGCTCCTGTTATATTGTTTTTGGCAGTAATCGTAATATCTGCATAGCGAAAGTAATCATCAATGGTTTCTAATGGTTTTATCTTTTCGTCATAGATAGTGTCGTTGGTTTTAAAAGCTTTGGTAAAAGGATTAGACAATGCATTGTATTTTGCTTGTGCTTCTTCTTTTTCTTGTTGACTTTTTTCGTATTCTTTTTGATTTTGAACATCTCGAGTAGTTGTTGTGTTTTCGGGTGTGTCCCAATAATCATCAGGGTTGTTATCTTTTTTGTAATAACCATCATTTCCACCTTCTCTAATTAATAACACTCCAGTTACTCGAAAACCATTTTTCCAAATAGATTTTGCAGTATTGGCATTAAAGTTTGGAATCTCATGTGTCATCTGCTTTCCTTCTCGTGTACAAAACACATCTTCCCATGATGGAGAGCCAGGTGTGTTATAGCCATATCCTTCACCAGACTTTGGTACGGTTGGACTAAGTTTAATATACACCGAATATCCCACACTTTTTTGCGGAGTACATTCTAATAAAACACAATCACGATAATCCAAGTAATCAACAGGTGTTTCAGAAGCGGCTTCCCATTTAAAAACGCCGTCAATTATAGGTTCTCCGCACAGAATTCTTAGTTGCCACTTCGCAGTTAATCTAATAATCCTCATTGTATAATTCGTATGATGTGAATAGTTAAATCCACTGGTTGGTGCATACGTAATTTCTCCAGAACCTGAAGGATTTACAAGAGGATAATAAGTTGCTTGCGAATATACTGAATAACTTAAAAATAAAAATACTACTATTAAACTATGATTTTTCATTTCATTTGTTGCTTTTTACCGATCTCTTTTCGGTTTACTCCTTTTTATTTTTTATCACATATTCTAGTTGTCCTTTATACAACGAACCGAATGTCCTTCATTCTTGTTATAAGTTCTAACTCTATATCTATCGTAATATATATCTTCTGTATAGTCTAATGCATTAAAATTGCAATCAGAATGCCACCAAGAACAATAAGAAGTGAGACCAAGGAATGTTCCATCTTTTTGTCGTGTGCCAACTGGTAGTGCAGAAAAGCCGGTACTATTATTCTTATATAGATTATCACCAACGTAGCCTGATCCTTCGGGTGCAGTAAACCACGATGAATTTGAAGCCAAAGCTTTGTCTATATTATAACAATAATTATCTGGGTTATCGGGATTAAAATGGTTGGAACATCCGACACTATTTTGAACATAAGTCTTTAAAGTTTGCCATTCAGAACTACTTGGAACATGCCATCCTATAGGACAAAGTATTTTAGAATTCACTGCATACCAATTATATAATAGACCAAAAGGTTTATATTTTTCTTCATTATTAAAATTACAATAGGCACCTACTTTAAGTTTTTTCCATTCGTCATTATTTGAACTATTTGGTATAGGAAAGCCATCATTATACTTTGTTGTTTTTAGATTTTCTGCAAACCATGTTTGTGTGCCAATAACTACCGTTTTATAATTGTTTCCTTCTATATCCGAAACAGTTTGATATGTAACAATATTAGAGGCTTCAATTTCATTATAGAGGCTCTGAATTTTAGAATCATCAATTCTTTTAAACTTAATGGGGGGCATACCCGCAACAGTAAATAATAATATTGAATCATTTTCTAATGTTAAAAATTGATCCGTATTACTAACTTTATATTTATTTAAAACAATATTATTATTAGAATCTTTTAAATTTTGAATTGCAATAGAATTGTATCTTTGATTCTTATAATCTAAAATACTAAGAGATTCTTTTATTAAATATGAATTTTCTGCTTTTTCAATAGTTATAATAACCTTATTTTTATAATCTTCAGAATTAAATAACCAAATACCTAAAATATTAAACGAATTACCATTTTTTATTGATTGAGTATTTGTGTTGGCGGTTGATTCACGTGTATCATTTTTTGTTTTTTCTTCAATAAATATATCTTTCGTTCCATTTTCGTAGCGAATCATCAGAATATCCGACTTCAATACTGAATATGTTGGTCCATTAAGATTTTCGAATTTCTTATACTTCACTTCAGTTAATCCAACATCAATCACTTTAGATTTGATATCTTCACCTGTTTTTTTTGTAATAACATCTTGTGAATAACCAAAGAATGTCATCATAATAAATACTGTTAATAGTAGTAGCTTTTGCATAATTTATTTTAAAAAATTCCCTACTCACTTCAAGGCTTTTCAGGCTACTCCTTTATTATGCAGACCTTGGAGGTTTTCAAAAACCTGCAAGGTCTTGTTTAACTTCTATTTTTAAAATCCCGGATTCACCTTCGTTTTTTGTACACGTTCTTTAATACTGTCATCGGGTTCAAAAAGAATATATATATCCTTGATGCTGTTTGCCGTAACATCATCTTTTGTAGCTTCGCCCGTACTCGAAAATGAGAGGCGGAATGTGCCGAAGCCATCAAGTTTCACACTATCACCTTCCATGAGCCATTTGGGCAGTTGGTCGATAAGATTTACAATAACATTTTGTACATCGCCTGCCGATAGTGACGAAACCTGCGAAAGGTCTTGACTCAGTTCTTTAAGACTTCGTTTGCCCGTAAGTTTAGGCGATGCATACCATTTCTTTACTTTTGTTTGAGGATTAGGTCTTTCCACTGCGTTGAATTGTAGTGCCATACTGATTATTTTTTGAGGTTTTAACTAATTGATTTCCAAATATTATAATTTTACTTTTATAGTTCCGTATTTATATCGTCAGACGTCCGTATTTAGTAACTCGTAAATACGGAATCACGAGCCTTGACTTCTGTATGTGTGTTTTTGTAAACACAAGTGTGTATTGTTATTTTAATGAATATTTGTTTTAAATTTTCGTTACGTTAAAAATAATTACTCCGTTTTTCAAATACAATATAACAATTGTTAGTATTTTTATGCTTGATAATGAGAAAAGAAAAACAGGTTTGTTATTATCAATTTGTTTTATATTTGATTTACAATATTTTCAGTTCAAATGTATTGGATAACACTACAAACGAGATTACAAAAGGTAAAATTCGCTTGTCAAAAGGTAAAAAAATGACAAAATTCAGATGTTGACTCCCGTCGTATATATTGCACTATTAGCTCCCGTATTTATACCGCTTGCCATTGCCACTCTGTTGTTTTGTGATGCCGGAAGGCTCAATACCCCAAAATTGTTTCTTTCGGTTGCAATGCTCAATGCTTCGTTTGTGTTTTATGGCAATTATTTGTATTTCGTTCACGATTATGTGTGGTATTCCTATTTGCATGGTTTTCACATAGCGGCAGTTCTGCTCATTTATCCTTCTTTTTATTATTATCTGAGTCTTCTTTCGGGTAAAGCTTTTTCGGCAAAACGTTTTGGATATCATTGCATTCCGGCTTTGGTGTTTATGATTCTTTCCGATTCATTGTTTTTCCCTTTTTTAACAACAGACCAAAGGGTTTACTTTTTGAGTGAATATCGACTGCATCCCACCATGCAGACAATCTGGCTGCAAATGCTATGGATAATACGATTTGCCAATGTCGTGGTGCTTTTGCTACAAATTGTGTATTATAGCATCAAAATGTATGTTTTACAAAAGGAACATAATGCAAAGGTGCAGGAATGTTTTTCGAGTCCTTGGAATGTGAATCTGAACTGGATGAAAATCATAAATATCAGTTTTGTTTGTTCGGCGGTTATTTGTGTTTTTGTGTATGTGGCGAATCCTGCAAAACACACTGGAGACCAACGTTATGTTATATATCCGTTTTTTCTGCTATCGTGCATTATTTCGGTAATGGGCATCCTTGGAAATTCGCAAGAGTTGATTTTCAAGTATGAGATAGTTGAAAATGAAGAGCCATTGCCAGATGTGGTGGTAGCAAGCGAATTAAAACAAAAACTAGAAGATTATTTTGAACGTGAAAAACCCTATCTGCAACCAGAACTGAAAATATGGGATATCTGCAAGGAATTGCGAACCAATCGCACATACATTTCCAATGCAATAAACGAAGGGTTCGGAATGAATTTCAGTCAATTTGTAAATCAATATCGGGTTGCTTATGCCAAAGAACTGTTACAGGTTTCACCTCAAAAAAAGATGGAAGAAATAGCGATGGAATCGGGTTTCGGTTCTCAGGCATCGTTAAACCGTGCATATAAACATATAGAAAATGCAACTCCTATTGAGTTTAAGAAACTTGTATTAAAACAAAACACTTAATAGTTTATTTGGGATTTTATCACAAACGTTTATGAGAAAACAAAATGAACAAACAGAACTACAAAAACTTCGTGAGCGGAACACCATGCTGGAAGAAATTTTAGATATGATTCCTGCATCGATATATATCAATCAAATAGATGTTATTGGAGATATGGCAACGGGTAAAAATGTCTGGGCAAATAAGTTTGCTTTAGATTATATTGGGTATTCCGTTGATGAAATTAGTAAAATGGGCTTTGCATATATAGAAGCTGTCGTGCATCCCGATGATTTGAAAGTTGCAAAAGATTCTATCAGTTACTTAAAAGATGTTACTTCCGATCAAATATTTAACTCTGTTTCACGAGTTAAGCCCAAAGATAAAAACTATAGGTGGCAATATGGTCAAACTCGTGTGTTCAAATATAAACCCGATGGTACACCATGGCAGTTTGTTAATGTAGCAACAGAAATTGCCGACCCGTTGCATACCGAAAAACAATTGATTGATGCAATGAACGAAATCAATCGTTTGAAAAATGCACTGAAACTGCAATCGTTAACTAAACGTGAATTGGAAATTTTAAAACTGGTAGCCCAAGGTAAAACGGACGATGAAATAGCTAAACAATTGTTTATAGGCAAAGGAACTGTTCACACCTATCGGAACAAACTACTAAAGAAAACCGAAACAGCTAATACGGCGGCATTGGTTGCCTTTGCGGTGCGGTGTGGACTATATTAGTCATAGAGATATTTCATTTATTAAACTCATAATTCCCCGTCAACACCTCTGTCTTCAACTTTTGTTTACCTAAAGAAACCGAAACATGCATTCCCTCAATCTTCTTCGTATGCCATTTGTGCTTTTTAGTGTATTTCTCAAGGATTTCCGAAGGATAGGAACTAAGCAAGAACTTTCCTTTAATTTTAGAAAGTGTTTGAAGTAAATTCTCAAAATCTTGTTCCGTATAGCTTTTGTAATGCCCCATAACTGAATTAAAATACGGTGGATCACAGTAAAAAAAAGAATCCTTGCTATCCCATAACTTGATTACTTTCAAAGCATCGTTATTTTCAATTTGTGTTTGTTCCAAACGTCTTGCACATTCATCGGTGAAATTATTCCGTTTATTTTTCAATCGTTTCGCGGTGGAACTATCCTTAATGTCACATCGCCACGTACCGCCCAGCATTGAAGCAAAACTCTGATTTGCGAGCGTCCATATCGCCCAAGCACGTTGTATCTCATTAAATAATTGAGGGTTCTTAAACATCAATTCAGCAATCTGGTGGCTTTCCCTGCTGTGTAAGGTACTTCTGATTTCTCTTACCAGTTTTTTGTAATCATTTTTAAGAACTCGGTAAAAGTTGATAAGCTCACCGTTGGAATCGTTTATCACTTCAATTTCAGATTGGGGTTTGGCAAAGAAAACAGCACCGCCACCGAAAAACGGTTCACCATAAATTTTATGTTCAGGAATCATGGAAATAATACATTCTGCAAGTTTTTGTTTACCTCCGTAGTAGGTTAGTGGTGGTTTCATTGGAATTTATTGTTCGGAAGTAATATTTTTTTCATCGTTCCAATCAAACGTACAAATCTTGTCATCACCAGCTATCTTTTTTATTTCCTGTTCAGTCCCTCGTAGTATCACTTCAAAATATGATGAACCGTGACTGAAATTGTCGGAATCGTTGTATAAAAAGGTTAAACCTTTAAGCAATACTTTCGCTTTTTTCTTGGAAATAATATCTCTGAAAATAATGCGAATCTTTCTGTTTACAACCTTAGGTTTGTTATACAACATATGAAGCAGGTTATAATTGTTTTCACCTTTTCGGAGAACATACGTTGCAAGTTCTCCCAGAGAAATAATAAGTTCAGCTTTGATTGTTATTGTTTTTTCTTTTGAATTGTTATGCATTTGCATTTTAAATTATTGATAATAATAGTTTTGTAAGAGTTAATTTTGTAGAATTTCTTTTGTAATACGCATTTTCTGCGTAAGCTCGGTTACTTTTTTGCGGAAGTCCAAGGTAGAATTTGCGTTAGTTGGAATCGATATACAGGCTTTTCCAAAACATATCCCCTTGTTTTCCACATCCGCAATAATTGCGGAAGATAAACGGAAGAAAAGTTTCTGTTGCCCCCTTCGCATTTCTGGCGTATCAAGCAAATCGCCATTTTGTGAAATGACATTGATAAGGTTTTTATCAATAAGTATCTGAATAGCATCATTGATAGCTCTTTTTGAACAACCTGTTTTCACTGCAAATTGACCACTTGAAATCCAGTCAAGTTCTTTTCGTTCCGATGATGTTTTTTTATCTTCCCAACCGAGCGTTTGCCTGATAATGATTAAAAGCACCTTAAGTTCGGCAAGCTTAAGTTCTTTCAAATGAGTATCAAACACCGTATTCGGTACAGGTGTAGTTTTGATATTCATAAATATGGTAATAGAGCGTAATAATTGATAGAGAATACTCCGTGGAGTTGGGCATTACTTTTCCAAATCTATGATAGGTAGTGGTTCTTGTTCCCGGATATAGAAATCAACATCGGGGAATAGAAACAAACGAAGATACATAGTTCCCCTATCTGTCATTTTTAATACTCCTGTCTTATATGTTTTAACTTTTCTTTCACCATCTTTCTCGTAAACCTTTTTTGTGTACACGTTGAATAATTGCATGTTACTTTATTTTATTAATGATTATTAATACGTTTTGAAATAAATAGCTTTAGTTTTTCCAGTTGACTAAAAAGGAAAACCCCGAAGTAAAACCTCAGGGTTAATCCTATTTTATTTTGAAAAATGTCTTAGTAAAGAAAATAGAAATGTTCAGATTTTATATTGATTTACCTTTTTGAGCTTTATTTCTCAACACATCCGATGTCGAGCAACTGTTCTTTTGCGACGTTGGATGTGTTTTCGTGTAAGAAATAAAGTCCTTTTTGAAATCGAGTATAAAAATCTGAAATATTCCCTTTCTCTAGTCATTGTTGAAAATTACTATAAAATATACCTGAAATATTTCACTGTGCTATTTGTTTCAAAACGAACTTCGAACCTAAGCACATAGTACCAAAATAATTTAAAAATGCAAGTTTTTTATATATTGACAATAACCCGTTTAACTGAGATAAACTTTTGCATTTTTCTCAAATTCTCTATCATTATACTGCTCATAGACAAAGGTTGATATGGGATTTAAATGACCAAGTCCTCTTTGTATAAAAGCCAATGGAGCATTTTGATCACGTCTTTTGTGAGCCCATCCATGACGAAAACTATGAGGCGTAATTTTTTCTTTTATTCCAGCTCTGTTTGTGTATTCTTTAACCCTTCTTTCTACCGTTCTGGGAGTTATTCTCATACTCCATCCGTTGTTATTATTCCATCCGACAAATAATGCGTTTGCATTATTATGATTGTGCAATTCCAATCGTATGAGCATATATTTTTTAATACAATAATGGGTATCGTTCGACCACACAACCATGCGAGGCTTCCCTGTTTTTTTTGTGAAAATAATCGCAGATGTCCCGTTTTCACTGATATTTGAAACATTTAAATCAGTTAGCTCCGAAACACGCATTCCAGTTTCCCATAACAAACGAACTATGATTAAATCACGTAAAGACATGAACTCACTATTTGGAATTACAGAAACAATTTTATTGAATTCTTCTTCTGTAATGGCACGATGTGATTTTGCTTGAATTCGCGGAGTTTTTATTAATGACGGAGAAAGACAAAATACATTTTGGTGTTTATAAAACTGAAAAAAGTTTTTAATAATCACTATTGCATATTGATTGCAATATGAGCTGTAACGTGTTTCCAGCCATGAACGATATTTTACAATATCGCTAACCATATACTCTTCAATAGGTTTGTCGCCACAAACCTCGGTAAACCGTTCAAGCCAGATTCTATAGTTGATACTGGCTCTGTGAGCATACGTCCCCTTCCAATCCAAATACTCTTTTATTTTATCTTGCATATATACACATAATCCCCGCCGACACGAATCAGCGGGGATTATGTGTAAACTAACAGTATTATAAATATCTGTTCGAAAAGATATCTATAATATGCTACTTTAAATAATAGCCACCGTTTTCGTGTTAGTTCCAATTTACATCGGAACCGTCCTTTCGGACAACGGTAATTTTTATTAATAATATACCGAATACTATGTTTTTACAGCAATTTGTCAAGTGTTTTTTCAATAGAACACTTTTATATAATTCTGTCAATGTTACAGCTATGGACAATCTAAAATATTCATCTATACTGTCCGACAAAACATTACATTAAAAAATGAATAGCGATGAACACAGAAAATAATTACAAAAAATGGCAACAACACTTTGAAAGAAGTCCAAGACTGGCAGAAATAAAAGTGACATACAAAAGTAAAAGCAGATTGAAAAATAAAGTTATTATTTTAAACTCTAAAGAAACGTTTGCAGTCCTGTATCCCCTTTTCAATAATGAAACTATCGGATTTATTGAAGAGTTCTATATGCTAATACTTAATCGGGCAAATGCAATATTAGGCTGGGTTAAATTAAGTACAGGAGGAACAACGGGAACTATTATTGATAAAAAGATAATTGCCATTATTGCTCTACAAATGAATGCGTCTGGAATAATACTATGTCATAACCATCCTAGCGGAAATATTAAACCAAGTGAAATAGATATTAAAATAACGGAAGCAGTTAACCAAGCATGTCAATTATTTGAAATTAAAGTACTTGATCATGTGATTATTTCACCTGATGGAACATATTACAGTTTTGCTGATGAAGGTGTTATGGCGTAAGGTTAATGTTGAAATTAATTAAGAAAGTCTGGACAAAATTTGTTCGGGCTTTTATTTTATTTCTTTGTTTCAGTTTCTTCTGAAAAATCAAGAAGTTCCCTTATATCTGTTTCTAATCCTTTTGATATTTCATACAAATAATAAAAGCTTGGATTAATATTTCCCTTTTCTAGTCTTTGAATAGATTGTTGGTCTTTGTTGATAGTATTAGCTAATTCCACTTGAGTTT
>Ga0302292_1000584_pt1 | contig 25414 bp, 11 predicted proteins | sample III_Fen_N2_1_FD_194553 | JGI IMG/M metagenome (GOLD analysis project Ga0302292, IMG submission 194553) | Peat permafrost microbial communities from Stordalen Mire near Abisko, Sweden - III_Fen_N2_1 | ecosystem: Environmental > Terrestrial > Soil > Wetlands > Permafrost | place: Sweden: Abisko...
ATCATTGTATTCGATTAAGTGTCCGCCCCAGGTACCTTCGCTCACATTGATACCGGCACGCGGCACATCATAAATGGTATTGTGGCTTACTGTTATACTCTGGCACATGGATAATTCTACTCCTGCCGATTGTTTTTCTACAACACCCAGATTAAACATCAGGTTGTCAAATACCTTGCATTCAGCTGGGTAATTATTTGTTTTAGGCCCCGGAGTGCAGTCTATCTGCGCCAAAGGCACATATTGCCAATACTCGAAACTCGGTGAACGCACCGCTTTCGGGTCGCCAACGAAACAAAAGGCACTTGCCCCGATTTCGGATATCAGGCATCCGGAAACTTCACAATGTCGGTTATAATTATTGAAAAAGACGGCGTTTCCTCCCAGATTGATAAGCGTACAATTTTTAAGTGAACAATTAACCGCACCATCATAAAGCACCGCACCCCCACGGTAAATAGTCCAATCGCTGCGCAACAAAGGTTCTTTATTTTCCATGAACGTGCGCAGGGTTTGCGTCAGAGTAAGCCCCTCGATGCTGATATTTTTTACCGGTTTTGTTTCAGAGCCCTTAAATTCAAATAAATGGGCAATTTGCGGTGTCTCAAATTTTGCCGTTTTAATGTCTAAACCATTTGGGGGATAATAGTACAGAATCCTGGCTTTTTTGTCGTAAAACCACTCGTTGACGGTATCCAGTTCCTCGAAAACGTTTTCAACAAAACGGTATTTTAGGTGCATACCCATTTTTCGATTATTTTGCCATCCACCCTCAAGAGTAAGTTCTCCATTATCATTTTTTCCCGTAATAACATAATGAATATCTCCCCATTCGCATGGATGAAGGGCGTGAATATATCCTCCATCGGGTGATTTCCATCGGGTTATACGTTCTTTAGCAAGAACATCGTCTGCAGTTCCTCCAAAATAATGGGCTGTTGAGTCGTAATTCGGATATCGCGCCATTCGCTGCAATTGTCCATTGACAAACAATTCATCGAAAATTAAATCTTGTGTTACTTTAGCTTGCCAGATACCGTTTTTATATGTTTTCCATTTCAAATTCAAAGTATTACTTCCGTTAACGGAAACTTTCTGATTTTCGAAGTTCCTTACAGTAAGCGATTCGTTCTCTTTTCTGGAATCGTCGGATGTAAAAACAACAGGTTCGTTTAAATGGTATTTTCCTTCAGTCAGATAGATCACAACCTCTCCTGATGTTTTACGGGCTTCAGCTACTGCCTTGCTGATTGAAGCAAAAGGGTTGGTTTGAGTACCTTTATTTGCATCGTTTCCTTTTTGAGAAACATAGAATTTTGTTTGGGAAAACAGACCTGTCGGCCATAAAAAAACTAATAAAATAACTATCTTTTGAATCGTTTTCATTTTAACTTACAAGTTAGATATCTATCTATTTTTAGTCAATAACCAACTTGCTTCAAGCCATTTACGACAGGATTCGGGCCATGTAGATTCGGTATTTGCCGATTTACCTAAGCCGTAACCATGTCCACCTGTCTGATAAAGATGAAGTTCGCAGGGGATATTAAACTTATGCATAGCCAACGCATAGTTTATACTGTTTTGCACAGGTACTGCCCCATCGTCCAAAGAATGAACCATAAAAGCCGGTGGTGTTTTACTGTTTACCTGCAACTCGTTAGAGAAATGTTTCACTAATTCAGGCGATGGTGTACTACCTAGAAGATTTACACGCGATCCCCAATGAGTAATGGTCGAATCCATAGAAATGACAGGATAAATAAGTAACGAGAAATCGGGTCGGGCACTTGTCGAATCGTCCGGTTGATACACTTTCTCTTTAAAATGGGTTGAAAGAGTGGAGGCTAAATGTCCACCCGCTGAGAATCCCATGATTCCAATTTTATGTGGATCGATTCCCCATTCTTTTGCACGCTGTCTAACAAGACGAATTGCCCTTTGTCCATCCTGCATTGGGCCGATTGACTTGTTAACCATGATGGTATTGTCAGGCAAACGGTATTTCAAAACAAAGGCAGTTATCCCCAAATTATTCAGCCATTTAGCAACTTGCGCACCTTCGTGTTCGATAGCAATCCCCCAGTAAGCACCACCCGGACAAATTATTACAGCAGTACCTGTTGCCTTTTCAGCAGGAGCAGGATACCTGTCGACACAGGGATCGGTTACAAACCGCATCTTTATCCAGTTATCCGCAGAATCGACACTTTGCTTGAATTTGTCATTGCGAATAGCCCCGGGGATTTTTCCGTTCCAAAGGTTAATTACCTTGCTTTGACCGGAAAGATTACCTATTGTAGTAATCAGGCATAAAAATGCCAACATTGTTTGCTTTAAATATGAAACTCTCATTATTTTTTATAGTATTCGTTCCTAAAATGTCATGCCTTCTTCTTTTCCCCTTTTTCTTATAACAATCCTTTTCTGTTATATCCATTATGATAAACCTGATTCATCCTACCCGGCGACCGATATTCATCTAACAACCAGGGGCAAATGCTATATGAGTTTAGAATGTAATACCAGATATTATTAATCTGTCACTTTGTAATGATATTCACTTCGGAATAACCTGCATCATCTTTGCCATAAGGTATTCTTGATAGAATATTTTCATTTCAATTCATAAGTAATCACTTTATAAATTGCAGGAGTTTGAACTTCGGTATTCTTAGCAGATTCCAACACAGGTTGGTTTGGTCCTGGCTGAGGAGGAACAATTTGTCCTTCTAAAGTTTGAGATATCACTGTTTTACGCCCTGTTACTAGTACACACTCATGTTGCCAGGTTTCGTCACCATTAAGCATCCGTGTAGTCACCCACTTTTCTCCTTCAAACTTTCCTTCAAACACCTGACCAAGACGAATATTTTTTGCCGGATTTCTAGATCCAAATGTTATTCGTGATGTAATGCCTGCTACAAGATATTCATTCGGAGCTGTTTGTATAACCAGGCCATATCCTGTATTGTCCCATTTATTATATTCTACATATACTCTATCTTCGCCAAAAGACAGTGTATCTCTGGTACAGTTTTTTGCACGCATGAAACCTCGCATTTTACCAGTTCCTTGATATTTTAGTATGGTTGGCATTAATTCATTTATTACAGAGATTGCCTGCCGATAAGCTAAATTGGTATAAGCATCTTCAATCCCAAATGGAGAAAAACATAAGGCATCGTGTTCAGAGTATGCATAAAAAGCCCGGGCCTGGTCAATAGTGCTTTCAGGAATAAAAAGCGGATTATCAGAACGATGATACATTGACAATATTTCTTTATAGTTAGGTGCGTAAATATCTGGTGCGCAGAAATCGATATCAGGCGCAATGGCTTTGTAAATATCCAACACTCTGGATACAGGCCCTCCGTTTGGATACATCCCGGGTAATTCAGTAGGATTTTGAACCAACCAGGCATTTACGTACATTGGAAGGTTTAGCTCTTTTTTACCTAAGCGACATATTTCATTTATATACGAAGCGTATTGCCATGTCATGAAAAAGTTTTGTGCACTTTTCATTGAATCAGCAAATACTTCAGACCATGTACCTTTAGTTTTGCTTCCATTTTTTTGCCAAACACTTTTCATTTCAGGACTCAAATTATTCGTATTTTTTTGCAAATACCGAATTAAAGTTTCCGGAACCTGAGACTTAAATAAGTCAAGTGCCTGTTTATTGTAATCCATATCCTGGAATGCACCAACCTCGTTTTCGGGTTGCATCATTACAACTGTATGTACTTTGTCTATTTCTTTTATTCGTTTCATTAATTGCACATAAGCCTTAGCATCTGCCATCTGTGCTTCCTTGCAAAAGGCTGAAATCACTTCGTCAGTGCTCCCATTGTTTTGTTTCAGTTTAAAAAAACGTTTTGAATCTTTTTTTACCCAAAGTGGCGTATAAGTGGAAAGTCCATTTTTCCAGCTTGCAAACCATAGGATACAAAGTTTCAGATTGTTTTCGCGAGCCTGGGATATTATCCCATCAATAAGCGAATAATCAAATTTACCTTCCTGAGGTTCAAATTGTTCCCATGAAATAGATGCTATAACTGTATTAAGTCTCATTTCTTTTAATTTTGGGAAAATTGGTGCCAGATAAGTTAAATTAGAAGATGAAGAGTTATGCAACTCTCCAGCAACCATAATAAATGGCTTACCATCAACATACAATCTGGTTATTTTACCCTCATTCCTTAATTGAGGTAACTCCTGGGCTTTTAAACAATGAAATTGTATAGCTGTAGAAAATAAAAAAGCAAGAAGAACTAATTTTTTCATAAAATAAATCTATCTAATCAGTTTAACAAAATATAAATACTTGTTGAATATTTAATTTGTAATGAAATTTGTTTGCTGTCAACATCTCAATTCTTCTAAAGAATCAGCTATTCCCTATCTAAAGAGTTGGGGAATAGCTGATTTTATTATTTATTTTGTAATTACATCCATTTCGGCATAACCTGCAACATCATCGCCCGAAGTATTTTTTAAGGCACGTAACTTAATGTAACGGGCCATTGCAGGTGCAATTTTTTTTATTTGAATCAAAGGATTGTTTTTTATATTAGGGAATTCTCCTTCGCTTACCAATTTCCATTCTTTGTTATCAGCAGAAACATAGAACTGGTAGTTCGTTATGATGCCTGAACTCCATTTATTCTGATCCGGAAGGTATTTGAAACCGCATACATTGTATTCATTCCCTAAATCGATGACCAAATCGACAGGCATTTTTTTGCCATCTCTTTGATACCAAACCGTAGAAGTGTTTCCATCTAAAATTGAGTAAGCCTTTTCGTCATTTATGCCTACTATTTTCCAATCTTTCCGGCAGATATCAAACTTTTCAAGGCTCACCGGACTACTTTTGCCCGATGCAGGGTCGTAAGCAATAGCCTTTACTTCTACTTTTCCTTGTGTTGGAACAGGGTCGGTATATTTTGTTGAATTTTGGGTCGGCTCGCTACCATCTAATGTGTAATAGAAAATTGGTCCGATATCATCTGTTGATATGCTGATTTCTCCTGATTGATTCCTCGCTATTAAGGGTGCATTCAGGAATACAGGTGCATTATAAATTCCAATATTGGAAATTACCGGACAACTTTTAGAATCGGTAATATTGAAACGCACCTTTGTTGCTTTTACACTTGGAAAACGAATGATACGTTTATAACCGATAGTTGTTGCTTTTGCAACTTCTTTCCAATTTCCATCCACTAGCACTTCAATCGTAAAGGCTTTCACTCGTTGTCCCAAACGAATGTATTCCTGTACCATAAAACGGTTGAACAAAGTTGGTTTGCCCATATCTATTATTAAAGAAGCGGTTTTAATATTATCATCTGTGGCCCAATAAGTATTTTCCTTTCTATCGACAGCCATCTCAGCTCCAAATCTTTTTAAGTTACCACGAATATTCGAAGCTTCTGCTTTTGCTTTTTCGGCAAGGTTGATGGCAAATGATTCTTTTAATGCCCGGCCAAATTCAATCGCATTTTTTTCGTCATTTGGATGGATTAAACCATTGGGCATAATCGGGAAGTTGAGCAACATGGAGCCGTTACGTCCGATAGAGTTGTAATAAAGATCCATCAACTGAGGAACAGTTTTTACTTTGTTATCTTCGTTCGGATGATAGAACCATTCGGGTCTGATGGAAGTATTTACTTCGGCAGGCACCCACGCATTGCCGTTTTCCAAACCATAATGCAACATATTCCATGACACAGCCCCTGTAGAATTCAATAAACTCCAGTTTGTTTCGCCGACATTCCCTTCTTCGGTTCCCACCCAGCGCAGATCACCCCTGTCTCCTCCATCGTTCCAAATCACACAATTGGGCTGTAACTTGTGGATCAGGGCATAGGTATTTTTCCAATCGTAATAGGTCGTACGGTCAATAGTACGGTTTTCATTGGCACCACCGTAATAGCCATTTCCACCATTTGCACCGTCGAACCATACTTCGAAAATTGGCCCGTAATTGGTGAGAAGTTCGGTGAGTTGGTTCCTGAAATAGGTAATATATTCAGGTTTCCCATAAAACGAGCTGTTTCTATCCCAGGGAGACAAATATATCCCTAATTTCAAACCGTATTCTTTACAGGCATCAGCCATTTCGCGAACCATATCCCCTTTACCTTTTTTCCAGGGAGCATTTTTCACGGAATACTCCGTATAGTTGGATGGCCAGAGGCAAAAACCGCAATGGTGTTTTGCAGTGATGATAATTCCTTTCATACCTGCTTCCTTGCATATACGCGCCCACTGGCGGCAATCCGATTCTTTAGGATTAAACAGGTTGACATCCTCATTCCCGAATCCCCACGACTGGTCTGTATAGGTATTTAATGAAAAATGGACAAAAGCATAACTTTCCATTTCCTGCCAACGCATCTGGTTTTCAGATGGTACAGGACCACAAGGGGCAGGAACTTTTACCTGGGCATTATTAAACCCGATTGAACACACGGAAAGAATTATTCCGTACAAAAATTTCTTAATCATGTTATTATGTCATTTATATGTTAAATTAAATTTATTCCCCCTTGGCAGTGATATTTATGTTAGTTTCCGTTAAACCTGGAGATATAACTGTAAGTTTAATATCTCCGGCACTGTGAGTACTTTTAATTACCACCATCGCACGTCCGTGCCAGGCTTTACGTGAATTGCCTACATAGGGGTCAGTATCTTTGACGTCGGCATTATCGACTCCTGCAATTACAGCGGGTCCATCTATTTTGAAATTCAAACGGTTTGTTGCATTAGGTTGGATTACTCCATCCTTATCAGTTATTTCAACAGTTATATATGATAAGTCTTGTCCGTTGGCGAGTATCTCTTTTCGGTCGGCTGTTAGTATTATTTTTTCAGCATCGCCTGAAGTTTGCAAAATGGTTGATTCAATTTCCTTACCATTCTCAACCCCAACCGCTTTTAGCAGCCCCGACGAATAAGGCAAAGTAAATGTTGCTTTAAACTGCTGATCGAGGGTTGTAGCCTGTTCACCAACAAGTTTGTTATTCAGATAAAGCTGAACTTTGGGATATTTTGAATAGATTTCAACCTGAATATCTTTCCCTTCGAACCCCTGCCATGTCCAATTCTCCCAAGTTGGCCATACTGACCACCAGGTTTCTTTAATTTCAATAGGGGTAGGAGCGGGTTCACGAACTGCCATATAGAGTTTTTCGTTATTATTATACAACATGCTTCGGTAATGCGAAATGGGTTTTCTCCAACCAATCAAATCTATATCCCCGCAATAAGCACCATGCCAGGGGAAAAGATTATGCTCCCAGTGCTCACCGGGTACATCTCCCGAATAATACCAACGACCAATTCCTGACTCACCTAAATAATCCATCGCAGTCCAAACAAAATCCCCGAGAATATATTTGTTATCCTGCACCAGTTTCCAGTTTATAAAGGCATCCTTCGGATAAGATTCTGTCTGAACAATTATTCGTGAAGGAACTTTTTGATGATCATCAGGTGCACTTTGCAGATGATAATTATAACCGGCAACATCATGCACCGCCATTAGCGTATCGAATTTTGACCAATCCTTACCATTATCCACAATGGCTGAAGTAACCGGGCGGTCAGAATCTATTTTCTTAATAGCATTTGCAAGCATTTTCGCTGTTACAATGGCCGAATGATCACCCCTTTCCGGTATTTCATTGCCAATGCTCCACATGAACACAGAAGGATGATTGCGATCTCGCAAAACCATCGAGTCCAAATCGCGTTGCCACCATTGATTGAAATACTTAGAATAATCGTTATTGTTTTTACCGATTTTCCAGCAATCGAATGACTCTTCCATAACCAACAACCCTAATTTATCGCAGGCATTCAGGAACGCCTCGGAAGGAGGGTTGTGGGAAGTTCTTACAGCATTGAACCCGGCAGATTTGAGCAACTCAATCTTGCGCTCCTCGGCGCGGTCAAAAGCAGCAGAGCCTAAGCAACCATTATCGTGATGTACGCAACCTCCGTTTATTTTTACTGTTTTGCCGTTAAGTTGGAAACCATTTTCTGAACTAAATTTTATGGAACGAATACCAAAATTGATTTTTGTATCATCTACAACTTGCTTTTCTTTTATTACCTGTATCTGAGCCTGATATAAATATGGAGTTTCAGGTGTCCAAAGTGAAGGTTTTTGCACATCAATAATCTGTGAAATTTCCTTTTCACTATTAGCGGGTAGTTCTATCTTAATTTGACTATTACCTGCATTTTTTGAACTCTTATTCCAAAGAATGGTTTTAACAACGACAATCTGTGTTGAGGAAGTTTCGTTTTTCACCAGTGTTTTCACCAATACAGTTGCCTTTTTTGCAGTTACTACGGGAGTTGAGATGGCTACACCCCAATTCGCTACATGTAACGGATTGGTTACTATCATCCACACATGGCGATAGATACCGGAGCCACTATACCACCGGCTGTTTACCTGCTGTGAATTGTCGACTCGTACAGCAATAACGTTTTCTTTTCCGAAATTCAGATAGGGCGAAAGATTATAACTGAACGATGAATAACCATATGGATAAACCCCTAGTGACTTTCCATTAATAAAAACTTCGGAGTTCATATAAACAGCTTCGAAATAAATCGAAATGGCCTTGCCCTTCCATTCATCGGGCGCTTTGAAAGTTTTTCGGTACCAACCTATTCCTGCCGGAAAGTATCCTCCTGCACCTCCTGTCGGGTTTTTTGGATTTACTTTTCCTTCAATGCTCCAATCGTGAGGTAAATCAATATTACGCCAACTCTCATCATTGAATTCCCTGGATTTAGCATCTGCTACATCACCCAAAAAGAATTTCCAGTTAAAGTCGAATAATTGCTTTCTTTCCATGTCATTTTGTGCATAGACTGAAATAGCACTAAAAAACAGGATGAATACCAATACTATTTGTTTTGTAAAATATATTTTTTTGTGTAAATTTAAGCTGTACATCTTGTTCCGTTCATATTACTAATTTGTATTATTCTATCCAATTCATTTTTCAAAAAACTATTGTTTCCCAATATATTCGAGTATAAAACCAAAGTGATATGGCTTATTTCCGGGATTGGTATATTTTTCCATTGTTTTTGCACCCCAGGTATCATCGCCACCAACCCCGTGAATATTCAAATCTATATTCAGGTTAATAAAATCACGTTTAGGAAGCTGGTAATTGTGCCCAGTGTTTTCCAAATCGTCCTCAGTATAAGGCCATGCCCGAAAATTTAGTGGCTGCAAACCGGTTATCTTAATAGTATTATTATTTTGGTTACTTAGAGAAAACCAGCGTACATCGCAGCGATTTGCATTATCTTGCGGTGCCGGATATGGAACTATGAAATTTTCTAATTCTGAATGGTATAAACCAATCAAAGAGCCTGTTTTCCTATCGGGGTAATTTTCGTATGGACCCCGGCCATACCAATCGATGGTACTATAGTTTTCCGGGATACGAACCCTCATTCCAAATTTGGGAATCAAAGGAATGGTATCGCAAAGGGGTGAATATGTTGCTTCGACTTGTAATACTCCCTTACCGTTTAATTGGTAATTCAGAATATAGTTTGCTCCAATGGTTGGCAAATTCATATCAAATTTAACGGATACAAAATTTTTTTGTCTGTATATCGCAACGTTCTTAACTACCCTGTTTTCCGCAGCTTGCCTCCACTTGCCCAATTCTTCCTTATAACCACTATGCTTTTGATTATCGTTCGACGTTTTCCAGAAATAGGGCTCAAGATTGCCTTTCAGCAACTCTTGTTCATTAACTTTCCAACTTACCAACTTACCATTTTTCCTGTCGAGGATAAAGGATATTTTTTCTATTCTTAGTTTAATTTGAGAAGCTGATTCTGTTACAATTACCTGTTTTTCTGTTGGTGACACCTTTGTCCACCTAAATGGGTTAATTACAAACTGTTCACGGGCAATACAAAAACCCACTTCAGCCCAGAGCGTTGCAGTCTTGAGCTTTGCATATATATTCAGACATATTTCGGATGAAGCCGTATCTGCCACTTGCGGTGAAGGGAGCACTATGTTTGAAGATGTCCCCGGCAAGATATTGTCGCAACAGAATTTGCCCTTTTGTATCGACTTGCCGTTCGATGTATATTCGTATTCAAAATCGAAGTTGTGAAGTGACAGAAAATCAAAATGGTTAGTAACACCAATTGTTATGTCCTTATCATTTAAAAGCTGAAATACAACCGGTTGATAAACTTTCTGAACCTCAAAATAATGAGGATATGGCTTTCTGTCGGACGAAACCAACCCTTTAATACAGAAATTTCCATCGTTTGGCTTATCGCCAAAATCGCCGCCGTAAGCCCAGAATTCATTGTCCTTCAGTTGATAATCATCAGGATGTTCAGTGAGTTTCAGCGGGGAACCATCCTTTTTCTTTGCCAGGCCCTGGTCAACCCATTCCCATATAGCTGCTCCGGTAAGGCTTGAATCGGCATAAATTACATCCCAGTATTCCTGAAGGTTTCCGCCCGAATTACCCATCACATGCAGATACTCACGCATAAATACCGGTTTATCTTTTATTTTCGCCCCTAACTTTTTAAGATCGGCAGGATGCATGTAACCATCATCGTAAATAGCCGAAACATCTCGTTGTGTATCAGAATAAATCAAACGGCTAGAATCGAGTTTCTTAATGGTATCGGCCATTGCTATTAAGTTTTGTCCATGACCACCTTCATTCCCCAATGACCAGAATATAACGCACGGATGGTTTTTATCTCGCTGTACCAATGAAACGGCCCTTTCTATATGCGACTTTTTCCACTCAGGATTATCGCCCATCTCCTTATTTCCAATACCAAAACCATGCGATTCCTGATTTGCTTCGTCCATTACATAAAAACCATATTGGTCACAAAGTTCATAAAACAATGGGTCGTCAGGATAATGACAGGTACGTATCATATTGATATTGGCCTGTTTCATCAACTCAAGGTCACGTATCATCGTATTCCTGCTCACATGCTTTCCTGTACGCGGATGTTGCTCATGGCGGTTCACTCCTTTCAGTTTAACTGCTCTGCCATTGATGTAAAAAACATCTCCCCGTACTTCAATTTTACGAACACCGAAATAACATTCAGCCTTATCAACAATCTCATTTTTATTGTTTTTAAGTTTTAAAATAAGATGATATAAATCCGGTGTTTCGGCAGACCAAAGCCGGGGGTATTTTATCAATGAAATCAATTCGATTGAAGCTTGTTTTGACTTTTGAACCGCCGGAACTTTTCCGGTAAAAGAGAGGTCAATCCTATCACCTTGTGTAGAAAAGCCTGAAACTTCAGCATCTAGGTGCAACCCCTTAATATTTTGAGTTGAGCGGTTGTCGATACTAAGGTCTATAGAAATGTTAGCGTTGTCAAACTTATTGTCAGGCACAGCTTTTACAAAAAAATCGCTGATAAATGTTTTGGTGCGTGCAATTAAATCGACATCCCTGAAAATGCCACTCAGACGCCACATATCCTGATCCTCAAGATAGCTGCCATCGCACCAGTGATATACTTCAACAGCCAGTTTATTTCCACCTTTATGAATGTAATTTGTTATATCAAATTCGGCTGGTGACATGGAATTCTCGCTGTACCCAACCTTCTGACCGTTTATCCACACGTACATGGCCGAGAGTACACCTCCAAAGTTTATGAATACCTGTTTATTGTTCCATTTTTCAGGAATGGTAAAGGTTGTACAATAGCTGCCCACCGGATTTCGTTGAAGAAAGCTTGTGAAAGATTTTTCGGGTTCGCTTGTCACTTTTGGAGCATCACGTTTGAACGGATAGGTAAAGTTGGTATAAATCGGAGTTCCAAATCCCTGAAGTTCCCAGTTTCCCGGAACCAGAATATTGTTCCAATTTTCTGTTGAATAATTCTCTTTAAAAAAATCCACCGGTCGCGATTGCGGATCGGGTGACCATTTAAACTTCCAGATACCGTTGAGCGATTGAACTGTGGGGTTGTTTACCTTTTCAGAAGCCAGAAAACCATATGCGTGTGGTTTTTCTTTATTAATACCATTCACATCGGGATTTTCCCAATCGGGAAGACTTTGGGCATTAAGAAAGTTTACAGAGCAAAATAAAATTCCCCAGAAAAGTTTTTTCACGACATTATATGATTTATTCATACTGAAATTAATAACTTTATTCGGCTTTAAGAATGACTTCAGACCCTTTAAGCGTTTCGGAAGAAGCCTTAAACCGGATTTCACCTGCTTGCTTATTTGTTTGAACGAGTACCAGACAATACCCGTTAAAAGCCATTCGCTGGGTTGCTTTATCAGGTTCATGACTGCTTGGATTTCCGTTTCCTGTACCAATTATCTTACCTGGTCCTTCAATTGAAAACTTCACCAGATTACCGGTAGTTGGAACAACCCTTCCTTTTGCATCATTAATGGCCACCCTGATAATAGCCACATCGCAACCATCGGCTTTGAGTGTATTACAATCGCTACTCAATGTTATTTGTGCAGGAACAGTAGTAGTTTCTACAATATCTTTGGTTATCAGCTTTCCTGCTTTGTAACCCCTTGCTTCAAGTTTTCCGGGTTGATATTTAAGAGACCAAATCAATTTGGTATATGGAATTGCTTTTTGCTTTCCAATGCTTTTGCCGTTGAGGAGCAATTCGACAACTTCACAATTAGTGTAACAATGAACCTGGATACTATCCCCTTCTTTTCCGGGCCAGTTCCAATGCGGAAATATATGCACCACCGGGGTATTTGTCCAGGCTGCTTTGTAAGCATAATACCCATCTTTTGGGAAACCGCATATATCCATAAATCCAAAATGGGAAGTAACACACGGCCATTGGTACGGAGTAGGTTCACCGCGGTAGTCAAAACCTGTCCAAACAAACAATCCGCCAAGGTAGGGATATTTGACAATGTCAGCCCAGTCTTCGCCGGGTAGTGGTCCCCATTCGGGTTGCCATAATCCGAGGTTTGAAACATAGCCTTTTCCCCAATCGTTCTGATATTCCCCACGAGTCGAAATAAAACTTGTGGTTTCAGTACAAAACTCGATTCGATGTGGATATTTTTCATGGTCTTTTACATATGCCAGTTTTTTATCACCGTAATTATAGCCTACTACATCCAGCACATCGCTATACCCTCCTTCGTTCCTGCCATGGTTCATGGCCGCAGTCACAGGGCGGGTAGGATCAATTTTATGAGTGTTTGCAACCATTGTTTCAAGTATCCTTGTCCCGGTCACCGTACCTTGAATCCATTCTTCATTCTCCATGCTCCACATAAAAATAGAAGGATGGTTTCGATCCCGGTACAACATGGTTTCCAGATCTTTGATGCCTTCCTCACTACTCGACAACAGACGGTTTTCATCCAGTACAAGCAGACCCATCCGGTCGCACATATCAAGTAGTTCGGGAGTGGGAGGATGATGGGAACAACGGTAAGCATTACTGCCCATCTCTTTGAGCAATTTCAATTTATATTCGTTTATCTTATCAGGAAGGGCAACACCTATTCCGGCAAAATCCTGATGGTTGCAAGTCCCTTTCACCGGATATAGTTTGCCGTTTAGAAAGAATCCGTTGCGGTTGAACTCAATTGTCCTTACACCAAAAGTGGTTTCGTAAGTGTCGATGACATTTCCTTTTTCAGAAACTTCGGACAGCACTTTGTAAAGAGTTGGCGTTTCAGGCGACCATAGCAAAGGTTTTTGAATCGCTCCTTTTTGTGCAATCTCTGTTGAACTAAAAGGTTCAATTACCTGAGAGGTTGTTTTTATGTCAAGTACTATTCCTTTATTATCGACAATTTTTGAAACTAGTGTAACGTTTTTAGCCACTTTATACTCGTTTTTCAGTGTGGTTTTTATGCTTACTGAAGCTTCATCTGCTGAAACCGAAGGTGTAGTAACATAAGTCCCGAAACGGTCAACATGGAGTCTGTCGGTTTTAGTGAGCCAAACATGCCTGTAAATACCGCAACCATCATACCACCAACCTTCGTATTCGGTAGCATCAACCTTTACAAGAATAACATTTTTACCTTCGTTACCGTAACGCAAAATATCAGTCAAATCATAGTTTGAAGGAGTGTAGCCACTTTGATGATTTCCTATAAGCTGACCATTAATCCAAACTGTACTGTTTCTGAAAATTCCATCAAATTCGATGGCTATTTTTTCCCCTTTATCGGTTTCAGGTATTTTAAATTCTTTTCTGTAAAAGCCTATACCACCGGGTAAATATCCACTTACAGCAGGTGAGCTCCCGATTGATTTATCGTTAACAAAAGTTCCCTCTACACACCAATCGTGCGGAAGATTCACTTCCTTCCAGTCTTCGGGTTTGAACGTAGCTGCTTTGTCGACATCAGTATAAGCGATGATGGCTTCTTTATTTGTTTCAACTTTCACATTTACATCGGTTAAACCGCCATAACCACCGGCTTTTACAGCACGCTTAATAGCAATGTCGCCTTTGTGGAACAGCCAGGAAGAATCAAAATTATCTCTGATCCGCTTAAATTGAATAGTATGTAGCGTTTCTTGTGCTTCCCCGTTAATTAAAGAAAACAAGAGAGAAAACATAAATAAAAATGGTATTGATTTTCTATATTTCAGATTCATAATTACGTTTTGATTAGCGAATAGTGATTTGTATAGTTTTCAGATTTTTGCTGTCAGAACTATTCCCATAATAAACCTCATATTCACCGGGAGTTACCATCATTTTTCGCTGACTCCAATCAAAAAACTCAAAAGAATTCGGTGTCAAATCTATAGACACCTGTTGGGTTTTACCTGTCGGAATTTCCACACGATTAAATCCCCGAAGCGTTTTTAACGGTCCTTCAATGTCGTTTACTTTACGAACATAAACCTGCACGACTTCAACACCATCACGTTTGCCGGAATTGGTTACCGGCACGGTCAGTTGAATCGTTTCATCAGCCTTAATTGTTGTTTTGCTCAATTGGGCTTTGCCAATTTTAAAAGTCGTGTAACTTAATCCATAGCCAAATGGGAAAAGCGCATCGTTCATGAACCGGTAAGTACGGCCTTTCATGGAATAATCTTCAAAATCGCCCAACTGGTCAGAATTTTTGTAGAATGTTATGGGCAGTTTGCCGGAAGGATTATAATCTCCGAATAACACATCAGCAACGGCCTGTCCGCCTGATTGTCCGCCATACCAGGCCTGAAGGATGACATCGCAACTTTCAGTTTCAGGAGTCATTGCAATAGCAGAGCCGGAGCAATTCACAAATACTACTTTCTTTCCTGCTTTTTCCAGTGCTTGCAAATATTTACGTTGCGAAGCTGGAAGTTCGATATTGGTTCGGTCTCCTCCTTTAAACCCGGGAATGTTTATCGGCATTTCTTCCCCTTCCAGTTTAGGAGATATTCCTCCCACAAAAACCACCACATCTATTCCTTTCAGTCTACCTATCAATTCATCGTAGTTTACAGGTATTTCCCTGCCAATGTTTAGTTTTAAACTTGCATCTGCCCAGTCATAAACCGCTGAGAACCTGACTTCTATTTTGTATTCTTTTCCTGCCTCCACTTTGAACGGAATCCGCGAAGGCACAGCTTGATACGAATCCTTTTTTAGCAATGTGTCGCCGTTTACAAGCACCAGGCATTTTCCAGAATATTCCAGTTTGAAAACCAACTCTTCGGATTGCGAAGCTTTATAAACAGTTTCGTATTTTCCGGAGAATCCTTTAAGGTTTACACCAGACGCAAACTGATGCTGTCCTGCAGTAGTTAGTTGTATGGGATTAACAATCTGTTCATTGGCTACAGCAGTTCCTTTAAACTCTTTGTTGTTCCAATAAGTCGCTTTAATACCTGTTTTACCTTCAAACAAAGATTTTCCAAGAATGCTTTCGGTGATCATATCTTCTGTCAGATCGCATCCTCTGTCATAAAATATTTTATTGGCAGGAAGTTTCGATTTTATTCCATCAAGCACCGTAATCGTATTTGAGGGATAGCCATTGTAATTTCCCCACATCATAGGCTTATCATCTGCATTTGGCCCAATTACGGCAATCTTCTTTTCTGATTTGGATAAGGGTAAAACATTGTCTTTGTTCTGTAGCAAAGTCATACTTTCCCGCGCCATTCGAAGTGCCAGTTTTTTGTGTTCTTCGGAATTTACTACCGATATTGGAATTTTTGACCATGAAACCAACGAATCATTGTCCATTTCTCCTAAATCAAAACGACCAACCAATACTCGTATCAAATGTTTATTTATTTCATCTTCGCTGACTAATCCTTTTTCTATGGCCTGGGGTAATTTTCCGAATGCATATCCAAATCCGCACTCCACATCGGTACCGGCCAGAACACCTTTAGCAGCAGCATGAGTTTCGTCGGAAGAAACTTTATGGTTAGTATAAAAATCGGCAATAGCCCCACAATCGGAAACAACAAGGTATTTAAATCCCCAATTGTCACGAAGGATTTTCTGAAGCAAACGGTTACTTCCACAACAAGGCTCATCGTCCAACCGTTGGTAAGCACACATAACTTCACGAACATCGGCTTGCTGAACAAGCGATTTGAATGCAGGCAGGTAAGTTTCCCATAAATCGCGCGGGTTCACGTTATTGAGGTTTAACGTATGCCGGCTCCATTCAGGCCCCGAGTGTACGGCAAAATGCTTGGCACAGGCAAGAAGTTTTTTATATTTCGAATCGGAAGGTCCCTGTAGACCGTTTACAACAGAAATACCCATACGCGAGGTTAAATAAGGGTCTTCACCGTACGTTTCCTGTCCCCGGCCCCAACGAGGGTCACGGAAAATGTTCACATTGGGTGTCCAAACCGAAAGGCTCAGGAACATACGGTTTTCCTGGCCTTTTCTTTGAGCATCGTTATATTTGGCACGAAATTCATCCGAAACGGCATTAAATGATTGATAAAGCAATTTATCGTCGAACGAAGCTGCCATCCCGATTGGTTCTGGAAGTACGGTCACATCGTTACTTTGAGCCAGACCATGCAGGGCTTCACTCCACCAGTTGAATTTTTTAATTCCAAACCGGGGAATCGCTTCAGATTGATCGCACATTAATGTTGCCTTTTCGCTTACTGTCAAACGGGATATTAAATCCTTTGCCCGTTCATCCGAACTTAACCTTGAATTTTGAAAAGGGTATTGCTGTGCCAAAATTGTTACTCCTGCAAAACAATATATCAAAACGAATATGGATCTTTTCATTTGTGTTTTTTTGTATTTGTTTTTTTGTTATTTAAAACGGATGGTATTGTTCGCTTTCATAATTTTTTACGAACTTTACTGCAAAGAAACTGAATTTATTTCACAATTAAAGGCCGTTATGTATCACATATACTACCGAAATATCATTTGGGATAGTTTTTTGTTAATAATATGTTAGTTTATAGTTTCTATTTTCCTCTTATTTTAAATACTACTGCAATATCGTTTGGGGATAATTATGGGCGTTACAATTACAAGTAAATCCGGATATTGCTTTCATGAAAGTTTTTCTTTACTACCCTGCACTTCGATATTTTAAATTTTAGTATTTTTTTTGCCATGTGCTTTTAAACATGCATTACCCATTGGAACACCCATAGTTGTTGCATAAAGAATATCTCCTTTCCGGTTGAAGCGAATATCTTTGGATGTGTATTTAGTTTTCCTCTCATTAAAGCCCAGTACTTTTATAGGATAGGATGATTCTGCCAATAGATCTTCTACAAATACTTTCCATGGGCATATATCGAAAATACTTTCTTTATTTGTTTATATTCACTCAGACGGCTATATTTTCAAAAATTGCTACTTCCTTAGGAAATACGAAAAATTTTTCTTAAATAAAAACTATTTTCTTTATAAGTAATAGGAAATGAATATTGTCCTGTTATTTTAAATAAAACTTTATTAACCCTTAGCTCAATCACCCTCTCTTACTCCATCTCCTATTGGAGAGCGTTGGGGTGTGGTAGAAGAGGGTAGGGGAGAGGTCGGATTTCAAGAAAAGAAAAGAAAATAAGACAATTTTTTTTTACTACTTATCTATTCAACTTATTAATCTATTTGAAGCTCGTATGATATCATCCTGTAATAGAAAACAGAAGTTGAAAACCCCTACCAAAAGGAATTTCCAACACTTTCAAAATACTCTTCAATTTAAAAAAACAAACGTAAATAAAAATGCAAAATCTATTTCTTTACCACCTTAAAAGTTTTCGACCAATTCTTTCCATATACACAAACTATATATATATTAGGTTGTAGAGATGAACCTAAAGTTAATGAATTTTTCACCGCCGAATGTCTAATATCTTCAACCTGACGCCCCATAATATCGAAAACTGTAATGCGATCAATATCATCAGGATTATCAATTTTTAAATTAATAGTCGATGTAAATGGATTGGGATAGATTTCTAAAGTGTTATCATTCAAAAGAGTTGTACCTGTTGTTGCACCTGTAGTGGCATCTTTGGCTCCTTGCATGATCGCATTTAGTACAACTCTGTCGTTAACTTTTCCCGTAGTGAAATTGAATATTCCCCCGGTATCCCAACAATAGGGAATAAATCCCATTTGTATGGTTGATTTCATAAAATACCTGTAATAGTATTCAATTGAAGCATTGTGTAGCGTTTGATTGGATGGAGGGCTAACATTACTGAGATCTCTTCTGAATGCACCATATTCGCCAATAATGACAGGAATGCCTTTATCAATAAACTTAGTTTTCATTAGTCCTAAATATTTATCCATATCACTTTCTTCACCCCATGTAGAATTTCGGATAACATCGGTTGTTGAATGATTCCCTTTACCCCAGTAATAAAACATATTGCCCCAGTTTGCATCTCCATTCATTCCACAAAAATTCCATGGAGTATAATAATGTACTTCAACTATCAAACGGTTTGAAATCTGATCAGTAGGCATTGTATTCATTAAATTATTGGTAGTAGTAATATCAGTTGATGGACCCTGAATAACAAGTGTTCTGGAACTGTTATTTCCACCTGTAGCACGAACTGCATTTATAAAAGTTTGGTGATACGATAACAAAACTGACATACCGGTGGCATCAGACACATTAGGCTCATTAGCTCCCGCAAAAAGCAGATGCCCATTGTAAGCTTTGAAATAATTGGCTATTTGAGTCCAATATAGATTTTGTCTTGTATTCACAGTAGCTTTATTAGCTGTGTTAACCCTGTTTTCCAACCAGCCAAGATCCCAGTGGGCATTTATAATTACATACATGCTATCTTTTATACAATAATCCACTACTTTTTTTACATTGGCAAGCCATGTACCATCAATTGTACTGCTGATAGTATCTGAATGGTAGAACCAAGCGACAGGAAGCCTGACGGTATTAAACCCTGCACGCTTCACAGAATCTATGGTTACCTGAGTAGTAGTGCCAAAGGAATTACGAGGAACCCAGGTAGCTTCTAGTTTGTTTCCCAAATTCCAGCCAATTTTCATTTTGCCTGCAATCTGCTGTGCTGTTGGTAACTCTGCCCGCGTTGTTGTTGATATTATTAACCCGATAACAATGATCAGGAAATGAATTCTCCACTTAACAGGAGCAAAAAATCTGTTTTTATTTTTCAAACTATCTTGATTTTTATGGTTCTGATTTGCAAAAAAAAACAGGTGAATAGCTGAAATTAGCCACTCACCTGTTCTGAAACTGTTATTATTCTTTGATAAACTTACCAATTTTGGTAGCGTTATCAATCTTAACTTTTACTATATAAGCTCCTTTTACCAGTGAACTAATATCAACTTTTTCAGTATTGATTGCTTCTTTTACAATGCGTCCGTTCAAATCCAAAACAATCACTTTTTGTGCATTTTTGGTCAAAATGTAGTTGGTTGCTGGATTTGGATAAACTGAGAAAACATCCTTCGATATGTTTGACAACGATGTAGATATGCTTCTACCTAGAATCTTAACATTATCTAATAAATAAGTTGCTGTGCCAGTATTAGTATTGGAAATTTTGAGACTAATTGTACTTACATTACTTAATTGAACACCACTGGCATCTTTTATTGAGGTTACCGCAGTCGTCCAGTTCCACCAATTCCCTACACCTTGGGTAGTTTGAAGCACCCAATCTCCGGCATTAACCTTTACATAAAGTATCGGCGCTAGAGGAGCATCTTCACGATATCCATCAATAGAAAACAGTAAGTTGGTATAACCGGCAACATTGATATCCGGTATAATAACAGCAGCATCAGCTGAGGTAAGTTTCAATCTGAGATTGCTCCACTGCGATACCAAATTCATATTTCCATCACCTTCTGTTTGTAGGTCAATCCCTGCAGACCATTTATTTCCACCTGCAAGTGTACTTGGTTTGCCAGTCCAGTCAGCATTTACATCTACGCCTGTCGGAGAAAATGTCTCATTATACAACGTGGTTGTTGTACCCGTATAAATGGTAGCTACTTGCAGTTTGTACAAACCATTCGAATGATCGACAGGTTTATCACAATACAAAGTCGAACCATAGCTGGTTCCATCTGAGGAAAGATATTTACTATTATTGACCATCATCAGTCGAATGCCACTTATTGCATCAGCACCAACAATTACCCATTTTGAATTATTTCCAACAACACTAATCGTATCTGCGAAACGAGTATCATAGCCGTTTGTACTTACTTTATTTAAATACTTACTATCACCGTTTAAGATGTAATAGGTGTCAGTTTCACCGGTTGAAACGAAATGAAATGCCTGAGAGGCTAAATCCAGCAGCTTATCAGTTAAAGCCGGCTGAGTACCATTTGCTCCAATAACATTATTTGAAGTGCTTTCTACAATGTTATACACTTTGTTTGGATCTGGCACAAAAGTTTGTGCAAAAACTGTTGAGATTGCCAAAAACAGGCAAAGAGAAAGGAAAAGTTTTTTCATAAAACATTAAATTTAAATTGTCAATAATAAAGAAATTGTTTGATTATTAAATTCTAAATAATAAACAAATTAATTTATTATTTTTTAGTACAGGCAAGTTACTATCATTAGCAACTTGCCTGTATTACTTTAGTTTATTATTGTTTGATTAACTTACCAATTTTGGTTGAGCCATCAACTTTAACTTTTACGATATAAATTCCTTTAGATAACGAAGCAACATCCACTTTTTCGGTATTGAATACTTCCTTTACAAGACGACCATCCAAATCAGTAATGCTAACTTTTTGTGCATTTGGAGTAGTAATATACTTACTAGTAGGATTTGGATAAACATTAAAGGCTTCTGATTTTGGAGCAAATACGCTGCTAAAAGGATCACCATTTTGTCGTGTTCCAGCAAACCACATATCATCAACCCATGATTCACAACCTGCACCATAACTAAGTCTAAAATTAACAGTTTTTACATAAGTTGCAAGTGGAGATCCATCAACATCAGTAAATGGATAGCTAACCCATTTGAAAAGTTGATCTTGATATGATGTATTAATAATACTATCAGTTCCATCTATTTTTGATCTAATAGTGTCATAAATAGCTAAAGGGAAATCAACATCAGGGTTGATTTCGTAAACTTCATAAAACGGTCCTCCATCTGCAGATATCTCAACCTTAGGTCTTGCTTTTGCAATATCCCCATTATTCCACCATTGTTGTGTACCAAAGCCGAAATCTAATTCTAGGTCTGTAAAATTGGTAACATCCATAATACCGCTTTCAAAAGTACTATTATATTTAGCAGTAAGTCCTAAACGACCATTACCAGAACCTCCAGTATAGTTAGCACTCATACCCCATTCGCGAACCCAAAGTATAGATGTAGTATCTGCAGCAACATCATAATTTTTAAAATGAATTCCTGAACTAAACCCACCGATTGAATCAAATTGTGCAACGTATCCTCTTTCTCCACTAATTTGTTTATAAATTTTACCATCACTCCAATCTCCTCTGTACCCACTACCAGCAAAATTTTCGTTAAAAATAGTAGATTTCAATGCTACGCCATCAGCCGGTGCCTTGAATCCGATTTGGTCAATGTAATACTCTGTATCACCGGCATTAGCTGTTGAATCACCATTATTTATCTGAATCTCGATGACATTATAATCGAGCGACGGCTTAAGCCTTCCTAAGAAATTGGTAACAGTAGTCCATTGATCCTGTTTTACATCACCCCATCGCGCTGCTACTTCCGTCGATGGAACCATATCTTTATCATTTTTCAACCATACTTCAATTTTAGTACCTTTTATAGGCGATTTACCCGAAACAGGATAAATCATAAACTGAAAATAAGGGGTTTTAGCAAAATCAATTTTTTTGTCAAGACGAATATAAAGTGATCTCCAGCCAGCAGCAGGACGTACATAGTCACCGACATTTGAAGTAGTATTAACTGCGTCAAGTTTGGGATTCGCAATGGCTGTTACGTTACCACTTGGCAAAGTAATCATGGTCGTCTTAGTAGAGTCAGTCCATAAACTATCAGTTATAATTGGACTCATACCCCCAGCCTCAAAATCGGCGATAACAATATCATTCCCTGCAAAGGTGATTGGATCCGCTGCAACGTTTGATTTATGCGCATAGGTAAATCCTACCGCACTGCATAAGAGAAAAGTAAAAATTTTTCGTTTCATAATAATAAAAATTTAAATGATTGATTAATAATAATTTGATTAAAAGTTTTATTTGTTTGTTTGTAATTTACAATATATGCTATTGCATTTAAAGGTTATATATTTATTTTTACAGAGTTATAATCACATTATAACTCTGTAAAAATATAATAAGTTTCAATATTCCGAGGGTCATTTTGTGTCATAATACGGTCTGATTTGTTGCAATCATCAAATATAAGAGGTGCAAATAAAATATTATATTAATATTCATCTGTTTATATTCAATATTGTTTTTACCAATAAACTATCTTCAAGTAAAAAATATAACTTTTAGATTTTGTTGAGTCAGTTCACCAGTAATTTTCTTTCTTCAGATTTACCATCATTTTCAACCTTTAAAAAATAAGTCCCTTCTTTGTAGCCACTTAGATTAAGAGTGATTTGATTCATAAAAGAACCTTTCAATGTTTCCCGTCCCAAAATATCAGCCAAAGAATAACTAGTCAGATTAGATGAATTCTCATATTCAATCTTAACAGTTCCATTAATAACCGGATTTGGAAATACTTTTAACGAGGAAGATGTTGGATTCGAAATAGCCGAAACTGTACTAACCTTAATCTGTGCTTGTCCAAAAATATCAGAACCATCATTGGCTGTGGCCGTTACAGTAACCGAACCGACTTTTTTTGCAGTAAGTAAACCGGTATTGCTTATGGAAGCAATAGTAGTATCGCTTACAGTCCAGGTTACTGTTTTATCGGTAGAAGTTGTAGGTGTTATAGATGCTGACATTTGCAAGGTAACTCCAACACCCTTGATAGCAGTTATTCCGCCCTGACCTGTTATGCTGATAGCCGTAACTTTGGTATATGTCGTAGAAGCTTTTGGAACGCCGGTTACATTGATTACTACAACCGAACAAATCTTATTCGGAGCATTTGCAGGCACAGAAATTCGAATATATCCAAGGCTATCTTTATAATTTAACAATGTTGTTGTGTCATTCAATAAGTAAATTTTGTTGATGATATTTGTTAAAGATGGCACTTTCAACAATCCGTTTTTAGGCCACACAAAAACTTGGGTATAGAGTTTTCCTGATTTTTTTGTATACAAACCCCATGTAGGTTCGGTTGAAAACGGACTACGTGTTGCTCCATATATAGTGCTGCTATATTTATTCATCCAATCGCCTACACTGTCCAATTTATTTATCGACTCGATCGGTACTGTACCATCACCCTTTGGTCCAATATTCAACAAGTAGTTTCCATCTCTGGATATATTCTGAACCAATTCCAGAATTAGATCTTTGGTTGTCTTGTAGCTATGATCACTGGAATTGTATCCCCACGAGTTATTCATGGTTTGGCATGTTTCCCATGGTCGGCTGTTGGCGGTGGCGAGTATCGATCCTTCAGAACAATCCCAATCACCCAATCCGGCACTTCTAAAAACCCGTTCGTTCATCAAAAGATTTGGATCCAGACCCCTCAGGTAGTTCTGTAAATCTATGCCATCATCCTTAGTCCACCACTTATCCGCTTGTGCTGGTACCCCGTAAGTATAAGTTCCGAAATTATAAGTCCAGTCTCCATCGAACCACAGTACGGCCGGATGGTAGTTGTTTATAAGTTCTTTTAATTGTAACTTCATATCCCTGATATAATTTGCTTTGGCTGTTGCCGAAGTCAAAGTTGAATAGGTATACCAGTTATTAGTGCCATTACCGGGCGATCTCAGCTGAGAAGGATGGTTCCAGTCCAGAATTGAATAATACAAACAAAACTTTACTCCAACAGCATCGCAAGAGTCTTTGAGTTCCTTCAGAACATCTCTTGTTTTGTCGAAAGGAGTAAATTCGCGTAAATCGTACAATTTTGTCGAGTCAATGCTTCTAAAGCCCTTCACTGCTGTAGGCCACATGCAGAAACCCTCGTGATGTTTGGATGTAATCACCAGATATTTCATCCCTGCTCTTTTTGCCAATCGCGCAATTGTACCGCCATTAAATTTTGCCGGGTTGAACTTAGCCGAAACCTGAGTTTGATAATCTGCTTTCGAATAACCATTATTCATAACCCACTCGCCCTGAGCTAAATATGAGTAAGAGCCAAAATGAATAAACATGCCAAAACGGGATTCGTACCACCAGTTCATTTTGGTAGGAATTGTGTATTGTGCTGTTGCTTTTTGTGTCGAAAAAAGCATTGTAACAAACAATAATACAAATAAATAAAAATGAGATTTCTTCATGAATGCTATTTTATAACCAAGAGTGTATTTAAAATCAAAACAGATAAACTAACAAAAATATTAATTCATATTTTTTGTTGGTAAAGTAGCATAAAAACAAAATTTAAGCACGTGATTTATAACAGCAACTGCACTACTTCAACCATTTAGATTTATTTTATTTTCAATTAAATGAAAATATATTTAATAAAGGAAGTGGGTGCCGAGCAGTTACATTTCATCTATTCTTTATTTTTTTAAATACCAGTTAGCACGATCCATCAATTTTCCTTTGATGGCACTGTTTTTTGCTGATACTATATTTGCCAGATAAGCATTATCATCCCTACGAATAGCAATACGCATCAAATCCTGAAAACGGTTTCCCAAAAATGCTGTTTCCAGTGCCGATTCCTTTTGAATAAGATCTTCAACGTACAGAACCGAATCCTGTTGCGAAGGTAACTTAGGGATAATATAA
>Ga0302292_1000585_pt1 | contig 25380 bp, 18 predicted proteins | sample III_Fen_N2_1_FD_194553 | JGI IMG/M metagenome (GOLD analysis project Ga0302292, IMG submission 194553) | Peat permafrost microbial communities from Stordalen Mire near Abisko, Sweden - III_Fen_N2_1 | ecosystem: Environmental > Terrestrial > Soil > Wetlands > Permafrost | place: Sweden: Abisko...
TTGTAACCCAATCGTGTGTGTCTGGTTCGTCGCCATACTGAATACCGCGCAATTTTTTGTAGAGTTTTTCGCTGATTGGACCTGGCTTACCGTCTTTCGTAAAGACATATGAAATTTTTTCATCGTAATCGTCAATCCGCTCAATTGGACTAATCACAGCAGCAGTTCCGCAGGCACCGGCCTCTTCAAAAGTAGCCAGTTCTTCCACCGGAATCTGCCGGCGTTCCACCTTCATTCCCATGTCTTCGGCCAAAACCATCAAGCTTTTATTGGTTATCGAAGGCAAAATAGAACTCGATTTTGGGGTAATGTAGGTGTTGTTTTTAATTCCGAAGAAATTGGCAGCGCCACATTCGTCGATGTATTTCTTTTCGATGGCATCGAGGTAAAATACATTTGAATAACCCAATTCGTGTGCTTTTGCTCCTGCAACCAAACTGGCAGCGTAATTTCCACCTACTTTATATTTTCCCATTCCGAGCGGCGCCGAACGATCGAATTCGCGCATAATAACGAATGGCGTAGTTTGAAAACCTCCTTTAAAATAGGGTCCTACCGGGGTGACAAATAGAATAAACATATATTCATTTGAAGGCTTTACACCAACCTGAGCGCCGGTTCCGAACAAAAATGGACGAATATAAAGCGCGGCACCCGATTGGTAAGGTGGCACGAAGCGCTCGTTCAGCTTTACCGCTTTAACCACGGCTTCTTCAAACTTTTCAACCGGAAGTACAGCCATCATTGTTCCCATACTCGAATCCTGCATCCGTTTAGCATTTTCATCCATACGAAATATCCGAATTTTATTGTCAGCTCCACGAAATGCTTTCAATCCTTCGAACGATTCCTGTCCGTAGTGAATACAAGTGGCAGCCATGTGCATTGTTACCATCTCACTATCGCTAACTTCCAGCTCTCCCCATGCTCCATCTTTATAGGTGCAACGGATGTTGTAATCCGTTTTCATATATCCGAAGCCTAAATTTTTCCAGTCTATAGTTTCCATAATCAAAAAAGTAGTTTGTCAATCCAAGTTTCTTTTTGGAGGCATAAATTAACGAAAAAAAACCCGGAGAATGAAGGACAAAATGCCTGTGTATACAATTATGCCAATTTAGCCAATTACACTGACTTCCAAAAAGTACCCGTTGTGTTTACGAATGTTCAGTACCCTTCCATCCAAGAAAATAAGGTATTGGCCTTTTATTCCGTTCAGGATTCCTGAAATATCCGGATCTTTATCAAATGTTACGCTCGTATTTTTCGCCGGAAAGTCTGAACATGGATAGTTCATTTTCCAGATATTGTCGTCGGTATGCAAATATTGCTGCAATTCTGCCGGAAGAAATTGGTATGCCTTTTCCTTTTCCTCCTGAAGGTTGTATTCCTGAATGTCCTTGTTCTGAAGCATAGAGCGCCAGTTAGTTTTATCCGAAAAAAAATTCTTCAGGTAAACTTCAATCACTCCTGAGATATGTCGGTTTGGTGTTCTGGCCAAAATTATCGCCTCGCTTGCACCCTGATCAATCCAGCGTGTAGGTACCTGGTGATGGCGTGTAACTCCAACTTTCAATTCTCCGGAAACGGCAAGGTAAACGTAATGGTCAATCAAATCGTGTTCGCGAGCCCAGTCCATGTCGCGGGCAATACCCAGGTGCGCTTTCGACAATTCAGGACGCATTACCGTTTCGCTTGCTTCGGGAGCTGTTTGCAGGCAGTTGTAGCAAAAGCCCTGACCAAAAGAGGTTTTAGTCCGTTTCCCACACGAAATGCAGTTAATTTGCCCTGTAAATTTCATACTGATAAGTTGCCCAATCAATTCATTCATCGGCAATTCGGTGTCACCCAATGGCAAAAAATACTGAATCGGATTAGCAAATTCCGAACGCATTTTGAGGATATTTCCGGAAGCTAGCATAGTTTTTGTGTTTTATTTCCATACAAAGAAAAGAATTGTATCTTAATTGGTAACAGTTGCACGAAACAGATTGTTTGATCCAATTTTCATCACGGCTTAAAATAAAAGTTGACAATTGCTTGAAAAATAGTTTTGTATTGGATTATCTTTGAATAAAGATATGTCAATAAACTTTCAAAAATGAACAAAGAATCAGGTACAAAAGAAAATCCGTGGAAGCTAAAAACGCCACCATTGACATCTGAATACGAGATGTATTTGGATGAAAAAGACGGGAGGAAGGTTATTGTTTGCGTGGTAGGCAAGACCACTTTGCTCTACGACTACCGTTGTTTGGCCGATCTTCAGGTTATGCTTAAGTATCACGGCGACTGGATGGAACTCGGCAGTGCCGACGAACAGAAACCGGCTAAAGTAGGAACTGTTGAAGCATGGGGTCGTTCTGAAAACAATCCGGTTGGCGGTTGGTACGGACTTAAAAAAGGGCTTCGAGGAAGATTCGGTATGTATATTCCTCCGCTCATGGAGATACTTGGACTTGCTGAAGTATCGCACGATGCCAAAGGGAATAAAATGAGGGCGAAATAATAATTTTCAGCAAATGACTCTCAGTAATTTTGAACGGTTATTACAACTGACAGACGAGGTTTTTGCCGTTAAAAGTGATCCGAGTCAACTCGATGTTAATCCTGAAGTGTTGGAGCGACTACAGCAAATGCATCCGGCCACGGTTTCTGCATTCGACGATGGAAATGGACCGGTAGCCTGGGTTTTGCTCATCCCCACCACGCTCGAATTAATGAACCGGTTTCTTGTAAATGAAATTTCTGAAAAAGAACTGTTCATTCAGACCCCGTTGAATATTAAATACGACGCCATTTACCTGTGCTCTGCCCTGGTTCTGGAAGAATACCGCCGGAAAGGAATTACCAAAAACCTTGCGATGTCGGCCATTGATATTATTCGTAAAGATCATCCCTTAAATGCAGCATTCGTATGGGCATTCAGTCCCGAAGGCAATTTGGCGGCCGAAACCATTGCGCGATTGGCCGAACTTCCGTTGTATAAACGGGTGAAATAAATCTTTCGGCATCTTTTGTTAGGAAGTACTCACTTCGGCAAGCTAAAGTAGCGACGTGCTAATTATCAAATCAAAAAATATTTTTCAGATCGAGAGGTGATATATCTCGGAAAATCTAATAACTTAATATGCTTATGTCATTCGTCGCTTTTCATGACTGCAAGACTGCACGACCAAATGACCGCAAGACAAAAAGAGAGTGACCGCTTGCGCTATCACTCTCCATGTCTTCATACCTGTGGGGTACAAAAAATTCTTCCTTTCAAATCTCTATGGCCTTGCCTGTAAGGCAGGTACCGGCGTATAACTAATCTTTTTAGAGGCCCATTCAATGAAATATTTCACATTTGGTCCATCGGTGTGTCCTCCATCATGTTGACGCCATGCGAGCTCACCGTCAAGTAATCCTGTAAGTACCGGAGGCATTACTTCTTTAGTATAATCATTCGAAACACCTAAATCTTTTACTCCAAGCAATTTAAAGACTGCTCCGGCAGCAATCGTTGCCTGGTAACTACCTTTCTGATCGAGCCATTTTGCATCGCCCTTTTCAGGAATACCATAACTGATGAAGGTAAGCCTAGGAGCACACATTGCAATCAGACTATGAGAGTCAACATGCAATTGTCCGGCGTTTCCAACTCCTGATTTTGCTTCAGAAGCACCATATTTCAGATAATTACCTGCCATCCAGTGATATTCGCCTGTGCCTGTGAGGCTTTCGACAGCTTCTCCAAAGTTACGGCGATGAAGTGTAGCCCCGCCTTTTCCTGATGAACCAACCAGTGCCATAGCGAAACGCTGCTCAAAAGCCAGAGTAACCAGAGCTGCTTTTCCATAGCGGGAAACACCCTCAATTCCAACATGCTTTGCATCAACGGCAGGATCGGTTTCAAGATAATCAAGTCCGCGTGCAGCACCCCATGCCCATGCCCTAAGTGAACCCCAGTCCTCAGGTTTACGTGGTTGGCCTTTATTAACAAGCCCTATAATACCTTTTGTTAAACCACCTCCATTATCAGCCTGAATACTTGAAGGATCAATAGTTGCATATCCCCAACCTGCTGCAAGAAGCTGCTGGGTTGCAGGAGGATCGGCAACTGTAGCACCCGGAGCCGGAGCCGCTACTGCCGGAGCGCCCATACCTGCTCCGAAAGGGGAAGCAGATGCTGCCGCGGTGATGGGAGAATATGCCATATACTTGTCGAATATTGCTTTTATTGCAGGATCTTTGTCCGAAAGAAGTTGCCTTAGCGCCTTATTAATCTGAGCTAATTCATCGCGGTTAGGCTGTGCAGGAGCTGGTACATTACCTGCCCCACCGAACATCATCAGTACTGGCACAGGCCCCTTAACATTTGCAGGTGTAACAAGAATCATAGCAATATCTACATCAATCGAAGGACATTCTGAATTATCGACATGACCTGTAAGTTTTTTTGCGATAACAGGAATACGTCCGATCATTTCTCTTTCTGAGATTTCAACGGTCCATTTTACTGCCGGAATCTTATTTGGCAGGCGACCATATAACTCATTTTCTATATCTACAACAATCTCTGGACGACGTTGGTTCCACCATACATCAGCAGTCGTTACTTTCTTCCCGTTTTTCAGTGTTAACAGATCAGGAAGAACAGGATACGGATTGGCAATGGCCTCATCATAATTGGCATGATTGGGTGCTGTCTCGGTGCCACTTGGGCCAGGACGTAAGGTTTTAATTCCTAGCTGATCCATCATATTCTGATGATCCTCTGCAGCAGTAAATATTACCGGAGTCTGGTTCTGAGCAAAAAGCCTGATTGATAATAAGAGCAATAACAAGAAAATAGTTTTTTTCATATAATATAATTTTATCGGGTTAATTGTCTGTTAGTTTTTAGTTCAAAGTCAATAAAGGGACCTATCTGATAGGATACTGGAAAGTTAATATTATTTTATTTGAGTAGTATGTATTTATTTTACCAAGGTTAATATTTTTTTGATATCTGCAGAGGAATGCAAAAATTAGCGCAATATTCTAATAGTCAACTATTTTTGGTATAAAAATTTTTATTCTATTGCATTTTGGTAATGAAAAAGAGGTCATCATTGACCTCTTTTTCATTACCAAATTTCTCTTGAAATAAATGAACTTTATACTCGTGTAATTTTGGGTTACAGCCTTAATTCCGGTCAAAATATTTGGTGTGAAGCAATTCATGTGACAAATGGCTTAGTGGATGCTTTAAAAACTCTTCATAAATTTGAAGAACTTCAGGGTTTAGGTGAGATTTCCGTAGTTCTTTCCCTTCATCCTCAGTATAAATTGCCTGAATACGTTTCTTCCTTATCTCGTTAGTGGTAAAGCGGGGTTGTCCTCCACCTCCAATACATCCTCCGGGGCAAGTCATGACTTCGATGAAATGGAATACTTCACCGGATCGCATTGCCTCGATAATCTTTTTCGCATTTCCAAGTCCGTGGGCCACCCCAACCTTTAGTTCCACTCCTTCGAGGAAGCTCCATGCGGGTAAGCATCCTTCAATTTTAAGTGATGCTTTTTTTACACCTTCCAAACCTGCGACTGGTTGCAGGTGAAGATTTTTAACTGGTAATTCGCGACCTGTTACAATCTCGTATGCTGTTCTTATAGCGGCTTCCATTACACCGCCTGTGTTGGCAAAAATATCTGCTGCACCCGATCCGCTGCCCATGGGCGAGTCCATGATTCCCTCTTCCAAAGCTCTAAAATCGATGCCCGATTGTTTGATCATTCGCGCCAATTCTCGGGTTGTTAATACATAGTCTACATCTTGGAATCCGCTGTCGTTCATTTCCGGACGCTGACATTCAAACTTTTTGGCAGTGCATGGCATCACCGAAACCACAATGATGTCTTTCGGGTCGACTCCCGCTTTTTTAGCGTAGTAAGTTTTAGCTACTGCACCAAGCATTTGTTGCGGCGATTTGCAGCTCGAAATATTATCGAGAATTTCAGGATAAAAATATTCGGCATATTTAATCCAACCCGGGGAGCATGAGGTAAATTGTGGCAAGGCAACCTGTTTCTTATCAACCAAAGCAGTCTTCAGTCTGGTAAGCAATTCGGTTCCTTCTTCCATAATGGTGAGGTCGGCGGTGAAATTGGTGTCGAAAACACGATCGAATCCAAGGAGCCGAAGCGCTGATATCATTTTGCCAGTTACCAGCGTTCCGGGTTCGTAATCAAAACATTCGCCCAGCGCAGCCCGAATGGCCGGAGCTGTCTGCACAACTACAAATTTTGTGGGGTCCTCAATGGCTTCCCAAACAAAGTCTATGTGCTCTTTTTCGGTAATGGCACCAACCGGACAAATGGCGGCACATTGGCCACATTGCACGCATACAACGCCATCCAGATGTTGATCGAAAGCAGGGCCAATTTTCGATTCAAAGCCACGCCCTTGTGCAAACAGCGAGCCAACTCCCTGTATTTCGTTGCAAACGGTCATGCAGCGCCGGCATTTGATGCACTTCCCCGAATCGCGAACCAAAGCCGGAGTACTATCATCGATAAATGTTTTCAGCGTTTCTCCGGGGAAAGCAATTTCCACGATACCCATTTCGGTGGCCAATTGCTGCAACTCACAGTCTTCATTGCGCACACAGGTTTTGCATTCACCACAATGTTCCGAAATCAGCAATTCAACCACAAACTTTCGTGCTTCGCGAACACTTTTTGAGTTAGTGGTGATTTTCATTCCTTCGGCAATTGGAGTTGTGCACGAGGCAACCATGTTCCGGGCACCTTCCACTTCAACCATGCAAACCCGACAAGCGCCTTTAGGAAGTTGATTTTCGACATGACATAAAGTAGGTATTTTGATTCCGGCCTTTGCCGCAGCTTCAAATATGGTGCTGCCTTCGTTAATTTCTACAGCTTGTTTATTGATATATACTGTTGTCATTTTCTTCAGGATTTAGTCATTTTCATTAGGAAGAAGAAATTAGGAAAAAGGAAAAGGTCATTAGGAATAAGTCATTGGTCAATAGTCATTAGGAAAAGTGGAAAGTTATTGGTCATTGGGAAATGGAAGCCAGTCGATTGAATCAACGTTATCATAGAAAGTTTCAAATGGATCCAGGATAACTGATACTTTTGACATGTAAATTGCTTCTGGTTCGCCAATTTTATTTTCCTGTCCAATTTTTTTGATGTATCCATTTAAGAGTTTACCCAGCTCATTCATTTCAACTTTCAATACATAAAATTCCTTCTGGGTTATCAGGTCTCGTTTATTTGCTTTTTCGAGCCATGTTTTCGTTTCAAACAGTGAACCCCGAGCAATAAAATTGAAGTAGCGATTTTCCTTAAAATGGAATCTCCCGTAACCTTCTGAGATATTTGCTGCAATCGAATCAGCAGCCCTGACTAACTGTTTACCAATTGTATCGCGTTCGAAATAGTTCCATTTTGAAACTATCGACCAACTTGAATCTCCAACTTTCATTGCTAACTGATATACTTTTAGCTCTTCCAGGTTCATTTGATATTGATTTAATTATTATTTGAGAACAGAAGGAACGTCAATAGTCATTGGGAAAAGCTTATTGGGAATGAGTCATTAGAAAAAAGTCAGAAAAAGGAAAATTAAACTGATGAAGAAAATTTTCTAATGACTATTGACTCTTTCCTATATTTTTCCAATGACACTTTCCCCTTTTAATGATTTCCATAATCACACCTGAGGCATCTCCTGGCTTGCCGGATTGCTTCACCTTCCGGCCAAACGAGTTCCACCTCATCGAAGTTGTACCTACGTCGACCGGCGCTCAACATAACCATGTGCGAACGAGGATATTTTGCCGGATCTGCTTCGGGGTCGAAGAAACTGTCATTGTGCTTCTCTTTGCGCCAGAAATCGTGTTTCGATCCGGTTAGATAAAGGTCGATTCCAACGGCTGCCCTTTCTCCACCTGCCACCGCTTCGATTACCGAGGATGGTCCAGTTGCGGCATCGCCTCCGGTAAATATCCACGATTGAGAAGTTTGTCCGGTTTGAGGATTGCATTTTATTTGTGATTTTCCTGTTAAATCTAAATGAACACTGTCGGTTATGCTTTCCACGTTAAGGGTTTGCCCGGTTGCTATAATGATTTGATCGGCCTTCATAGTGAACGACTGATCACTTTCAACAGGTTTGCGGCGGCCGCTCGAGTCAAATGCTCCCAGTTTCATTCGTACACAGAACACTCCTGAGACTTTTCCATTTTCAGTCAGTATTTCTTTCGGATTGGTGAGAGTTAAAAGTTCAATCTGTTCATCCAGTGCCGCGTCAATTTCCTCGGTCCAGGCAGGCATTTCTTCCTGTGTGCGACGATACACGATGCTCACTTTTTCTGCGCCTAATCGAACGGCAGTTCTTGCTGCATCAATGGCTGCATTTCCGCCACCTACCACAATAATTTTCTTACCCACAGGAACCGAACCGCGCAGGTTATAAGTCTGTAAAAACTTCAACGCATCTACCACGCCATCGCTGTCAATGCCTGGAATTTTGGGTTTCATACCCTCCGGATTACCAACGCCGACAAAAATTGCATCGTAACCTTCCTCTTTTAATGAGGTGAGTGTGAAATCTGTTCCAAGTCGCTGTCCGGTTTGGATATCGACTCCCATATGCTCAATCATTCGGATTTCACGGGCAAGAATTTCGCGGGGAAGACGGTATGCTGGAATCGTTTGCACCAACATTCCACCGGGGCGCTGTTCGGCCTCAAATACTTTAGGTTTATATCCCAATCGGGCAAGGAAGTATGCGCACGAAAGACCTGCAGGACCAGCTCCGATAATCGCGATTTTCTTCTGACTGTTGATAGCATTTTCTCGTATTTCAGGAAGTTGTATAGTAATTTCCTGATCGACCATAAAGCGTTTTACACCTCGAATGGATACAGATGAATCGAGGCTTGCTCTGCGGCATTTGTCTTCGCAGGTATGAAAACAAACCCTGGCGCAAACAGCTGCAAAAGGATTACGTTCGCGGTGCAGCTTCAGGGCTTCGGCATATCGTTTTTCGCCCGTTAGCGAAATGAAGCCTGGAACATCGACACCGGCAGGACAAGCACTTTGACAAGGAGCACGTACCAGTTTGGCACAAACACCAGCTTCGCACTTGTGTTCCATAATATGCATTTCGTATTCATGTCTGAAGTATCTTAACGTGGATAACACTGGGTTTGGGGCCGATTGTCCTAAACCGCACAACGAAGTCTTTTTGATCCAATGCCCAAGCCGTTCCAGTTTTTCAATATCCTCCGGAACACCGTGTCCAGTGGTGATCCGATCCAGTATTTCGTACATGCGTTTGGTGCCAACACGGCAAGGAGTGCATTTCCCGCACGATTCTTCAGTAACAAAATCGATAAAGAATTTAGCCACATCAACCATGCATGATCCTTCGTCCATAACCACCAAACCTCCGGATCCCATGATGGCGCCCAGTTCATTGAGCGATTCATAGTCGAGTGGAACATCCAAATGTTGTTTTGGAATACAACCTCCGGAAGGACCGCCAATTTGAGCAGCTTTAAATGGCTTTCCGCTAATTGTTCCACCGCCAATATCATAAATTAAATCGCCAAGATTGGTTCCAACCGGAACCTCGAAAAGTCCGGAGTTTTTGATGGCTCCGGCCAAAGCAAAAATTTTAGTGCCTTTGCTTTTACCTGTCCCGAATTGGGCAAACCATTCGCCACCTTTTTCAATAATCGTTGTTACGTTGGCAAACGTTTCCACATTGTTGAGGACTGAAGGTTTGCCCCATAGCCCGGCCGTGGTTGGAAAGGGTGGGCGAGGGCGAGGTTCGCCTCGTTTCCCTTCAATGGAAGCCATCAATGCAGTTTCTTCACCACAAACAAAAGCGCCTGAACCCATGCGAATGTCCAAATCGAAACTAAAATCGGTTCCCAGAATGTTTTGCCCAATCAGACCCAGTTCTCGGGCATCATCTATTGCTTTGGCAAGGCGTTCAATTGCCAAAGGATATTCTGCACGTACATAAACAAATCCTTTCGAAGCCCCAATGGTGTAAGCGCCAATGATCATACCTTCGACCACACTGTGAGGATCTCCTTCCAGAATGCTTCGGTCCATAAATGCTCCCGGGTCGCCTTCGTCGGCATTACACAAAATATATTTTTGATCTGCCGTTTCTTTTTTTGCCAGGTTCCATTTCATGAAAGTTGGGAACCCTGCACCGCCACGTCCGCGTAATCCCGATGTTTTCATTTCATCGATTACCTGATCGGGCGAGAGCTGTGTAAGCGCTTTCCGCAGAGATACATAGCCACCGGTTGCAATATAGTCCTTTATGCTCAATGGATCAATTGTTCCGCAACGTCTTAAAACGATTTTTCGTTGATGGTTGAAAAATTTGATGTCTGCAGCTTTTGCAATTGGCAATCCATCTTCGTCTCGGTGATGCAGTAGTTTTTCCACCGGAGTTCCGCCAAGCAGATGCTGGTCAATAATCGAATCAATATCGGCTAGCTGGACATTTTCGTAGAATATGCCCGACTTTTTCATCAGGACAACTGGGCCTTTGGAGCAAGGGCCCATGCAACCGGTTCCCTTAACCAGAAATTTGCCAGCAAGTCCTCGTTCTTCCACTTTTTCGGCCAATTGGCTTCGAACATTCAATGAACCGCAAGCAATGCAGCCACCGCCGGTACAAACCTGAATAATTTCTTTATATTGGCTGTATTGCTCAGTCTGCTTTTCTGATAAATCCAGAAAAAAGTTGTCGAACTTTTCAGGAGAATCTAATTTACACATAATGGGTTTTTGGTATGGTTATTCAAAGCTGTTCAAAATCTCACTGATACCGGTAGGTTTAACCCGCTGGAATGTTTGGTCGCCCACCATAACCACAGGTGCAAGTCCACAGGCACCGAAGCAGCGCCCAACTTCCAGCGAGAATTTTTTGTCGGGAGTAGTACCGCCGATATTAATGTTCAGCTCTTTTTGAAGTGCTTTTAATACATCCTGACCTCCTCTTACGTAACAGGCTGTTCCCAAGCAAACACGGACGGTGTATTTGCCTTTTGGGGTGGTAGAAAAATAGGAATAGAACCCAACAACCCCAGCAACTTCACTGTATGGTTTTTTCAGTTCTTTGCTGATCATTCGAAGTGCTTTTTCGGGAAGGTAACCAAACAGATTTTGCGTGGTTTGCAGAACAGGAATAAGTGCACCAGGGATGGTTCTTTGTGATTGAACGATAATTTTGAGCCGATCGTAAAGTTCATCTTCATGAGCTTCACTACAGCTGCAGCTAGTCATTTCGGTTTTTTGTTCGGCCATATCAGTAAATATTAAAGTTGATATTCAGCTTTTTGAAAATTACAAATAAATGGTCGAAAATTTACGTGAAATGTTATGAAAATATGGTCTAAATACATGTTATACAATAACCTATGCATGTATATGCATAAGTCAAAATGGATTCAGTGTTTTTACAACTTGTCGGTTTTTAGAACAGATTCTACAAGATGGTTAATATCAGATAGAGACAGGACTGAAAATCAAAAAAAGCGATAGATAAGTATGGCAAATTCACTTTTTAAAACACATAGCTCTTGCAGTTGTTGGGCATCAAATACTGCGCTGGTGCAGACTATGACAATTTTGAAAGGAGTTATGTCTTTGCTATTGGATAGCGCTGCGACAGAAAAAATCCTTACAAAAGGAAATTTTACAATCACATTAATTTTTAAAGTGATGTTTTAATACAGGGCTTGAATGTGAAAATGGATAAAAATTAGGACTTATTTTTCAGACAATTAGAGCATTAAATCTTTGCTCTTTGATATTGTAATGGCCAAGGAATGTCGTTTTCCAAAGTAGATGCTGCATGAAGTGCAAAATACGGATCCCGAAGAGATGCCCGCGCTATTAGAATAAGATCAGCCTGACCATTCAATAAAATAGTTTCGGCCTGGTTCGCTTCAGTTATCAGGCCGACTGCTCCTGTTAGAATGCCAGCTTCTTTTTTGATGCGTTCAGCAAAAGCCACTTGGTAACCGGGAGCTAATGGAATTTTTGCATGAGGAACCAATCCTCCGGAAGAGCAGTCAATCAGATCTACTCCTTGCTGTTTTAGAATGACTGAAAGTTTTACAGCTTCCTCAATATTCCAGCCACCTTCAGCCCAATCGGTAGAAGATATGCGAACAAATAATGGCAGGCTTTTTGGCCACACGGTTTGAACTTCCTTTACAACTTCAAGTAAAAGGTGTATCCGATTTTCGAAACTACCACCATAATTATCGATTCGTTGATTACTAAGAGGTGAAAGAAACTGGTGAATTAAATAACCATGAGCTGCATGTATTTCAATTACTTTATATCCTATTGTTAGCGCCCTTTCCGTTGCAGCCTTAAAATCATTAATTACTTTTTTGATTCCCTCAGCATCCAACGATTGTGGCGAATCATCTTCCGGATAAAAAGCGATTGCCGATGGGGCAACAGTCGTCCATCCTTCCTGATTCACTTTAAGCTGCTTGCCACCGCTCTGTGGAACGGCACAGCTAGCTTTCCGACCAGCATGAGCCAACTGAATACCTGCCACAGCCCCATGCTGATGAATAAATGCTGTTATGCTTTTAAGTTTTTCGATGTGTTCATCTTTATACAAACCAAGGTCTGAAGGAGTAATACGGCCTTCAGGAGAAACTGCGGTAGCTTCCTGAATAATTAATCCAGATCCACCCACTGCGCGACTTCCCAGATGAACCAGATGCCAATCACTTGCAAATCCGTCAACTGAAGAATATTGACACATGGGTGAAATTGCAATTCGGTTTTTGATTGTGATATCTTTAATTGTAAGCGGGGATATGAGTTTGGAAGACATTTACGTTCTTATTTAAGATGATTAATTTATTTGACTCATTTTGTTTAAATGATCTATGCTTTATTTATTTCGGTTTAAGTTAAATGGAACAAATATGAATTTGTATTTCATTGAAACATTAAAACAACTAATATGTTGACTTAAAGTAATGCCAATTCAAATTTTGTCCCTTATTAATATGAAATTGATATACAATTATATAAAGTGTGAACGAAAAGTAAAACGGTTATTCCTAATTGTGTTCTATTGTCTGGTTTTTGCTTTAAATATTCAAGCTCAAACGAATATGGTTTTTTATTCGATTGAAAATCAATTTAATTCTTCAAACCTTAATCCTGCATACATAACTTCCCAGAAACAATTTTCTTTCAGTATTTTTCCATTATCGGGCATCAATATTGGGTATAATAATCAGAAACCCATAAAGGATATGATTACCAAGATTCTTCAGGGTGATCAAACCAACAGCGACTTTCGGGAGGTATTCAACGGAATGATAAAACTTGATCTTTTTTATCAGAAATTGGAAACCCCATTGCTAAATCTGGGCTATAATTCGAATTTCGGTTCTTTTAATTTCCGAATTCAGGAGAACATTCAATTGATGACAGTTTTAAACGGTGGATTCTCTGAATTTTTAACGAATTCATCCTCTCAATCTATAGCTGTTAATAAACCACAACTATTTCCGGCTCAAGCTTTACATTATCGCGAATATAGTCTTGGGTATGCACGCGAAGTCATAAAAAATAGATTAACAGTAGGACTTAGGGCAAAATTGTATTTTGGAAAACTATCTATGTCTTCTAATGTTCAGGGAGAGGTTGTTAAAGAGAATAACGATTATTCTCTTCAGATTCGCAATCAGGTAAAGATTTCAGTCCCGTTAAACATTACACTTGATCCTGACAGTCTTTTGAGCTTGGTTGAACTGCCAAATGATTTTTCGGTTGACAATTATATGATGAATTCAAAAAATATTGGAGTTGGATTAGACATTGGTATGACTTATAAAATAACTCCCGATCTAGTGCTGTCGGCAAGCATGACTGATCTTGGAAAAATTAACTGGAAAAATAATCTGAATCAAATAACTTTTTATGGCGATTATAAATTTCCCCAGGAATTTATTTCATCAGAAGACAACAATATTCTAACCAAAAAGAATGGGTTTTCAAACGAAACAATAGATTTTACAAAATTGTATAAGATAAAAGTCGATGAATCACCTTATTCGACTAATTTACCTGTTACTTTTTATGCTGCTTTAAAATATCGGCTTTATCCGAAATTTAATGTCTGCGCCGTCGACCGATTTGTCAGTTCCCAATCAATGAGTTTCAACAGTTTTTCCCTGACAGGCATTTATGATATCAAAAATAACCTATCAATAAGTTCGGGATATGCAATTCTTGGGAAATCATACAGCAACATACCATTCTCCATCCTTTACACTGGAAAAGTATGCCAATATTACCTTGAAACGGATAATCTTCTTTCTCTCATTGTTCCGTCAACTGCTGAATTCTCAGGGATTACTTTCGGAATGTGTTTCTTTCTTTTCAGGAATAAGGATGAATATAAAGAGTCACAGGAATATTTGCCATTTTATCGGGAAAAGAAGAGAAACAGGACATCAAAAAAATAACTTTCATCGATCAAAATTTCTAAGCCAGTATTTCAGTTGACAGGTTGTTAGATTGTTACAGTCATGAGCCGGATGTTCCTTATAATACTCAATTCTTCTTTCTGAAATCAGGCGTTACACCATTCGATTAAAAATCTTATTTTTGGGCAAAGTTGAGTTTCGAATGGCAGATCAAAGAATCAGTTTACAGCAACGCTTATTGCAAAAGCTTTCGCCGCAGCAGATACAGGTTATCAAGTTGCTTGAGATTCCTACGATGCAACTCGAACAACGCATAAAAAGCGAGCTGGAAGAAAATCCGATTTTGGAACTGATAGAAGGAGACGATTCGACTGAAAACTATGATAGTGAGGATACCGACAACTCTCAGTCGGAAGATGAATTTACCTTAGATGATTACCTCAACGAAGAAGACATTCCGAGCTACCGGTTGGCTGCCAACAATTACTCAAAAGACGATAAGCAGGTTGATATGCCCTATTCTTCAGGAGTTAGCTTTCACGATTCGTTGATTGAACAGCTTGGGCTTACGAACTTAACCGAAGAGGAAGAGTTAATTGCTGAATACATTATTGGTAACATCGACGAAGATGGTTACCTGCGACGCGATTTGCTTTCCATTTCAGACGATCTGGCATTTCATAAGGGCATCGAAGTCAAACTTGAAGATCTGAAACACTATCTTGATATTATTCAGGATTTCGACCCACCAGGCATTGGAGCTCGCGATCTTCAGGAATGCCTGTACCTCCAAATCGTGCGGAAGAAGGGCAAAGAATCTACCTCCTTGGCATCAAAGATCATTCAGGATAATTTTGAAGAATTTACAAAAAAGCACTACGATAAAATTCTCAAGAAATACGATATCACTGAGGACGAACTGAAGGATGCTATTGACGAAATTTTGAAACTCAATCCGAAGCCGGGCAGTTCATACAGTAATCCAATGGGCCGTTCAAATCAAGTGATCGTCCCCGACTTTTTGCTTGATAACCTGGAAGGTGAACTAAACCTTAGTTTAAATCAGAAAAATGTCCCCGACCTACAGCTAAGTAAAACTTACATCGACTTAATGAAATCTTATTCGGTGAATAAAGTTGGTGCATCAAAAGATCAAAAAGAGGCCTTGACCTTTATGAAACAGAAGGTGGATTCGGCCAAATGGTTTATTGATGCCATTCGCCAGCGCCACAATACCCTGTTTATTACGATGAGTGAAATCATTAAATTTCAGAAAGAGTTTTTTCAGGATGGCGACGAAACCAAGCTGAAACCAATGATTCTAAAAGATATTGCTGATTTGACAGGCCTCGATATTTCGACAATTTCGCGCGTTTCGAACAGCAAATATATTCAGACTCATTTCGGCATTTATCCATTGAAATATTTCTTCTCTGAAGGATTGCAAACCGATACCGGAGAAGAAGTTTCGACCCGTGAGATTAAAACAATATTGGCTGAATGTGTTGATAATGAAGACAAACGGCATCCGGTAACCGACGAAAAGCTTGCGTTAATCCTGAAAGAAAAATCGTATCTCGTTGCCCGACGCACTGTTGCCAAATACCGTGAGCAACTGGGGATTCCGGTTGCCCGAATGAGAAAAGAACTATAAACATGAAGAATATACTAACCCCGGTTGCTCGAGTTACATCTCTCGTTTTTCATCCATTGCTAATTCCTACTTTGGGATTTTGGTTCCTTTTTAATTCCAATTTTTACTTCTCCATTCTTCCCTGGAATGTGAAAAAATATATGCTTCTGGTAGTTTTCTTGTCAACTTGTGTTTTGCCTGCAATAAGTATTTTAATTCTGTCGTTAAATCCAAAGTTTGACCTCAACATGGAGAAAAACACTGATCGGGTTTTGTCCCTGCTAATCAGTTCCATTTCTTATTATTTGGGATATCTGCTCCTGAAAAGATTACCTGTTTTCCCCATCTATAACATTTTACTTATTGGAGCAGTCCTGGTACAGATTGCACTTCTGCCTATTTCAATGAAATGGAAAATCAGTATGCATTCTGCTGCAATTGGTGGTTTGGTCGGTGGCATTTTAGTGCTGGCGTTCAGGCTTCAGGAAAATCCGGTATTCCTTCTATCCTTACTTATTTTGGTAGCCGGCTTAGTCGCAACTTCGCGCCTGATTCTCGAAAAGCACACCCAATCAGAGGTTTATGCCGGATTCTTTACTGGATTCCTGATTCTTACATTGGTAATCGCATTTATCTGATTTTGCATTTCGCGACCATTTAGGTCAACCCGTTTCTTTTCAGCAATGCCGCTGCAGTTGGTTCCTGTCCACGAAATGCTTTGTATAAAATCATTGGGTGTTCGCTTCCACCTTTTTCCAGAATATTTTTTAGGAACGAATCAGCCGTTTTCCGGTCGAAAATGCCCTTCTCCTGAAATACGGAAAAAGCATCGGCATCCAACACTTCAGCCCATTTATAACTGTAGTAGCCGGCATCGTATCCGCCTGAAAAAATGTGCGAAAAGGACGTGCTTTGCAAACTTTCGGCTACCGGCTCAAACAAATCAGTCGAAGCGATGGCTTTCATTTCAAAGGCTTTTAAATCGACATCAGAAGGTAATCCGTTGTGATAATATGCCATATCGAGCATGGCAAAACTCAACTGGCGTTCCATCATGTAAGCCGCCTGAAAGTTTTGTGCTTTCTGTATTTTCTGAATCAGCTCCTGCGGCATCTTTTCTCCCGTCTGGAAATGAACGGCAAACATGTCGAGCCATTCTTTCTCGTAGGCCCAGTTTTCGTGCATTTGCGAGGGTAGTTCAACAAAATCCCAATACACATTGGTTCCCGAAGTTCCGGGATATTGGCATTGCGACAACATTCCATGTAACCCATGTCCAAACTCGTGCAGGAAGGTGGTAACCTCGTCAAAAGTTAGCAACGATGGCGTCGTTTCAGTCGATTTCGAAAAATTGGTGACCAACGAAATATGCGGTCTCACTGAGTTTCCGTTGACATTCCATTGCGAGCGGTAATCAGTCATCCAAGCTCCGGAGCGTTTGCTTTCGCGCGGGAAAAAGTCGAGGTAAAGAACTGCTATAAATTCTTCTTTTTCGTTGTATACTTCGTAAGCCATCACATCCGGATGATAAACTTCAATGCTTTTGTTTTCTTTCAAGTCTAATCCATAAAGCTTTTTTGCCAATTGAAATACTCCCGAAATTACTTTTTCAAGCTGCAAATAAGGTTTTACTTCCTCGTCGGTGTAATCGTATTTTTCCGACTTCAGTTTTTCGGAATAATAGGCCCAGTCCCAGCGTTGGATGGTTCCTTCAAACCCAGCCTTTTCAGCATATTCCTGAACTTCGGCAAATTCTTTCAATGCAAAAAGTTTCGACTGCTGATGGAGTTCCTCTAAAAAACTGATGACTTTTTCAGGAGTTTCAGCCATTCGCTCCTGAAGTTTATATTCCGCATGAGTTTTAAAACCGAGCAAATTTGCCTTTTCTAACCGCAGTTCGACCAGCCGTTTGATGATTGCCTTGTTGTCATTTTCATTGTCGTGATTGGCTCTCGAACTTGATGCACGAAAAATTTGTTCGCGTAACAAACGGTTGTCGGCATATTTCAGGAATGGAAAATAACTCGGTTGTTGCAGGTTAAAAAGCCAGCCTTGCTTGTCTTTCGATTGAGCCGTTTGAGCAGCCAATTCGATGACTGACGCCGGAAGTCCGCTTAAATCTTTTTCGTCGGTAATCAACAATTCGTAAGCATTGGTTTCGGCAAGTACGTTTTGCTGATACTGCAAGCCAAGCGTCGATAATTCTTTGGTGATTTCGCGGTATTTGGCTTTATCTGTTTCATTCAGGTTAGCGCCGCTGCGAACAAATCGCCGATATGTTTTTTCAAGCAAAGTCGATTCTTCAACATTCAGAACTAGATTTTCTTTTTTGTTGTGAACTTCTTTAATGCGGGCAAAAAGTTCTTCATTCAGGCTAATGTCGCTACCTAAGTCTGACAATTTGGGGGCAACAGCTTGGGCAATTTCCTGCATTTCATCGCTTGTTTCAGCAGAGTTCAGATTAAAGAAAATGGCTTTGATTCGCTCTAATTTTTCTCCTGCAAGATCCAAGGCAACAATCGTATTTTCAAAATCAGGTTTCTCCGGATTGACAATGATCTGCTGAACTTCAGCTTTTGTTTCTTCAATGGCTACATCAAAAGCCGGTAGGTAATGTTCGATTTTGACAGAGTTGAATGGTGCCGTTTGATGTATGGTCCGAAACGGTTTCAGTAATGGGTTTTCTGTATGTTGAATGGTTGTATTTGTCATCGTTGCTATTAAAATTTGAATGCTGATATAACAAGGATTATTCAGCAATGTTTGTATTGATAAAAATTTGGTGGGTGATTAGGCGCGATACATCGCGCCTCTACTGCTTACTGTGACTGGCCACTGATCACTTCTTCTTTTTCTTCTCAACCGACCAGCCAAACTTGCCAATTGGATCGCCCATTTTGAAATAATGACCGTGCGAATAAATTAAAGGATTTGCATTTTTCAGGCTGAAAGCGCCGGTTCCCGGATCGATGTAGCGATCGTCGGCGATGACATTCACTACTTCAGAAATAAACATATGATGAACCCCTAATTCAATAATCTGCTTCACCTTGCATTCAATGCTGATAGGTGCTTCGGCCAAAATTGGGGCTTTTACGATGGTGGCAGGTGCTGGTGTCAACCCCATTTCCTTCCACTTGTTGTATTTGGCACCCGATTTCACACCGCACCAGTCAGTGGCACGGGCCAGTTCCTCGGTGGTGAGATTAATCACATATTCGCCGGTTCGTTTGATGATTTCGTAGGAATGACGCGATGGCCGAACCGAAATGTAACACATTGGCGGATCACTGCTGATAGTCCCTGTCCATGCAATTGTCAACAGGTTATATTCTTCGGGTGTTTCGCCGCAGGTAACCAATACCGCTGGAAGCGGGTAAATCATGGTTCCGGGTTTCCAATTTATTTTTGCCATAAGTCAAGCTTTTGTACAATTTGGTTAGGTACAAAAATAACAAAAGAAAAATGGGCACCCATTCGAAAAGAGTCGCCCATTTGTTATATTTTAATTTATGCCTTTATTTCCAGCCTCCACCCAACGCGCGATAAAGTATAACCACGGCGTTCAGTTGTTGCAATTGGTCGTTCACGCTGCTGAGTTGAGCTGACAACAAACTGGTTTGGGCATTCAAAACTTCGGTATAGGTTGCAGAACCGTAAGTCAGCAATTCTTTGGTATAGTCAACCGATTTGACCAAAGCATCGAGTTGTAGTTTGCGCAAGGCGATTTTCTGAACTGACGATTCATACGACCCCAAAGTATTGTGTACTTCCTGACCGGCTTTCAGTAATGTATTTCTGAAATTGATCAATGCTTCTTCCTGTTGCGATTTGGCAACTTTCAGGCGGGTTGTGTTGATTCGTTTGTTGAACAGCGGTTGAGCCAAACCTCCAATTACATTGGCTGCAAACGATGTTGGATCGAGCAACTTATTGAGATCGGCAGCAGCAAAACCTGTTGAGGCCGTCAAAGTTAATGCCGGATAAAAATAGGCACGGGCGCTACTGGTGGTTTCGTATGCGCTCATCAAGGCAAATTCTGCCTGCATCACATCCGGACGATTGTCGAGCAACTGAGCCGGAACACCAGTTTTCAGGATCGATGACAGAGTTTGTTCTTCGATTTTCCCACGTTCTACCTTCCCCGGAACACGTCCGAGCAGCAAACAAAGTGCATTTTCGGCTTCGCGGATTTGCTGTTGCAAATCAGGAATAGTGACTTCCGCAGCATAACGCGCAGCTTCGCTTTGAACAATGGCAGCGCCAGTTACTCTTCCGCTTTCTTTTAACACCTTGATGGTTTCAACCAGATCGATGTTATTTTTCACGGTTAGTTGGGTGATTGCTAGTTTTGAATCGAGTCCAATCAAAGTATAATAAGCCGAGGCAATACTTGAAATCAGGCGGGTTTGAACAGCTTTTCTGCCAGCATCGCTTGCCAGCAAATTGGCATAAGCCGCACGTTTCGAGCTATTCAGCTTTCCCCATAAATCCACTTCCCAACTGGCTTCACCCGAAAGCTGAAAGGTGTTTACTTCAAGGGGACCATTCGGATAAATTGATTCAGGATTTCGGATATATGTTCCCTTTCCATTTGCAGAAATTGAAGGTAACAAGGCTGCCTTACTCTGCGAAAAATAAGCTTCGGCTTCATATACTTTCTGAATTGCTGTTAGTAAATCAGGATTATTATCGAGTCCTTCCTGAATGAGTTTTTGAAGGTGGCTTTCAGTAAAAAGTTCTTTCCAGGGTTGGCTAGCCATGGTTATCGAATCAGTTATCAATGTATCGCCAAAAAGATTATCGGTCGATACCGTTCCCCGCTGATAATGCCTCGATGTGTTGCACGAAACAAGCGATACTGCAAGTCCGGCAATCAGGATAATATTTTTGATTGAATTTGTTCTCATAATTTTCGTGTTACTCGTTTCGTTAACCTTCATATTCTTCGGCGTCGCCTTCCAGACTGTTCAATTCCGAGATTTGCCGCATTTCAGGTTTCGTTATTTTTTCCTGAAGGGTTTGGAAGATGACAAACATGGTTGGGATGATTAGAATACCAATCATGGTACCGACTAACATGCCACCTACTGCACCCACACCAATGGAACGGTTTCCATTAGCACCCACACCCCCGCCAATAACCAAAGGAATCAGTCCAACAATGAACGCGAAGGAAGTCATTAGGATTGGTCGCAGGCGGTCAGTAGCACCATCGGTTGCCGACTGAATAATGCTTAGTCCGCGATGACGGCGCTGAAGCGAGAACTCAACAATCAGGATAGCATTTTTTGCCAGTAACCCGATGAGCATAATCAGCGAAATTTGAAGGTAAATATTGTTTTCGACGCCCATTATTCGGGCAAACAGGAATGCACCTGCAATACCAATAGGCAATGAGAACAAAATGGAAAACGGCAGAAGGTAACTTTCGTATTGAGCTGCAAGCAGAAAGTAAACGAAAATCACACTCAGGGCAAATATCAGTATCGACTGACTCTCTGAAGCCATTTCTTCGCGGGTCAGACCCGAAAATTCGTATCCATAACCAACGGGCAAAGTTTGTGCTGCAACTTCCTGAATCGCTTTTATCGCATCACCAGTGCTGTACCCGAAATTGGGTGAACTATTGACCGATATCGACGTGTACATGTTGAACCGGGTTATGTTTTCCGGTCCGTATGATCGGCTTAAAGTGATGAATGATGTGATTGGCGCCATTTCTCCATTGGAAGTCCGAACCATTATACTGTTCAGATCATCCGGGTTTCCCCGGTAGCCAGGTTCTGCCTGTAACATTACCCTGTATTGCTTCCCAAATCGGTTAAAGTCTGAAGCATAAAAACCGCCAATGTATCCCTGCAAGACCGAAAGTACGGTACTGGTGGTAATTCCCGATTGCATACATTTAGCAACATTTACATCAATCAGATATTGAGGAAAGTTGGTATTGAATGACGTCATGGCATATTGCATTTCAGGACGCTGGTTCAGAGCGCCAAGAAATTGGTGCGAAATATCTTCGAATTTTTTAATGTCGCCACCGGTTTTATCTTCCAGTTTGAATTCAACCCCACCAGTGATACTGAATCCTGGAACCATTGGACGTGTGATGAACAAAATTCGTGCATCTTTGATTTGTGATACTGCTCCGTTAAGACGCTTGATTACACTGTTGATGTCGTGACCTTTTTCTTTACGCTCGTTGAATGGTTTTAAGTCGCAAAACATCATTCCGTATGCACTACCTTGCCCGCTAATGATTGAGCGGCCAATGACCATTGCCCTTCCCAATATTTCAGGAGTGTTTGCCAGTATTTCGTCAACTTTCTGAACCACTATTTTCGTTTGTTCAGCCGATGTGGCAGGAGGCATGCTGATATCAACAATCAAAACACCTGTGTCTTCATCCGGAACGAATCCTGTCGGTGTTGTTTTAGTCAGGAAGACTAATGTAGCAGTGAACACGAGGATCAAACCAACTGCCATCCACTTTTTATCCATGAAAAAGTGAGTTATCCTCTTGTACTTTTCCGTCATCGTATCGAAAGCCACGTTAAACGAGCTGTAAAATCGTGGCATAAAACCCTTGTGGTGAAATTCTTCCTTATGTGGTTTAAGGAAAAGTGCACAAAGGGCCGGACTCAGTGTTAAGGCATTTATAGCCGAAATCAAAATTGCAACTGCCAGAGTAATTCCAAATTGCTTGTAGAAAACGCCTGTCGTTCCGGTTATAAATGTTACCGGAATAAATACGGCTGCCATAACCAAGGTGATGGAAACAATGGCCGTAGAAATCTCGCTCATGGCTGAAACGGTTGCTTCTTTTGCATTTTTGGCTCCCTGATCCAGCTTGGCGTGAACGGCTTCAACGACCACAATTGCATCGTCGACCACAATTCCTATAGCCAGCACCAAAGCAAACAATGTGAGCAAGTTAATGGTAAATCCAAATACATCAAGGAAGAAAAATGTGCCTATAATTGCCACAGGCACTGAAATTGCCGGAATTAAAGTAGCCCTGAAATTTTGAAGGAAGACGAAAACCACAATGAATACCAGGATAAATGCTTCAAGTAGAGTACTAAGCACTTTTTCGATCGATGAATCCAGAAAGCTATTGGCATTAATCAGGATGTGATATTTTACCCCTTCCGGAAAAGCTTTCTCCGCTTCATCCAAAACTTTTTGCGCCTCAATAATCACTTCACGGGCATTTGAACCAGGCGATTGATAAACTCCCATTACAATACCAGGTTTGTTCATGGCCGAGGAGGAGGAGGAGTAACTCAGGGCACCGAGTTCCACTTTGGCAACATCCTTTAGACGAAGAATATTCCCGTCTTTGTCGGCTTTGATAATAATATTTTCGAACTCTTCAGCCTGTGCCAGCTTACCTTTGTATTTTAACACGTATTCAAACGTCTGATTATTTTGCTCTCCAAAACGACCTGGAGCTGCTTCGAGATTTTGCTGACTCAGAGCCGTTGTGATATCAGTTGGCATGAGATTGTATGTGGCCATAACATCGGGTTTAATCCAGATACGCATTGCGTAGTCTTTCGCCCCGAAAACGGTCGCGTCGCCAACCCCTTGAACTCGTTGAATTTGAGGAAGAAGGTTTATTTTGCTGTAATTCTGGAGAAACGTTTCGTCATATTTTCCATCTTCGCTATAAAGTGAAAACACCAAAAGCATGTTGTTTTGTCGTTTTGAAGTAATAACGCCAACTCTGGTAACTTCCGGAGGTAACAAGCTTGTTGCACGGGCAACGCGATTCTGTACATTTACCGTTGCCATGTCGGCATTGGTTCCCTGCTTGAAATATACCGAGATAGAAGCTGCGCCGTTGTTGCTGGCCGTAGACTCCATATAAGTCATGTTTTCAACACCGTTAATCTGTTCTTCAAGCGGTGTAATGACACTTTTGAGGACAGTTTCGGCATTTGCCCCGGTATAACTCGTCGATACCAAAATGGTTGGCGGGGCAATATCAGGATATTGCTCAATCGGGAGACTTACCAGCGCAAGTCCTCCCAGAATGAGGATAATGATTGAAATAACCGATGAAAGGATCGGCCGTTCTATAAATTTTCTGAGCATGATTTCTTCGGATTTAGTTTTTAACCTGATTTGCCGCTGACGTATTTTCGGAAAGGCTTCCGGGTTCAATCATTTTCGGTTTGATTTCCACGTCATTACGCAGCGAAGCAATTCCTTCGAGTACAATTTTGTCGCCGGCTTTCAATCCTGAAGTGACTACATACGAATCCTTAAGATTACCGGTTAACACTTCAATCTCGCTGTTATGAACTTTATTGTCGGACCCAACGAGGAAAACAAAGTGTTTGCCCTGCAATTCGTATGAAGTTTTCTGCGGAATGATAATAACCGAATCAATTTTTTGCGGAATACGAACCAAGCCGCTACCACCGCTACGTAACAATCCTTCAGTATTTGAGAAGGTTGCCCTGACATTCACTGCTCCGGTTTGCTGATCAATCAACCCACTGGCTGTTTCAATTTTGCCCGGAAGTTCGTAGATAGAGTTGTCAGCCATTATCAGCAGTACTTCGGGCAGTTTGGTAAACTTTTCCTGAAGGTTTTTCCCTTGCAAACCTTTGGCTAATGTCAAAAAATCTTTTTCGTTAATCGAAAAATAAGCATACATTTTTGCTGTATTCGAAACCGTAGTTAAAGGCTCGATATTGGTGGCACTAACCAGGCTCCCAACTCTGTAAGGGAACGTTCCAATAGTCCCGTCGGCCGGACTGGTAATCCGAGTATATTGCAAGTTGGCCTTGGCATTTTCGAGGTTGGCCTGTGCCTGTGCTAACTGAGCTTCTTTTGATTTTAGAACAGATTCAACCGATTGCAGATCAAATTTACTGATGATATTTCTATCAACCAGGGGTCTGGTTTTCTCCAGATTGATTTTTGCTGAAATAATATCAGCCTCGGCAACTTTTACCATTGCTTCTGCCGAACGGACTGAGGCTTGAACATCATTTGCATTCAGGCGAAAAAGCACCTGCCCTTTTTTAACAAAAGCGCCCTCGTCGACCATAATCTGCTCGATGTAACCAGTAATTTTCGAACGTATCTCAACGGTTTGCTGTCCTTCTAGTTTGGTTGGGTAATCTTTAAAAAGCTGGGTTGACTGCTGATTTACAGCAATCACCGGATATTCTTTTATCTGGCTGGCTGCTCCGCCTGAAGCCCCGCCTTGCTGCTTTTGGCCGCACGAAACGA
>Ga0302292_1000592_pt1 | contig 25306 bp, 13 predicted proteins | sample III_Fen_N2_1_FD_194553 | JGI IMG/M metagenome (GOLD analysis project Ga0302292, IMG submission 194553) | Peat permafrost microbial communities from Stordalen Mire near Abisko, Sweden - III_Fen_N2_1 | ecosystem: Environmental > Terrestrial > Soil > Wetlands > Permafrost | place: Sweden: Abisko...
AGATTAATCAGGTTTTCATAAAGTAAAAAACGTAGAAAAAAAATCAAAAGGGAAATTGGTCGTTTGGGTCCGAAAACACAATGAAAGTGTTTGGAACTTTCTTTTTAATATAAAAACAAGACAGATTGCTTACAAATTGAAAGTGGCATGTTTTGCAGCACTAATGACATTTATTTGACTCTTTTTCTGATTGTTAAGAAATTGTAAACTGCTGTTTTATGGTAAGTTAAGACATTAATAATAAGTAATGCAGTTGAAAAACAATTAATTGCTTACAATTTGTACCTGAAAATTATTTGGAATTACCAGATTCGGATTCCATTTTAAATGCCACAACCTTTAAAATAGATATGTGTTTTCACTTTCGGAAAGACATATCATTTTGGACAAATAGTTTTACCTTTAAAAAATTAAACAAAGCATTTTGATGCCAACCATTCCATACCTGAAAAAGAAGATTGGAAATTCATACCTTGTATGGTTCCGAAACAGTAATCTGTATCTTCAACTCGAAGAGCCCGCCTGGTTCGTTTTACGGATGACAGCGAAACGATACAAGTCAGAAACTATTGCGCATAAATTTGAGATTCGTTATACGATCTCTTCCTCCGAGAGCTTGAAATTTGTTCAGGAGATCCGTTCTGAAATTATGAAAATGAATCAGCCGGATATGGTTCAGAACGCAACAGATCAATTAGCAGTCAATTTGATCAAACACACCTTCGTAGCGTTTTCCATACATCATTATCGGCTAGGTGAAAAATTAATTTCATTCGCTTATCAAACCAGAAATTTTGAAAATTATATTCATCCTTTAATCAGCCATTTCGAAACCAAGGAACAAAATACGGAAATGCCTCTTCTTGAATTGTTCGCACATCATGAAAGAGTTGTTTTCCGAATTAACGGTGAGGTAAAGGGAGCTTGGTCAAAAGATGAAAGTCATTTAGTAAAAGGGAAGATATTTATGTCGCTTATCAACCTGATTCACGACAAAACAGATGAAGACTGGCTGATGACCGTTCACGCATCGGCAATTACCAACGGAAAAAAGACCATTCTGTTTTCAGCGCCGCCCAACCATGGGAAAACCACCATTGCCGCACTTCTCCAAGAGCGGGGATATCGATTGATTTCAGACGATTTCGTCCCGATTGATCGGGATTCGTTTAAAGCATATCCTTTCCCGATTGCCATGTCAGTGAAGGAAAGTTCAACGAAATTACTTGCATCGCTTTTCCCAGCTTTGGAGCAAGAACCACTTAATTATATTTCACCTGAAAAAAGTGTTCGGTATTTATCCACAAATGATGGGTCTAATTTAAAGAATGACGTTTTTCCCGTTCAGGAATTCGTTTTTGTCAAATATGACAAGTCAGTTGATTTTCAATGGGCAAAACTGAAACCATTAAGTGCTATGAAATTACTTCTTGATCAGGCTTGGATTGCCCCCACCAAAGGCAACGCAGAACTCTTGTTCGACAGAATATTAAAGCTATCTTTCTACCAATTTACTTATTCAAACAATGAAAAGGCATTGGAAGCGATAACTAAACTCTTTGACAATGACTAAAAAGGAAATGTTTTATTTTATAGGTAAATGCCTTACGATTGAAGAACATCAGGGATTCAGACAAGAAATTATTGATAAAATTAATGCTGACTCTATTGATTGGCAACAGTTTGTTGTTTTTTGTAGCGATCATTTAATTCTTCCGGTCATTTATCTCAAATTTCAAGCACATGGAATAATCGAATACTTACCGATAGAACTTTCGGAACACTTAAAGGAGATTTATGAATTAAACCTGAACCGAAATAACCAGATATTAAAACAGCTTCAGGAAATAACTGAAATATTGAATAGTAATAATATTTTCCCGGTTTATTTAAAGGGTGCCGGCAACTTACTGGATGGACTTTACTCCAATATAGGCGAACGACTAATGGGCGATATCGACTTACTTGTTTCTGAGAAAGATTTCCTTTTAGCAGTCCAGTTGTTACAGAACGCGGGGTATTCATATTCTTCTGATCATCCTGCTTATCTGGATGCTATGGACAGGAAGCACTTCCCTGGTCTATTTAAAGAAGATGTTCCTGCTATTGTTGAAATCCATCACACACCAGTTGATCTTGCCCATAGGAGCTGGTTTAATTCTGAAATGATTGAAATGGAGCAGAGAACTGTTTCAATATTGCAAGGCTGCTATGTTCTATCTGACAAGCACAACATTATCTTTAACTTTATTCATGGTCAGTTGCATCATGGCGGTCACAATAGCGGAATTGTCTCCTTCCGTGATCTTTATGATTTTAAGCTTCTTTCGAAAAGACTTGAACCAAAACTAACCCTTCCTGATATTCAGACAAAACAAAAGGCAATCGCTTATTTTCTGTTTGCCGGAAAGGCGTTTGTTCAACCTGCAAAGTTTTATTCAACAAAGAATATTTCCTTCCGGATTCTGGCCAGAAAACATGGGCTCAACTTAAGCTCTCCTACATTTTATCATGGATACCGTTATGTCGTATTTTTTACTCATCAGCTATTTGTTAAATATATTGGACAAATCTTCGATTCACTCCATTCAAAACAGGTACGTCAATCTTTATACAGGAGAATGAGCAACAGACAATGGTACATCGATCATTTTCATCATTATACCCGTTTTTTATCCGGGAATAAATAGCTCATAAACAGAAAAACTCCGAAATCGTGATGATTCCGGAGTTCTTCTGTTTATGAATAAATTTTAAACGCCTGGCCATGCAGGCGGAGCTGAGGGTGAAGCAGCCTGAGCTTTATTAGGGTTACTAAGTAAAATCATCATGGTTGCAGCCGAAAGCGCAATGTACCCGGTCTTTTTTAATGCCTCTTTACGGGTAATTTTCTTTTCTTCGAGTTCAGAAATCTTTTCTCTGGCGATTTCCTTGATTTTATTTTTCATGTCGTTGAATTTTAAATGTTAAGATTGAAAATTACTCCGCAACAGGAATTTTAAATCCAGTTACTTTACCATGATCGTTCACCGACAGCATGTATATTCCGGTTCTGATGTTTGGTGTTGGAATAATATTTAAGTTAGAACCTTCTAGAATTTTAACCAAAATATTTCTACCCTGAACATCGTATAATGTAGCAACTGCCCCGGCGCTGACGGTTCCTTTGAGTCTGATTTCAATGTTTCGGTAGGCATACGCACTAAGTTTTTCAAACGATAAATCAGTCGTCGTACCTGTGGTCAGGTATGAAGTGTGAATCTGGAAACGGTCGGTAATGCTGGAATTGGCAGCAATAGTGGTTTCATAAATATTTTTCGAAAGATCAGTAAATATTTTATTTTGCTTGTCTTCCAAAATAACCTTGCAATCTGGAGAAAGATTCAATGTTTCAGCGGAAAATACAACCTTTCCACCAGCTTTACTATCGATTCCAACCGGAATGATTAATTTACTAATATCGCTATTTGGTAAACACTGAAGCATAAATTGTACTCCATTATCTTCAACCAATTTTGTGTAAAGCGAAACTGAGGCATCAAGTTTAAAAATTCCAGCATCATAACCCGGATCTAATCCTTTGGTTGTTCCGCCTATGAATTTTATGCTTGTCGAGGCATTTTTACCGTCGTTGGCTGCAATTAATTTAATCTCTGGATAGGTGTTTCCAGATTTTAATACTACACCGTTTTGGTGAACCTGCATGGCTGTAGGAAAGCTAATTGCAGCGTTATTAGCAATTGACTTAACAAAGAATGCCTGTCCCAAGGTTGCATATTCGGGAGTAAGAGTTGCATTGTTAACTACATCATATACACTGGAGGCTTGATTCCAAAAATAAACACCTACATTACTTGGATCAAGGGACCCAGCATTAACAACCATAAATCCGTTTGTTCCGTTGGCAGCATTATTCAGCGAAATTGCTGAAGTGAATGGATTTCCAATCAGATTCCAGCCTGTATCACCGGCGCCACTTAAATTTGTGCCTTTATTACCTGTTGCTACAGCACCACCAAAATTAACTACAGTATTCGTACCACTGCGCATCATATATCCCTGACCAGCCGCAAATGTTCCCCCGGTAGAATTGATATAAAATGCTGACCAGGTATTGGAAGAGGTGACATAATTTATCATAGCTCTGTTGCTACCGCTTGAGGCTACATTGTCATTAGCTGTCAGGAAATTGGCAATGGGTTGCCCTACCAAAGGTGGAGATACCTGATGCCATGCTCCGGTTGTCATGTAACGCTGGGCAACAGCCGTTCCTGTTAAGCCAGTAACAGAACCAACAATTAATGAACCTGTACCTGTTGCATCCGATTGAATAACTAAGCCATTCGCTGTATTGTTCTCGATACTAGCCGCAGTTAATTGGCCGGTTGGTGGTATGGTTAACATAGCGCCGCTATGAATACGAATAGCAGAAGCAAGAGAAGTTCCTGAAGTCGGGATCGCGGCTAATGTACCATCCCAAATGGAAGTATTAACAGAAGTGCCCCAATTGACAGAGCCACCTATTTGTGTCCAACCTTGTATCGTACTATATATTCTTGCTAAATAGGTGTTCGTAAAATCAGCAGTAGTAGATGTTACAGGAGTATATGCAACTGTAGTTGCAGGAGCAGTAATGTAACTTTGCTGTGCAGCAAAAGCTGATTGAATAAATCCGATATCTGCAGTACCAGAACTTGAAGTGATAGGCACTTTAACATGAAATAAAGTCTGGTAGTTTATATTACTTAATAAAGTATAATTAGTACTATTAACAGGAGCACCGTTAAAGTATGCAGCTTTAGTTGTTAATCCTAATATCGCAGTAACACTAGGTGCTGATCCATTCAGATTTAACTCAGCAACATTATAAGCTGGCTTACTACTGAAGTTTGGGCCCAAAGTGGCAGTCCATTCAAAAGCGCTTGTTGATAATGAACTGTTATTGAAATTAAGAGCTGCCTGCCCAGCGACAAAATATGTTACTCCTGTGCTTGCTATAACATCAATATCAAACTCAAAATAATCTATAGATAAAGAATTCGTAACTTTTGGATTTGCAAATCTATAGGTTAACGATGTTTGCCCTGACGAAAAAATCGCCAGCAACAAACCAAAAGCCAATAATAAGAGTCTAATTTTTTTCATATCTATCTGTTTTTAATACATTTTCATAGGGTGAATATTTTTTAAAAATACAAATATTTATTGTTGATCTAAAAATTGTATAATCAAATTTTGTTTATTTCTGAACCAGATTGTTCATGAATGTCTGAATTCAAACATCCATGAACAAAATCTTGAGTTCAGTTTATTTCGGTACACAGCTAATGTACAGTGGTTTTAAATCAGCTGATTTTAGCAGAGTAGGATTAATCGTTGTATTCCCAAAATTGACTGCCCATTTGTTATAGTCGGTTACAAATACATTTCCATCCTGATTCAAATCTGAATTGGAATAGGTGTTGGTTGCTCCAAATTGCACTGCCCATGCGTTATAGTCGGTAACAAAGACATTTCCATCGTGATTAATATCACCAGTTACCATTCCGAATACACCAGTACCAAGTTGTTTGTAACCGGTTCCGCCACCATAAGCCTGAGTTAACGATGAAGTAAAATCGTAGCTGTAGGTGTCACCAGTAAGTGTTGCACCGGTATTCGACATGATTGCCAAATGGTTTCGATGACGAACAATGACATAAAGGTTATTGTTCACCGTTGGATTACCGATGTTAGGCAAGCTGGTGCCATCCAAATCAACAATTGATCCGTCTGCTTTCAGGAAGAATGCATTAGGCCAACCGGTCAGAGTGGTTGCTGAAAGAGCTGCGGCAGGAGTTGCTGCATCGCGTAATTCAACCAATACCCAATCGACGACTCCTGCTGGAATTGAACTGGCAGGTGCTGCGGCTACATTCCATGGAGCGCCCGAATAAGGATGGGCTAGTGGAATGAGCGAGTTTGTTTTCAATGTGGTATTCATTGTTCCAGCTCCTAAATATGGTCCTTCGAGAAAGACTTTCAGACTTAAATATTTGGAAGCCTGAGCCCCGGTAAAACTACCAAACGAGCTTACCGATGTAGCAGTCAATTGATGAAGTGAGGTGTTTGCGGCATTAAATAAGGTCACTGGCGACGGATTAATCCTTGCCGTGAACAAATTATTTTCAGTGCCCACAACATCCGCAGGTAAATACTGGAATGTAGGATTACAGCTAAATGCACTTATACCCGACTGACTAACGGTCCAGTAGCGGTTAAGGTACGATCCGGTAATGTAAGGATCGGCATAAGCAGCATTGACCAGTTTCACTCCGGCGTAAGCACCACCAGCATAAGTTCCGGCAGTAAAATTCAAAGTAACCGGCGAATATTCAACAGTTCCGGTTACATCTCCAACTGGAAATAAATAACTTCCGTTAGACGAGAATGTTCTACGCAACTCACCACTTCCATCAGTAACAATCATATTCGTGGCTGAAGGCGTCCCTGCTACTGCAGCACTTCCTAAAGTCAGATTATTTGATCCAAGCGAAAGTATCCCGTTTGTTAATGTCAATGTACCATTAACCGCGACACTGTTACCTAAGTTAGCACCTGTTGCATTATTCAGTGATAGACTATTGAACGATGTTGCAACCGTCCCTCCAATATTCTGTGTCGAAATGCCATTGAAATTGAAAGTGCTTCCGTTACTATTCAAGGTTGTTCCGTTATTTACAAAGTTTCCGGCAATATTGTGTGTAAAACTTCCTGCGGTGAAACTTGTTCCCGTGCCAAGTGTCAGATTTCCACCCATAGTTATTGAACCTCCTGGAGCAACAGAAGCCGTTCCTGCTATAGTCATATCTCCATGAATGTTTAATGCAGAAGCAGGCATTGTTTTTGTTCCAGAACCGCTTAAGATTAAATGATGATAATCAAAAACTCCATCCGGATGTAAAACAGTTTGAATTCCACCATTGTATTCAATAGTTGCCCCATATATATCAGCAAACCATTTCCCGGTTCCGGATTTTGTAATTGAATTAGCTATTTTCATAGTATTCCCCAACATATTGGTAATATCAGCGCCAGCTCCAATTTCAACGTCATAAAAACGGGCATTTCCTGAAATGGATGCTCCTGAAGCGCTAAAGATAACTTTACTTGTTCCAGGGTCGTTACCTAATGGATTTTGGTCTTCCCAACCACCACTTAAGGTATTTTGAATGTATATTGTGTTATTTGCCATAACAAGTATACCGCCGTTTTGGATGGTCATTGTATTTACACTTGCTGACGACTTCCCGGCTGGCAAGACAGGATCATTTGGAGTTGCTGCTGCGTCTGGAATAATGACGTGACTTAGAGCAGATGGAACTCCGTTTGGAGTCCAGTTTGTCGCTGTTCCCCATGCGTTACTTGTAGATCCATTCCAGGTGTAATAAGCATTTTGGAAATTACCAAGAGTAAAAACGGTTCTCCATGTGTGACCCACTGTATTGATGAAATAATCTATCGGTATATTAGCCATACCTACAAAATTATTTGTAAAATCATAGTCAGACCTACCATGTTCATCCGGAGTTGAAGTTCCACCGCCAATATCATAATCCCAGGTAACCATATTTATTTCTGTATTGGCAAAGAATGGACTAATGCTACTTGCTAATTCACTGTCGAGATAATGAAAGTTAGCAGCAACATCGCAATTACTTCCACCAGTTGGAAGAATCTCGTATGTCCGTTGAACTGCATTGGACTTTCCGGGAGGCGTTGCTCCAATTGTGATTGAAACTGATATATCACTTGGCATTGTACCAGTAGAAAGTGCAATTGTCGTGTATTGATTTCCGAATGAATATGGTGTATTTGCAACGATGGTCGACCTTTTAACTGTGCCCGTTACATCACCAATTCCAATGGTTGTTGCAGAAGCACCCATGTTCAGAATCCAGGAATCGAGATAGGTATTGTTGGTTGTTCCAGGGTAGCCAATATAGCTACGAGTCATTTCCAAAAGTCCTTTCGTTGTTGATGGATTTGAGGCAGATAAATTCAAAACTCCATTTACGGTAATATTACTTCCGGCGATTACTCCACCAACACCATTGATCGTTAGGTTGTTAACTGATCCACTAAACATGGCTGCTGGAAGGCTAATTGCCGATGTATTATTAAATACCAGCATGCTTGCAGCATTGCTTGCATCTAAATTACCGCCTGACGCTGTTGGTGAATTTCCCGCTATTGTTAAGGTATTTGTACCAATTGAGAAAGTACCTGATGCCAGATTTAAAGTGTTATTGACATTCAAATCTGACAGCATTGTCACACCTTGAATATTATTAATTGTAAGATTTCCGAAATTTTCTACTAGTCCACCTTTTATCGTCTGAGCTGCACTACCATTCATTGCAACAGTTGACCCGGTGTTCATATTTAAAGTTCCGTTATTTACGATATTCCCAGTCAATGATAAGGTCGAATTTGCATTAATAGACAATGAGGCTCCCGCATTAATGGTTATGTTTCTGCAAATTGCTCCAACAGTACCTATAATAGGCATGTTAGGGGCACCCGATGGAATTACAATATCAATGGTGCTAACTGGAAGAACACCACTACACCAGTTTGCAGGAGTATTCCAATCAGTACTTGTTGCACCAATCCATGTTGTCAGCGGATCCACAATCATATTTATTGTATTTGATATTGCGGGTGATCCGGTTGCACAAGGTGATGCATTGGAAGTCAATGCCACTGAAATCGCATCACCATTTAATGGAATATAGGTAAAAGTTGAGGAGCTGGTTCCAACCGGAGTTGACCCAACATACCATTGGTAGACTGGAAGTGTTCCTTTGTTAACAGGCAAAGCGGTGTAAGTAACCGGAGTGCCAGCACAAACTGAGGTTGCAGATGCGGAAATTGAAACACTTACCGGTAAAATCGGATTTACAGTTACAATTACATTCTGTGGCGCACTACTGCAAAAATTTGTTGATAAGGTATAAACGTATGTGACATTAATTGGGGTGCTTGTTGAATTGGTAAGCACTTCATTAATGTTCCCCGATCCATTTGTTCCAGCTTCAGAAATTCCTGAAATAGTAGCTCTTGACCATAGAATAGTTGCACTTGGAACATTGCTTGTTGCGGTATAGCTGAATGTTCCGGCACTGCAAATTGATGCAGGTGTTAGAGTACTGGTAAGTACCGGAGAAGGATTTAAAGTAACTACTACATTCTGAGGTACACTGCTGCACGAATTGGCTGAGGTAGTATAAGCATAGGTTACATTAATCGGTAAGGCTGTTGTATTGGTAAGCACTTCGCTTATATTACCTGTACCGCTAATTCCTGATTCAGAAATGCCAGAAACAGTAGCCCTTGACCAAGCAAAGCTTGCCCCGGAAGTTGAACTTGTCGCCGTATAACTAAAAGTTCCTCCACTGCAAATTGCTGCAGGAGAGAGAGTGCTACTTAGGACGGGTACTGGATTGACAGTTATTGAAACCGTTGCACTTGGTACCGATTCACACGTAATGCCATTGAAATTTGAAATTGCTTTTCTGCGGTAAAAGGTCGATTGAGATAAAGCTCCCGGACTATATGATGCAGTTGAAATACCAGTTGGTAGCCATGTACTACCATCAGTTGAATATTCCCAATTGTATGTAATAGTCCCAGAACCCGTACCTGAAGAAACCGAATTTATAGTATTTGGTGTATTTGCTGCACAAATAATTTGCAAAACGCCAGTCCCAATTGATCCGGGCAAGGTTTGAGCATTTACATTAACGACAAAAATATTGCTTATTACTGATCCGCAGCTTGGACTTCCGTTATCGATGGCAATTAACTGAAACGAAGTGGTAGTTGTCAGATTCCCCGGACTGTAAGTTAAACCAGAGCCAACAGAAGACCAACTCCCTGTAGTTTTCATTTGCCATTGATAAATAAAAGGACCTGTTCCACCTGAAGCAACTGTAGCAGTTAAGTTTGCTGGTGCGGTATTGTAACAAACTGATTGCGTTGTGCTGCTTATTATTGGAGCACTTATAGGATTGTTAGCGGTAACTAATACTACATTACTGTATACAGGATTAAAATTCGCTTCACTTGCTTTTAATCTGTAATAAGTTGACGTGAATAGCGCACCTGTGGAGAAGTTAAGCGAATTGGCTAAACTAATATCAGTAAAAGTGATATTGTCAGAACTTGACTGCCATTGATAAGTGAAAACACCTGAACCACCAGTTGAGGCCGTTGCCGATAAGCTTGCGCTTGAGCCAAAACAAATGCTTTGTGTGCTGCTGGCAATTGGAGCTACTAAAGTTTCACCACCTGTAAAGGTGCCAAATAAACCGAGTCCTGATGCACTTAACTGATGTAGACTTGTATTTGCCTGATCATAAGCGCTAAATGGTGGAGAATCAACTTTAAAACAGGATATGCTGCTTTCGGTTCCCTGAACATCAGCTATCGCATATTGAAAAAGTGCATTGCTGTTAAATCCACTGATTCCCGTTTGGGTGATATTCCAATATCGATTGAGGTATGATCCTGCAATGCTTAATGAATTGAACTTCGAATTCGAAAGATTAACTCCAACAAAGCTTCCTGGAGCAAAGGTTCCTGCCCCAAAACTAAGGGTAACCGGACTATATTCAGCAGTTCCGGTATTGTCGCCCACTGGAAAAGTAAAGCTACCAGTGGTTGTCCATGCTTTTTGAACCTGACCAGTGCCCGTAGCAACAATCATGCTGCTTGCCGACGGCGTACCCACAATTGTAGACGCTGCCCCAAGAGTAAAATTATTGTTTCCAATATTAACCAAGCCATTGGTTAAACTCAATGCACCGGTTACACTTGCGTCTTTTTGGAACGTCACTCCTGAAGTATTATTAACAACCAGATCAGGAAATGTAAATGCTGAGCTTGTTGTTCCGCCTATTGTTTGAGCAGCGGATCCATTCAATTCAATTTTACTCCCAACCCCCGCAGTACCGATAACATCGGCAGCTGCGTTATTTGTTAAATTCCCTCCAAGCTTCATTGATCCGAATAAATTCAGCAAGCCACCGGTCTCGTTTCGGTAATTACCACCCGACCCGCTGACCGTGAGCGTTACACCCGAACCGATAACGATTTTTCCGCCGTTGTTGTAGATTCCCTGCCCAAATAGTAGGGAGGAAAACAACAACATGACCGGGATTAAACTATATTTTTTCATCGTTTTTATCATTTTATTTCTGTTTAAGCAATTCTGCTTCAATGAATAAATCTTAATTAATCCCGAGGATTAGAAGGATCGTATTGGCCAAACATTATTCTGGTCTGTTTTTAGACCAGTATTTACTATTACAGCTGCTCCATCTAAAGCCCATGCATGTGTTGCATCAACTTGTGAAGAACTCCAAATTGGAGCTATTCCGATTGCATTTGATAATCCTGTATCTAGTGTACCTGTTGCATCATTATTCCGATTAGTCCATAAAAGATTTAATTCATCTTTTGACGGTAAATACCACTCTGCACCATACCATTTTGTTATCTGAGATGCAAACGTTGCAACAGGAGCTGCACTTGTACAACCTCCATTTGTAATATCTGTAATAATTAAATTTGTATTTGCTAAACCGGTTCCTACTGCGGTCCCTGTTGCAACAGTACTACTGCTACAACCCCAGTCGGTAGGACTTCCAGGATCATAACCTAAAGCTAACAATCCATGAGTGCCAGTTCCATCAATATTAAAGACATAACCTCCTTGATAATTAAGGATAACATATTGCCCTAATGTAGCAGCAGTAGCTGTAAATGTTATATCTGAACCATAAGCGGTGCCAGATCCGTTTGTTGCATAAGCCCGAACATGATAAACTGTTCCAACAGTCAGACTAGTCATATCAAGAGGCCAGGAAAAACCAACAGAAGTACCCGTTAAATAATCATAATAAGGATCTGCCAGAATTCCTGTATGTGATGCAATGCTTGGATTTGCTGAAGTTCCCCAAACTAATCCTGCAGCGGTCATTCCACCTGCACCTTCGCTGACAACGGTATAATTACCCTCAGCAATAGCACCAACTAAACCATTAACGCCCAAAGGATCGGTTGTCACAACTGGAAGATTAGTTGGAGTAAATGTTTCAACTGCTCCATAAGCTGTACCAACACCATTGGTTGCATATGCACGTAGATGATAAGTTGTTCCGGGAACGAGTCCTGTTACACTGCTGATAAAAGTTCCAATTCCGGCGCCATCGGTTGTAAAGGTTGAATTGGCTATTGTTGGTGTTGTAGTTGTACTACTCCAGCAAACTCCAGATGCAGTAACTGTGGAATTTCCATCTGCAGTCACATTTCCTCCTGAAGTGGCCGTTGTTGATGTCAGATTGGTAATAGGATCTGTTGTAACTGTTGCAAGTGTAGCTGCTGTTGCAGTAAAACTTTCTTCGTTTCCGTAAGCAGTTCCGGCACTAGTTGTTGCATAAGCACGGACGTAATATTTTGTACCTGAAGTTAATCCTGTAATATTACTTACAAAGGCTGCAGTACCTGTTCCATTATTAGTTTTTGTACTTAATGCCACTGTCGGTCCGGAAGTTGTACTCCAGCAAACTCCTTTTGCTGTAACTGCAGGGCCACCATTGGTTAGTAGCGTTCCGCCTGATGTTACACCTGTACTTGTGAAGTTTGATAACGTAGCAGTTGTTACTTCAACTGATAAGAAACTACGAGCAGCACGCAAATAATTTACCATGTCACTTGGTCCGGGAACTCGAGGAGCTCCTGAAGCATAAACCTGACTTCCGGTTGAAAAATAGGTGGAAGCATAAGTATTACTAGCATATGGTGAGGAAGTGTAATACATATTATATCCAACACTTTGGAGCCCAAATCTATTATAATTGGTTGCAATTACTTGCCAATCGCCATTTGAAGGCAAATACCAGTCAACATAACCTCCTCCTCCATAAGATGCCGCAACACTTGCCGCAATTGGTCTTGTTGCACAACCAGCCAGAATGGCATTAGTATTTGCCATCCCGCTACCAAGCAGAGCACTGCCTGCAAAAGTAGTTCCGGAACAACCAAATCCATTCGTAGAAGGAATATCGTAACTGACAATAAATCCACTTCCATCAGCTGCCAAATAAGCTACCCATCCATAACCAACATCCTGAAATAGAGCATATGGAGCTGGTACCCAGGTTGTGAAACTAACATCAGATCCATAACTTGTACCAGTGCTGTTGGTGGCGTAAGCTCTAACGTGATATGTTGTGCTTCCGGTTAAACCAGTAATAGCACTTGAAAAAGCCGCAGTTCCGGTGCCATCCGTTGTAAAGTTACCAGCTCCAATAACCGGGTTAGCACTTGTACCCCAGCAAACTCCTTTGGCTGTTATTGATGAACCACCATCCGAAGTAATTGTTCCTCCAGACATTGCTGTGCTTGCAGAAATTGCTGTAACTGTAACTGTTGAACCCATAGTTGGTGCAGTCCCTCCTAAAGTCGTAAAGCTCAATTCTGGACCATAAATTGTAGTCCATGGTCCAGTTCCTGAAGGATATATATCCAAATAAGAACGAATATAATACTTTGTATTTGCAGCCAAGCCTGTAATGTTGGTTACCCATGGGGCAATTGGGACAGATGGATTTACAGAACCGTTGGTTGTGTTCGTTGGAATTAAAGTAGGCGTTGCCGAATTGGAAACGGTTGAATAAGCAACTCCATAATTATTATAATTGGAATATCCGCCACCGTTCCAAGTCATACTTCCTCCTGATGCAGCACCAGTCCCTGTAATTCCAGTAGCAGCCACTGTGACTAATGTTGGTGGAATTCGAGTCGTGGTAAACGAAATATCTGATCCATAAGCTGTGCCTGCACTGTTAGTAGCATAGGCTCGGACATGATACGTTGTAGAACCCGCTAAACCAGAAAGGTTACTTACAAAAGTACCTAATCCAGGAGTTGGATCAATAACTTTAGTATTTGCAGTTGTTGGGTTTGCTGTTGTGGCATAGCAAATACCTCTTTCTGTTATATTTGCTCCACCAGTTGCAGTCACATTACCTCCCGAAACAGCTGTTGTTCCTGCAATAGCTGATGCCCCTGTAGTTGTTATGGTTGGTAAAACCGGAAGTGTTGTGAAAGAAATTTCATTACCGTAACTAATAGTGGTACTATTCATAGCATAGGCCCTCACATAATAAGTCGTTACCGGTGAAAGTCCGGTAAGGCTACTTATCCATGGTACTATACTTCCTGCGCCATCAGTTGTTTTAGAATCAGCGATAGTCGGCCCCGAAGCTGTTTTCCAGCAAACGCCACGAGAAAGAATCGTAAACCCACCGTCATTCAAAGCGGTACAGCCACTAGTTGCAGAGGTTCCTGTAATTGAAGTCGCAGCAGCTGTTGTAAGAGTCGCTGTTCCCCCCGAATTAGCCCAGAAAGGAATGTTAAGGCCGTTAAGCTGTAAATATTGTCCGGTGGCACCAACGGGTATTCTGGTCCATGCTGTACCATTCCAGTATAGCATATCGCCTATGGAAGTTCCTAATGGAAATCCGACAACCCATTTTGTGCCATCGTTATAATAAAATCCAGGAATAACATCTCCAACAGTTGCCGTATTGTAAACAACCATACCTGCCACATGAGTTGATAAAGGTGCAAAATTAACGGTGCCAGTAAGGGCAACACGCGGAATCAGCATTCCCTTATTCGGGAAATCAACATCAAGTCCTGCGTTCGAATTCGGTACTGCACCAGTTGGATTGATTCCAACATTTTGTGAATATGCAGACAACGAAACCATTAAGGCAATTAAAAGAAAATAGATAATTTTGTTTAACCTATTGTTCATTTTTAAAGTAAAATTTTCCATAATATATTTTGTAAGTCAAGTTTAAAATCGAATGTCTAAAAAATCGATATGGCAAATGATCAAAATTTTTGAATCAGTCAGATTTGTTATCGGATTTTATGGTGCCCAAGTCGGAATGCCTGAGGCATTTACCTGTAGCCGTTGTCCTGGAGTACCCGTGAGTATGTTTACCCATACCGTCCCATTCCAGTATTGCATATCGCCATTGTTTGTGCCATTATTCAAAGTGGTTCTAATCCATTTCGTTCCATCGTTAAAATATAAACCAGGAGTTACATCGACGCCATTTGTAGTGTTGTAAACAACCATGCCGACAACATGTGCCGAAAGTGGAGAAGCGTTTGTTGTACTTACAAGAACAACCCGTGGAATAAGCAAACCTTTATTGGTGAAATTTACATCGAGTCCGGCTGAAGAATTTGCCGGAGCTGAGGTGTTATTAATTGCAACGCCTTGAGAATACCCCGATAATGTAAGAGCAAATAAAAGTACCAGTAATGTAAAGGCTTTCGGATGCCAGTTTTCAATAAGAAGTAAAGTTTTTTTCATAGTGCAATTTTTATTCAGTAGTTTCTATTTTTTTAATATTCTTTTTTGATTGAGGATTTTTTGCCGGTATTCCATGAAATATGTTCAGATAAAATATGTTCACCGATCATAACATCATTAATCACCTTTTCCAATTCATTGATTCCGCTTGATTTGAGTAGATAAGCCTTTATGCCCAAGCTGTTCATTAGCTGAAGATATTCGTCGTCGCCAAACATGGTGAATACAATGATTTTTAAGTTTGGCAATATTTCGAGTGCTTTTTTAGTGGCCTCAATTCCATTCATTTGGGGCATATCAATATCCATGATCACAAGATCTGGTTTGAGATGGGGGAGTAGGTCAATAAGCTCTAATCCATTGGAGGCTTCGCCGATTACTTCAGCAATATTTTCAATAGTTAGGATTGATTTCAGGCCATCACGGAAAGGAAGGTGATCGTCGACTAATATGATTTTTGGTTTACTATCCATTAAGAATGCAACTGTGGGATTTAATTAAATAAAAGTACTGTAACCAAAATTGAACGTAATTGGCCAAAAGGATGAAAAATCAGACAATAGATGTAATCTGATTCGTATTAATGGAGTAGTGAAACCTAGGCTAAAAGGAGTAGATAGCTTTTGTATTGGAAACGAAGATAAATTTACAGCGAAAGAAAAGTAATATAAATTACCAGTGAATACTTAAAACTGAGAGTAATAAAACTTAAATAGTATACCCGATAGAAAGCAATAAAATAGTTTAAATTTTGGAAATGGAAGAAAGTTTTAAATCTGTACGATGTTGTTTTTAATAGCGTAAAGAATCAATGTTGGTGTATTTTTACAACCAGTCTTCCCCAATAAATTTGAACGGTGACTTTTGATGGTTTTTGGGCTAATAAATAGTTTTTCGGCGATCTCCTCGTTGTTTAAACCCAGACAAATTTGCTGAAGGACCTCAATTTCACGGGATGTGAACTCAACATTTAAAGAATTTTTTACCTGTTTATTTCGGCCCATGCTACTTATAATTTTCCGGAGTACTTCCGGAGAAAAATAGCTTTCGCCCAACATCACTCCATTGATTGCATTTTCCAATTCAGCGATACCGCTGGATTTTAGTATAAATCCTTTTACCCCCAGGTCAATCATTTTGTAATAGTATTCTTCATCACCAAACATGGTAAAAGCAATAATTTTTAATTCCGGAATCATTTCCAGTGCTTTTTGAGTTGCTTCCATGCCATTCATGTGGGGCATGTCAATATCCATTATTACAATGTCGGGTTTATGTTTTTTAAGTAGTTCAAGCAATTCTATCCCGTTTGAAGCCTCTCCAATTACTTTGGCAATGTTTTCGGCGGTTATCAATGATTTTATGCCCTGACGAAGAATAAGGTGGTCGTCAACTAAAATAATATTTGGCCTTTTCATACGATTAATTTTTCAAAATTGCTTCAAAATCCAATTCGTACAAGTTAATTATTATAAACAGTAATATTGAAAACAGGTTTAGTATTATGCCAATTTCTTTTGCGAAAATTATGTACTCGTTTTTAAAGATCAATCGTAATCGTATAAACAACGCCATTCCCTGGTATACTATGCAATAAAATTTTACCGCCAATGGAATGAATCCGGTTACTCAGATTAAAAAGTCCCAATCCTTTTTTCATGGCGATAGTTTCGTCCACTTTAAAGCCAATTCCATCATCTTTATAAATTAACGATAAATGATCCTCTGAATCAATGAGCACAATTTTTATGTTGCTGGCCTGTGCGTATTTTATGGTATTGTTTATACATTCGATAACTGCACGATAAATCGCTGCTTCAATCTCCTCACCTAATCGCCTGTTTAAATTACTTTCATATATAATTTGAATACCGGAAGAATCTATTAGTTTATTAACAAAATTCTGAATGGCCGAGTTAATGCCGTAATTAATTAACAAATGCGGACTTAATTTATTCGATATTTCCTTAACTGTTGTAAGCGCTTCTTCCAAAATATCTTCAGCCTTATGAATGATCTCTTCTCGTGAACTGTTAATCTTTGATCTTTCTGACCATTGAAGGTACAATTTGATGGTTGAAAGCAGGGGACCCAAACCATCGTGAAGCTCTTTTGAAAAATGGGCTCTTTCTCTTTCTTCGGTGTGAATTATCGCCTTAACAATGTTTTCCTGGATTTGTTTTTTATCTGAAATGTCATGAACCACACCATAAAGCACTTTATCTTTATCACTGTAACTCATAATAAATTCGGCAAAAATAGTTGTTCCATCTTTTCGGATACACCTCGAAACGAAGCTATATCTTCTTTTCAACAGCATTTTGGGTTGACCTAAAAAGTCTGGATTATCCCAATAATGAGGGTCGAATAGTTCCGTTAATTTCAATTTGCTCAATTCATGCTCGCTGTATCCAAAAATAGCTGTCATTGCCTGGTTAATGTAATCGAAATGCCCATCCTTGTAAATAAAAATACCATCGCTGATGTTTTCTGATAAGAGCCGGTATTTTTTGTTGCTTGTTTTCAGAAGATCTTCCATGGTTTTTCTGCCTGTAATATCACTGTAGCTTCCTCTAATTCCAAGCGAATTTCCGGATTCATCAATAATGAAATGATAATTATGGGTCACCCATCGAACTGAACCATCCGATTTGATGATCCGGTATTGGATTTCGTGGTGGCAATCCTTCTCCTGGTCTTCTTGTTGCCTTATTCTATTATAGATTGGGAGATCTTCGGGGTGCACCATATCGATCAATAATCCGGGATTTTGAATGAATTTTTCCGCTGTGTATCCTGAGATTCTTTCGCATGACGGTGAAATGTAATTAAACTCTCCTGAAGTATTTATCCAGTATTCCCAATTATACGTGAAGTCGGCTACAGTCCGGTATTTTTGTTTAGCAAATTTCAAGTTTTGTTCTTGTTGCTTCCGGATATTTATTTCCTGAACCAACAAATCGTTGGCAATTTCAAGTTCGCGTGTACGCTCTTGTACCTGATCTTCAAGCTCGCTATGTGACTTAATTAGCGCTTTTTCTGCCAATTGGTGAGCCACCCGCAACCGGATTGTTGTAATTCCGTGAGCTAAATCGTTGGCAAGTTTCGATAACAATTTAATCTCATCTTCAAAAAATGCGACGGGTTCTTTTGAATAAATGGTGATAGCTCCAAATGACTTGTTATCTGATATTAGAGGAAATGCTATAGAGGAGGCATAACCCTGCTTCAAGGCTTTTTCGCGCCATGGTTCGAAGTTAGGATCAGTGAGCATATTGTTGCAGACACACATTTCGCCAGACCGAATGGCAACTCCGGTTGGCCCACGTCCATACACATTATCGCCCCAACTAATTTTAATTGTTTCGAGATAATTATCATTAAAACCGGCACTGACCACCGGAAGGACGGTTTTTGCTTCATCGTCCCGGGCAAAACCAATCCATACCATTGCAAAGTCCGTATTTTCAACTACATTTTTACAAACCTTTTTTAGATAATCGGCTTCATCCGTCGACTGCGACATCGCCTGACTGCTTTTACTAAGTGCCGACAGTGTCATATTCAATTTCCGGAGCGCTTCTTCCTTTATTTTTCGCTCTGTGATATCCTGTATGGTACCAATCAATCGAACGACATTTAACTGTTCATCAAATTCAAATTTACCAAGGCCTTGAATCCATCGTTCAGCACCGTCATCATTTCTTAATATTTTATATTCGTGATCAAAACGTTGATTCCCTGGTTTATTATTTATAAGATCGTTATATAATTCATTGCGCATATCAGGATGAACTCTGTCCATCCATCCTTGTATTGTATGTGGATAGTTTTTGTTGATACCAAAAATCCGGTAAATTTCTTCAGATGCTTTCCATTTTTGATCGATCAGGTCAGCCGAATAACTTCCAACATTGGCTACGGATTGGGATTCACGAAGTAATCTTTCCTTTTCTTTAAGTGCTTCTTCAGAAATCTTTCGTTCAGTGGTATCGACTACAAAACCCAGGAAAACTTTATCTGATAATTTAGCTGCATCAACAATCCAATATCCGATACTTCCATCTTTTTTCAGGTACGGGATTTCCTCTGTTGCAAAACCGTCGGTGACGACTCTGTTGAAATGATTGCCAGCTATTGAAAGGAATTCTCTGGGTACAAGTTCAATAATGCTCATTCGAAGTAGCTCGTCTTTCTTATACCCCGTAATTCGGCAAGCCGATTGATTCACATCGATGTATTCGCCTTTTTCGTTGGCAACAAAAATTCCATGTGGAGCATTGTCAACATATTTGCGGAACTTCAATTCGCTTTCGATTAATGCATCCTGAGCACGTTTACTCTCGGTAATATCGTGAATAATGGAGTAAAGCAGCGTTGAATCACCAAAATTAATCGGACCCGAATAAACTTCAACCGAACGTATTTCTCCGCTGGACAACCTGTGTTGAAAAAAAAGGTGATTGTTTTTTTCTGCTTTTGAATTTTGCAGGTTGGTTTTTATTTCCTCTTTTGTCAGCGAATTAATATCTGATATGTTTTTGCTGGTCAATTCAGCATGAGTCCATCCATAAAACTGGCAGGCGGCCGGATTGGCATCTTTAATTTCTCCGGTTTCCGGATCAATAAGCAACATGATCGAATAATTGTCCTTAAACAAAGATTTATACCGCTCTTCGCTTTGACGTAGATTTTCTTCAGCCATCTTGCGGTCGGTGATGTCATGCAGAAAAGCCACAAAACGCCCACCATTTTCATTTTGGTAATGTGTACTGATTTCAACATCAAAAATACTCCCATCTTTGCGTCGGTGTTGAGTCTCGAACCGGTCTTCACCATGCAAAATGATTTTTTCGATTCGGGAACGAATGTCTTCAACCGTTTCAGTGGCATCGAGATCGGACAGTCGCATAGTTAAAAGTTCCTGCTCACGGTACCCACTCATCTGGCAATATACATCATTAACTTCAAGAATATATCCATGTAGATCAACAACATAGAAGCCATCCATTGTTGTATGCAGAATGATGGCCCGATTATGCTCCTCGCTATCCTTTAATTCGCTCTGAATCTGCCTGCGGTTCGAAATATCAATTGCGTTTATAACAATTTGATCTCCATTTTTAGCCAAAACACCGGTGAGCTGTAAATGAACTGGCAAATCTCCTTTAGATGACAAGGATATCTCGCAGGTTTCTTTAGCTCTATTACTAATTATTTTTTGCAAAAAAAGATTGAAGACGGGCCGGGTATCCAGGGAAACAAAAGTGAAAAACAATCCATTTTTTAAATATGAATGTTCTTTGCCAAGCATTTGTGATCCACAAAGGTTCAATTCAATGATATAGCCTGCTTTGGAAAGAGTAAAGTAACCTGTCGGCGCAAAATCGTATAGTTCGGAATATTTTTGGGAGGCAATCTCCGCAGCCGCTTTTGCCAACCGGAGTTCTTCATTCTGCATTTCTAACTCTATCTGATGCACTTCAAGTTCATGAATAAGCTTTATTAATTCATAATCTGAAAGTTGAATATTTTCTTTAACCTCTTTATTTTTCAAAGATGATTCTGCCTTCCTGCGTAAAATGTCTACGTCAGTTTTAGGATGTTTTTGCTTTTTCATATGGAAATACAGAAGTTAGGTCGATTGGTTATATGCGAAATTAAGAGATTATTACTAACCATCAACCATCTATAACTCAAAATATAACTATTGCAATTTGAACATATTAATTTCTGGTTCTAAAGACTATTTTCAAGTATTTGGTAAATCTTTCCCAAAAGTGTGACTGAATAACCAACTTAATATTTTTTAATACCTTATTTATAGTTTTTAAAGCAAAAATCTCATTAAATTGCAATAATTCAACCTTCCAGTTATCAATTGGATTTTTTTTGCTTAAATACTAAATATTAAAAAATTGACGTTTGATTAATTCAAATTGTATATTTGTATATTATTATCTGCGAATTGGGGTGGGAGAGGGCGATATTTAAATTATTATCATGGGAGGAAGTAACATTCACAGGATTTACATCGGAATTCTTATTTTGGTTGTGTTAGTCACAGCCTCTTATTTAGCTTATCAGGGCTATTCGTATTATTCCTTAAACGTAGAACAGCGTTTTTTTCATCCTGAACATCAAACACTTAAGCCAAGTGGATTATTAGGTCATACCTTTGGGATATTCGGTTCTTTTATGATAATTGTTGGCGTTTCAACCTATATGCTTCGTAAACGAGTCAGTAAGTTTTCGCGCATAGGTATTCTAAAATATTGGCTAGAATTTCATATATTTCTTTGTACTCTTGGTCCAATATTCGTACTTTATCACACCGCGTTTAAGTTTGGCGGACTAGTTGCTGTAAGTTTCTGGAGTATGGTTGCTGTGGTTTTGAGTGGAGTGATTGGCCGATACATTTACCTGCAAATTCCAAGAACCATTGAAGGCCGGGAAATGAACCTGAACGAGATCAATCAAATAAAAGACGAATTAAACAACAAGCTTGTAAAAGTTTTTAATATTGATGAAAAGGCTCTTGAAGATATATTAAATGCCGTGCAAAAACGACCCGACAGATCCGGGAATAGTATGGTGGCGAGAAGTATAGCTAAGTTTAAATTCGAGCGTAAAACCCTTATGGAAGTAAGGAAAATTCTGAGGCAATATCAAATTAAAGGGAAAGGTTACAGTGCGGTTGTCAGACTGATTAAAGAGGAAATTAGCCTGAACCGGAAGATCGATCGTTTGATTTCAATGCAAAGCCTCTTTAAATACTGGCATGTTGCGCATCTGCCTTTTGCGATACTTATGCTGATTATTATGCTTATACATGTTGGTGTTGCAATTACTTTTGGAGCTCATTGGATTTTTTAAACCAGCAGATGGAAGTTTTAACTGAAAATATTGTCATCTACTCATTCATCGCGATTCTGTTTGTTTCGATCGTATTTTTCTATGTGCGCAAGGAAAAGAAAAACTCGAAAATAGTTGAGGAAAAAATACGGATTGCAAAGGAAGAAGGATTACATGAGCCTATTTCTTTACACCCGGTGGTAGATGTCAATTCCTGTATTCAGACGGGAGCATGTATAACTGCTTGTCCTGAGCATGATATATTGGGAATTTTGAATGGGAAGGCAACAACTATTAATGCATCGCATTGCGTGGGTCATGGCGCCTGTTTTCATGCCTGTCCAACTCATGCAATTACACTGGTGATCGGAACTGAAAAGCGTGGAGTAGACATCCCACATGTTGATCAATCATTCGAGACCAATGTTTCTGGTATTTATATTGCAGGCGAAATTGGAGGAATGGGGTTGATAAGAAATGCTGTTGAACAAGGAAGGCAGGCGGTAGAAAATCTGGCAAAAAAAATAGACAAACACATTCAAGCAGATTACGACATCATTATTATTGGTGCAGGACCTGCTGGTATTTCAGCATCACTTACAGCAAAAAAACACAACCTGAAAGCTCTTACTTTGGAGCAGGATTCTCTTGGAGGAACTGTTTTTACCTTTCCAAGGAAAAAAATTGTGATGACCTCTCCCATGGACATTCCACTATACGGCAAGGTAAGACTGCGTGAAACTTCCAAACAGGAATTATTGAACTTATGGAATGAGGTTTTGGGAAAAAATGAAATTGTTATTAAAGAACAATCAAAAGTTGAAAGTATAGTTTTTCAAGACAAACGATTTGTAGTTGAGACGACTTCCAAAGAGCAGTTTACTTCCAGAAAAGTTCTTCTTTCGATTGGTCGTAGAGGAACTCCAAGAAAATTGAATATTCCTGGCGAAATGAGTGAAAAGGTGGCTTACCGATTACTTGAACCCGAATTAATCGAGAATAAAAAGATAGTTGTAGTTGGCGGTGGTGATTCGGCCATTGAAACTGCTTTACTTTTAACAGATCAGAATCAGGTCACACTTTCGTACAGAGGAGAAGCGTTTGGAAGAATAAAAGTGGCAAACAATCAAAAGATAAAGGAAGCGATAGCGCAGAAGCAAATAGACGTCAGGTTTAACACCAACCTTAAATCGATTGAAGATGATAAAGTTAAAATCGTAAATTTGCTCTCGGGTGAAGCAACTGATTTGGAAAACGATTTGGTTTATATATTCGCAGGAGGTGAACTTCCAACCCAATTTCTGGAAAAAGCAGGAATAAAAGTTGACAAAAAATTTGGTGAAGCCATTTTAAAGCATGATTAAAGATCGAGCATGAAGTTTATAACCAGTCTGCATATCTCTTTAGTATTCCTGTTCTTTAGCTTGATGGCTTCAGGACAGATTTCGCCCGGAGAACTAGCTGAACCTCATGCCCAGCTTGAAGGAATGTCGAACTGCACCCAATGTCATGATTTAGGCGAACATGTGTCGGATCAAAAGTGTTTGGCTTGCCACAAAGAGTTAAAAATACGGATAGATCAGAAAAAAGGATTCCATTCTTCTCTGAAAGTTTCCGGGAAAGGTTGCACAACTTGTCACAGCGATCACCTCAGCCGGAAATACGACATCGTACATCTGGATAAAACAAAATTTGACCACAAGGATGCAGGATTTGTATTGGAAGGAAAACACAAGGAAAAACAATGTTTTGATTGCCATAAACCTGAGAATATCAAAGATCCGGCAATCAAAAAGAAAAAAATGACTTTTCTTGGCTTGAACACCGAATGCCTAAGTTGTCACAAAGATTATCACCAGGGAAGTTTACCCGCTAATTGTATTAGTTGTCATACTTTCGATTCGTTTAAAACGACCAAAAAATTTGACCATCAAACGACTAAATTCCCTCTCCGCGGAAAACATACTGAGGTTGCCTGCCTCAAATGTCACCCGATAGAAAAGAAAAACGGACAAGACATTCAGAAATTCACAGGTGTAGCATTTAATAATTGTACTGCCTGTCACAAAGATGTACATGAGAATAAATTCGGAAACGATTGCCGCAAATGCCATTCCGAAGAATCGTTTCATCAAATTTCAGGCATAAAGACCTTTGACCATAGCAAAACCAATTTTCTACTGAAAGGAAAACACCAGACAATCGATTGTAAGGCTTGTCATAAAGGTAGTTTAACCGCACCTATTAAACACGATCTTTGTAACGATTGCCATAAAGATTACCACAAGGGACAATTTGCTAAACAGGATAACAAGTCAGATTGTAAAGACTGTCACAATGAGAATAGCTACAAAGAGACATCTTTTACTTTGGAGCAGCACAATAAAGGGCAATTTAAACTTGAAGGAGCACATTTGGCAACGCCATGTCTGGCCTGTCATAAAAAGGGAGAAGATTGGAAATTTCGAGATCTGGACAAAAACTGTTCAGCTTGTCACGAGAATATTCATAAGAACTTAATGGATCCGAAGTTTATTCCGGAAGGACGATGTGACAAATGCCATACGGTAAGTGACTGGAGTAAAGTAACATTTGATCACAAAATTACTACATTTGAATTGAAAGGAAAACACGCTGTAGCATCTTGTCGTGATTGTCATTTCAAAAAAACCAATTCGAATCAGACAACCCAAGTTTTTTCTGAGTTGAAGCCTAATTGTGAAGGATGCCACTCTGATGTGCACCAGAAACAATTTAGCGCCAACGGATCAACCGATTGTGCAACATGTCACGGATTTGATAACTGGAAGGCAGAACGCTTTGACCATGACAAAACCCGATTTAAACTGGATGGTGGACATAAGAATGTTGACTGTCGAAAATGCCACCATCAAAATAATTCGACAATTGTTCCGTTCATACAATACAAAAACACTGATAGGCAATGCAAAAGCTGTCATATTTAATTGTTTTCATATTTTCAGTCATGATTAATTTTGCCCAGTCACCGCA
>Ga0302292_1000594_pt1 | contig 25257 bp, 29 predicted proteins | sample III_Fen_N2_1_FD_194553 | JGI IMG/M metagenome (GOLD analysis project Ga0302292, IMG submission 194553) | Peat permafrost microbial communities from Stordalen Mire near Abisko, Sweden - III_Fen_N2_1 | ecosystem: Environmental > Terrestrial > Soil > Wetlands > Permafrost | place: Sweden: Abisko...
ATATTAAAATGTTCGCCCGCCATTTCGATGATGCTCGTTTCGAGTTCAATAATTTGATTCCGCAAAGTGACGGCATAATCATCGAGCACTTTCGGATCAATTCTTAAACCGGTCTGTTCCATCTGAACCAGCACCTTTAACAAAGGCATTTCGACATCAACAAACAGTTTCTTTACATTTTCTTTGATTAAATCTTTATCTAACAGAAATTTAAGTTGATAAGTAATATCCGCATCTTCACAGGCATATTCTTTAATTTGCTCCAAATCAACCTGGCGCATCGATAATTGATTTTTACCGTTTTTGCCGATTAGCTCTTCGGTCGCCACCTTTTTATAACCAAGATAAATTTCACTCAGGTAATCCAGGTTATGGCGTAGTTCTGGTTGAATCAGATAGTGGGCAACCATTGTATCAAAATATTCGCCCTTCACTTCAATACCATATCTCGAAAGGAACAGAATATCGAACTTCATATTCTGACCAATTTTCAGGATATTTTCATCAGCAAATACATCTTTGAACTCATTGACAATCGCATTTGACTTTTTTTGATCTTGTGGAACAGGAACATAATATGCTTCCCCGGCTTTGAAAGAGAATGAAAGTCCAACGAGGAAATCCGCATGTTGGTCGAGCCCGGTTGTTTCAGTATCGAAACAAAAAGCATTTTGATGCGCCAATTTGGAAACCAGATCTTTAATCTTTACCTCATCATCAACCAAATGATAATGATGTACCGTCGATCGGATATCATCATGAATATTTACCGATTCGGATTGTGTTTGCTCCCCCATGCTGAAAAGGGTCCCCTGCTCAAATGCCGGAGGCGGAGGTACTGCTTTAGTCGTTGCCGGAAGTATCCTTTCAGCCAAAGTTCTGAATTCGAGTTCAAGAAAAATATTGCGAAGATGTCCATAATCGGGTTCCTCGATCATTAACTCTTTCTGATTGAATTCAACAGGCACATCAAGGATGATGGTGGCCAACGTTCGCGACATCCGAACCTGCTCCTCAAATTGCTCAAGATTTTCTTTTTGCTTTCCTTTCAGTTTATCGATATTCTGATAAACGCCGTCAATACTTCCAAAATCGCTTACAAGCTTCATGGCAGTTTTTGGGCCAATTCCGGGACATCCGGGAATATTGTCGGATGAATCGCCCATCAGACCAAGAACATCAATAACCTGGAGCGGATTTTGAATCTGAAAATTTTCACAAACCTGTTCGACTCCCAGAATCTCCATTTCGTTACCCATTCGCTTCGGCTTATACATAAAGATATTTTCCGAGACCAATTGGGCATAATCTTTATCTGGTGTGACCATAAAAACCTGAAAACCGGCCTTTTCAGCCGTTTTCGCCAATGTCCCGATCACATCATCGGCTTCGAAACCCTCTTTTTCGAGAATGGGGATTCGGTAACCCTTTATAATATCACGGATATAAGGAATTGATTTTCGAATATCTTCGGGCATTTCCTCTCGGTTTGCCTTGTAGTCGGTAAACATATCATGGCGAAAAGTTGGCCCTTTCATATCGAATGCAATAGCAATATGGGTAGGTTTTTCAGTTTTAAGAAGTTGATCCAGCGTATTCACAAATCCCAACATGGTGGAGGTATTGAGCCCTTTGGAATTTACCCGTGGAGCATTTATGAAAGCAAAATAGGATCGATAAATTAAGGCGTAAGCATCAAGCAAAAATAATCTGTTCATGATACGTATGAATTAGGATCAAAGCTACTGAAAAAAATAATAAAAAAGCCGACAAAATTATTGCCGGCCTATAATATGTTGCAAGTAAGAATATTAATCCTGACAATTACAATGGTCGATACATTCGAGAATTCCAGTAAAGGCTGGATGTTTTAGAAAATAATAGGTGTTTTTCCCATCGCGTTTCGAACTCAGAACACCTTTATTTTTAAGAATTCCGAGATGGTGAGAGGTTGTTGATTGCTCAATTCCGAGACGTTCGTGAATTTCGGTGACTGTAAGTTTTATTCCACCATCAAGGTAACCAACAATGGCAATACGCATGGGATGGGCAATGGCTTTTAACATCTCTGTGGCTAATGTCACCTTCTCGATATCTAACTCTGAGTAGTTCATTATCTTACGAAGTATAAAAAATTAGTTTGGTGGTAAATTCTGACTTTTTTAATTATCGATGCAAATATATGAATATATATTTAAATTCTTATCTTTGGCAGGAAGGAGAATGAATAGAAAGAATGCAACATTTAAAGCATGTCACCTAAAGAACGTATTATATCGCCTATTAGTGAGGAACTTACTAAATTTGAACCCTATTTCAAAAAAGCAACAAAGAGTGATCTTCCACTGTTAAGTACCATTATTAATTACATCTTGCGGCGCAAAGGGAAGCAAATGCGGCCAATGATGGTTTTTTTGGCGGCTAAATTAAATGGCGTTTTCAATGAACGAACTTACCATGCCGCATTAACCATTGAGTTATTGCATACAGCCACCCTGGTTCATGACGATGTGGTCGACGATTCGTACCAACGTCGTGGATTTTTTTCGGTGAATGCAGTCTGGAAAAACAAGATTGCAGTACTTGTCGGTGATTTTATCCTTGCAAAAGGGCTGCTCTGGTCGATCGAACACCGCGATTACGATATTTTGGATCATATCTGTACCGCTGTCCGCGATATGAGCGAAGGCGAGATTCTCCAGATCGAAAAAGCCCGGAAGCTTGATATTACAGAAGAAATCTACTTTGAAATTATCAGAAAGAAAACTGCTTCATTACTTGCGACGAGCGCCGCGGTAGGAACCTGCTCTGTAACCACCGATGCTGAGGCAATTGAGCGGATGAGGCTTTTCGGCGAATATGCCGGAATGGCTTTTCAGATTAAAGACGATTTATTCGATTACCAAAAATCGAACCTGATTGGCAAACCTACCGGGAATGATTTGCGTGAAAAGAAAATCACCCTTCCTTTGCTTCATGTGCTAAACAAGGCCGGGAGCAGTGAAAAATCGCGTATTCTGAAAATTGTTCGAAAACGTTTAAAATCGGCCGCAGATCTCCGGGAGGTTAGCGAGTTTGTTGCTGAAAACGGGGGTTTCGAATATGCCGAAAAAGTGATGGGCGGCTTCACCGAGAAAGCAATTGCCCAACTCGCTGATTATCCGGAATCGGAAGTTAAAACAGCACTGATTGAGTATGTTAATTATATTACTTCCCGGGCAAGCTAAAAAAGGCTGACAATGTTGAGTTGACAGCCTTCAATAAATTCAATTTTATCTTCCTGATTTTTTAAAAATACGCCACACTTTTCCCCATTATCGAGGTGAGCAAATTATTGGCCAAACGGCTGGCACCGATACGGAATAGTTTGTTATTCAGCCATTCATCACCAAGAACCTCCTTAACAATTGAAATGTACTTTAGTGCATCGGCCGTTTCGACAATACCGCCAGCTGCTTTAAAGCCAACTTTTTTCCCTGTTTTCTCAAAATAGCTTTTAATGGCACTGCACATCACCCAGGCTGCTTCGGGAGTTGCAGCAGGTTCTAATTTTCCCGTTGAAGTTTTAATAAAATCGGCACCCGACTGCATCGCCATTATGGAAGCCTTCCAAATTTTTGCCGGACTCTTCAACGCCCCTGTTTCAAGTATTACTTTCAAATGAGCCGATCCGCAAGCTCTTTTCAAAATCGTAATTTCCTGTATCACTGTAGAATAATCCTCAGAGAGAAAATTACCTAAATTCAGCACAATATCAATTTCTGTTGCTCCCCGCTCTACTGCCATTTCGATTTCCTGAACCTTAACCTCCAAAAAAGTCTGTGAAGAGGGGAATCCTGCGGCAACTGCAGCCAGCTGTACGTCCGGAGCATGAAGATTTTTTCTAACAGATTCAACCAACGTTGGGTAAACGCAAATGGCCGCAACATTGGCCAATCCGGGAAACTCTTTCGAAAACCCCGATACATTTCGGGCAAATTTTTCACCCTGAATATGACTATCTGTCGAATTCAATGTAGTCAAATCGATGCACGAAAGAGCCAATTCATACCATTCGCGACTTTTCAAGTCCTGCGATTTTTCTATAATTGTAGCGACTGCTTGTTCTACTTCTCCATCCGGGAATACCCGGTCAACATTTCCCAAAAGCCATTTCATAATTATAATATATTAATATCTAAGCAAATAGTTTATCATTATTTAAATGACGAAGCTGATCTCGCTCCGTTTTCTTCTCAATATTTTTCATAAATGCCTCTGTCAGATCAACTCCGGTTTGGTTGGCAAGGCAAATGATCACCCAAAGAACGTCAGCAAGTTCATCGGCCAGATGGCTATCCGTCTCATTCTTTTTCGGGGATTGATCACCATATTTCCGGGCAATAATCCTGGCGACTTCACCCACCTCTTCAGTGAGGATGGCCATATTGGTTAATTCGCTGAAGTAGCGAACGCCAAACTTTGTAATCCACTCATGAACTGTCGACTGAGCATTTCTAATCGTAATATCGTCGCTCATAACTCTTTGTTTTTTGAATCGATGATAATTGTAACAGGTCCGTCATTGGTTAGCCGAACGATCATATGTGCGCCAAATTCACCTGTCTGAACCGGTGAACCCAGATTCTCAGATAAAATTTCCACAAATTGATGATAAAGCGGAATGGCGATATCGGGAGGTGCTGCATTGATATACGATGGCCGGTTCCCTTTTTTCGTTTTGGCGTGAAGCGTAAACTGGCTCACAGCAAGAATTTCGCCATTAATATCTTTCACCGAAAGATTCATCACACCACTGAGATCATCAAAAATACGTAATTGTGTGATTTTCTTGCAAGTCCAATCGAGATCCTCATCAGTATCATTCGCTTCAAAACCGGCCAGAACAAGCAAACCTTGTCTTATTGACGATTTTAATCGATCGTCTATCATGACTGAAGCTTCAGAAACGCGCTGAATAACAACTCTCATACAAACAGATTTGATTTCAAACTTAACAAATTATTTTCACTTGTTTTTGTATCAGGCAAGAATTATTTATATGAACGTGAAACAATTACATCACAGCTTTTAACAGCCATATAACAACGATATAACGGCCCATTTTCCCGATCATCATAAAAAAAGTGGTGAGAATCGGAGAGATGCGGAAGAATCCTAAACCGAGAATGACCAGATCACCAACAAAAGGGACAAATGACAATATTGCTGCCAATGCACCAAATCGTTCCAATTTTGGAAGTATCGCTTCTATTTTCTCCTTTTTTACCTTCGCATATTTTTCAATCCATTCTATTTTTCCAAGATACCCGAGGTAATAAATGGAGATCCCGCCAATCGTGTTTCCGGCTGTTGCAACTATTAATGAACTAATCGGATTAAAACCTGTATAAATCAGGAGGGAAAGGACTGATTCTGAATTAAACGGGAAGATTGAACCCGCCAGCAAGGCAGAAATAAAAAGCCCGACGAGACCGTATTGATAAAAGAAATCTACCATTTAGACACTGATCTGTTCGTTGTTTCCAATTTTCTTGGGAATCGAAATGAAAAACTCAACTTTTCCACATTGAGGACAAACGAAGAGGTCGAAGGAATCTTTGTTGACGAAAAGTTCAAAAAGATTGCCCAATGCTCCCCAACGTGCTCCTTCATGAAATTCATGGTTCCCAGCAAACGACATTTTGATATTACACCTTAAGCATAGAATCTGATCATAGTAATGGGTTGGTAGCGGATCGGGTTCTTCATCTTCCAAGACTTTTTGGTCAATGAAACTATATTGACATTTCCAACAGACTTCAAACCCAGATTCAACTTCTGCATTGCAATTTGGGCAATTTTGTACGATATTAAGCATTGGAAAAGGTTTAAAAATGAAAGGAGATTGTTATCAGGCAGTCTCCTTTCAAAAATTATTTATGATAATGCCGCGATTCCAGACCCAATCATATTGGCATTCTCTATTTCGGCGATATTCACTTTAACCTTTTTGTGTCCCATTTCTGCAAGTATCTCCTTTAAGGTGGTTTTCACCACTTTGTTGTAATCTTTGCAGCCGGAAACTTCACTCCAGAAAAGACTTCCCTCGGCAGTAATTCTTACCTTTTTGATCGTTTTGTCGTATGTGATCAGTAGATCGATCAAGCCGGCAAGCGATGCAGCCACTAATTTAGCTGATCTTTTATAAATCTGTTTAGCAACTTTTACGTGTTTGTTTTTATGTTGATCAGGTGCGTTAATAATGTCAGTAAGTGCCTTTCCATCTGTATGTTCATCAAATCCATCTTCAGGAAAGACTTCCCGGAGAATTTGTCCGATATACATCCCGGAAACTGCCTTTTCGAACCGCTGAGATCCTTTATTGTCCGCCTTTTCATCCACTAAATCATCATATTTGGTCAGAAGAGGTGGATTATAATTACCCGATTCTAGATTCACCGGAGTGAGTCCCTGCCAATTGAGACTACTATCGATTTTGGGAATTCGGTTGGCATTTACGAATGCGGCCATATTTGTACCCGTACCTACAATCAAACCAATGTAAGCATCAAACTTTGAATTTGTCAATCCGGCAAAAAGACTGGCCACGGTATCGTTAATCACTTTAATGCCGGTAAACTCTGCCTTTCCTGTTTTATTTAGATAATCAAGTAGCGGCTTTCCTACTGGATTGCCAATCATCTCTTTAATATCAATTCCTTTAGTCCATCCCAGCAATTCAGCATCGCCGTCTGGCATGCACTCGGCTGCATAGGAGAAACAATAACCAATCGGAGCTTTTGCCGGAAGTTCAATTTCATTTACAAATTCAGATTGTTTGGTAATAAGATCTTCCTGGGTGAAACCCTTGGTAGTTGCAGCCGAAAGCTCTTTCCCATCAGGTTTCTTTGGGGTAATATTCGCCACTCCACTTTCAAAACTAATCACAGCTGCCCGGTAATTTGTTCCTCCCCAATCGAGCACGACAGCCTGACCTTCGGCGCTACATGAAAGCGGATGAATATACGTTGGAATACTTCTGATTTCCGTGTTGTCGTTTTTCAATCCGTTTTCAATTTTATCTTCGAGATCCAAAGCAATATGTTTCAATTGCGTAGTTTTGAGTTTGAATTCGCTTTTTTTCATTATATTAATTTAAAATTTATCTTCCAGTCAAAGGTATTAAAAAGTTGTGATTTTAATGATCTGCCATGCTGCCAATTTCTGTTCCCATTTTATGGCGTGAGCCGGACTGGTTGACGGCAGAACCCGATTTGGCAAATGAATGTTTGAAAAATATTTTCCAAAATACCGTGCCGAATCTTTACCATTAAAAAAAATACAGGAAATATTGGGATGAAAGGAAAGAAAGGTTTGAATATCATTTGGTTCTTCCATTCTAATATCATTGTCGAGACTCGATCTCCTTTCGCAGGCTTTCAACACATCCCAAAGGGCGATATTGTGCTGGAGTAAGACATTTCTTCGGGTCTGATAATCATCAGATAACGGCAGATCAAGGATATTGAATACGATCTTCCAGAATGCATTTTGAGGATGGGCATAATAAGATTTGGTCCTTAATGATTCTTTTCCGGGCATCGTTCCCAAAATCAGCACCTTGCTTTGCAGATTAACGATTGGTGCAAATGAGTAAATAAGTGTATTCGATTTCTGATTTTCGTCAATCATGTATCTCAATAACTGTTTTTCTGTTGTCAAACCTGGGCAAAAGTAGTATTTAAGCGGAAAAGAATAGTTGCTGACTTCTTCAGATGCCGCTGATTTTATCTATTTTTGTATCAAATACGAAAAAAGATGGAACAATATACGACAAGACAAAATAAAATAGGTAGGTTGATTCAAAAAGAGTTGAGTGAACTATTGCGACGTGATACCCAGATTTTGGCCAAAGGGCGGATACTTTCTCTGACAACAGTCAGGGTTACACGCGATATGTCAATGGCAAAATGCTACCTAAGTATTTTCCCATCAGAAGGTGCAAATGAAGTATTGGCAGATATAAAATTAAATAAAGGAAAATTGAGGGGCGATCTTGGGAATATTGTACGTTTTCAATTGCGCCATGTTCCTGAACTCGAATTTTTTCTGGATGACAGCCTCGATTATATTGAAAAGATTGACAAGCTGTTGCATTAATTAGTCTAAACCCTGACAAATCACTGAATTAAAAGTTCGTTATGGAGTACGATCCCATCAAAAGACGTCTTGGAAATGTCTTCAACCGCACCCCTTTTTTGCGGAAACTTTTTTATTCATTACTCGATCTTTTACTTCTACGGGCATGGCATGTCCTTAAAGAATTAAGATCGCTTAAAAAAAGGTCTTTATCGGGAAAGCTCAGAATTCTTGATGCCGGCTCAGGATTTGGGCAATATAGCTACCGTATGAGTCGGATTTTTGCTGATTCCATCATTAAAGGAGTCGATGTAAAACAGGAACAGATTGATGATTGCAACCGTTTTTTTAATTCGATCGGATTGCACCCACGCGTTAATTTCGAATATGCCGATCTCACAAAATTTATAGAGCCTTACTGTTACGACTTGATTCTATCTGTTGATGTGATGGAGCATATCGAAGAGGATGAACAGGTTTTTTGTAATTTTTTTAAGTCGCTCCGGAATAACGGTGTACTGTTGATTTCGACACCATCCGATCAGGGAGGATCTGATACTCATGATCACAATCAGGATGCAGTTCATGGTTTTATTGAAGAACATGTAAGGGATGGATATGGGATCACTGAAATTACTCAAAAATTGCATCATGCTGGTTTCAAAGATATTGATGTGCGATATACCTATGGCAGTCTGGGTTCTATTGCCTGGAAGTTTTCGATGAAATATCCGATTTTAATGCTGGGCAGATCGAAAGCCTTTTTTATACTCTTGCCTTTTTATTACCTGATAACGTTCCCATTTTGTATCATCTTAAACTTTTCTGATATAATTTTTCGTCATAAAAAAGGTACCGGTTTGTTGGTGAAGGCGTACAAAAAGTAACTAATAATCGACTTATATTGAATCTCTCCTTATACATAGCCAGAAGATACCTCTTTTCGAAAAAGAGAACTAATCTGATCAATATCATCTCGGCCATTTCGGTGGTTGGGATGGCGATTGGTACGATGGGTTTGATTATCGGACTCTCGGGGTTTAATGGTTTCGACAACCTGATTAAATCACTTTTCTCAACTTTTGATCCTGATCTTAAGATTAGCCTTGTTGAAGGTAAAAGTTTTGATGCAAATAATCAGGCATTTAATGAGGTTCGAAAAATGAAGGATGTCCTGTTTTTTACTGAAGTAGTCGAAGATAACGCGCTGCTTCGCTACGAAAACAGGCAGGTTCTTGCCACGATAAAAGGGGTAAGCGACGATTATAGCAAAATGACAGGGCTTGACACGATGATTGTAGATGGTAAGTTTAAACTTAAAGAAGGAAATAACCAGTATGCCGTTATCGGACAAGGTGTTGCATATTATCTCTCGGTTGGACTTAAGCTGATTAATCCAATAAATATTTATGTGCCACAAAAGGGAAGGGGTTCGGGCCTGGCGATTGAAGGAAGTTTTCACCAGGGTCATATATATCCGTCTGGCATTTTTTCAGTTCAACAAGAAATTGATTCAAAGTATATGATTGTTCCTATCTCTTTTGCCCGGGAGATGTTCGAGATGCCTGAGAATGTCAATTCTATAGAGCTGAAATTAAAGGAAGGGGCATCTGTACAATCTGTTCAGAAGTCTATCTCTGTATTGGTGGGCAACCAATTTGTGGTAAAAAACCGTTATCAGCAACACGACTACCTTTATAAAACCATGCAGGGAGAGAAATATGCCGTTTATTTGATATTGATACTCATATTGATCATCGCATCTTTCAACATCATCGGTTCGCTGACCATGTTAATTATCGACAAAAAGGAAGATATTTCGATATTGCAAAGCATGGGAGCAGATAAAAAGCTTATCCGTAAAATTTTTCTTTTTGAAGGATGGTCTGTTTCAATTCTTGGAGCGATGATCGGTACTGTTGTTGGTATTGCCATCTGCCAGGCTCAAATTGCCTTCGGATTCGTAAAACTCCAGGGTGGTGGCTCTTTTATTATTGATGCCTACCCTATGAAAATTATTCCGGTTGATATTTTGCTGATCTTCTGTTCTGTCGTATTAATCGGATTTGTTGCTGCCTGGTTTCCGGTCAGGCATATCTCCGGAAAATTTCTTGCAGATGAGGTTCATTGACCAATTTAACCGACGAGTCATAATAATATTTGAATAGTTGGTGGCTTGATAATGGCAATTATTAAGACATAAAAGCAGAACGAAATTGGTGCACCAATTTCGTCAAATTTCGACAAATTGAAATCCAATTCCTCTTACAGTCTCAAGAAATTCTCCCTTGATGAATTCAGAAAGTTTTTTGCGGAGATTTTTGACATGAACATCAATATAATTTGAGTTGTAATTCTCTTCAATGATGTCACCCCAAATATGTTCCGAAATCTGAAGTCGAGTCACAACCCTATTTTTATTCAGAATCAGAAAGCTTAAAATGTCGTACTCTTTGCGGGTAAGTGTTATCATATTTCCACCCGATGAAACTAACCGTTTATCCAAGTCTATTTCTATATTATTAATAATCACAACATTAGCCCTAATTCCATGTTTGCGTCGCATAACAGCCATGATGCGTGATTTCAGCTCAAGCAACGAAAAAGGTTTTGGCAGGTAGTCATCAGCGCCAACATTGAGCCCTTTGATACGATCCTCCAAAGCACTTCTGGCAGATAAAATTATAACTGCTGTCTCACTATTGTTTGACACTGACTCTTTCAATAAATCCATGCCATCATAATCGGGTAATCCTAAATCAAGCAAGAGGAGATCATAAATGTTTGAGAAAAGTTTATCCGATGCAATCCTACCAGTATGAGCAATATCACACGAAAAACCCTCTTTTTCAAGATAATTTTTTAATTCAGTTGCCAAAGAGATTTCATCCTCAACGATTAAAACATGCATAGTTCAAAATCTTTTAAGAAATTTGAAGTTTCAAACCTAATTGAAAAAATATTAATAACCCGCATTTTATTGCAATATCTTGTTGTATTTTTCTGTTCGCAAATTAATGGCTTTTCATTCATAAAAAGCAGACAAATTATTTAAGAAATTTGTCGCGATAGGAAAAGCAAATATTGCTTAACTGTCTATATATTAATACATAGTATTTTTATGATGCGACTTGAATTAAAACTGGCACTTATCGGTGCACTCTCAAAAATAGTGATTTTTTTTATATTATTAATCCTGCTTCAACGGGTCATTGATAATCAGGTTTTAATGCACACGGATCGCGCCCTTACCAAAATGAAAGAAAAAACAATGTCGAACATTGCCAAATTCGGTATTCATTCATTCCTTGATATCAAAAAAGACAGTGCTTTTGCCAGCTACAATATACTTAAGGATGAATACATCACCATTGACCTGGATACCATGAAAGCCGATGGGAAGATTAAATTTTCGGATGAAGCAAGGATAATTGAAGCGGAAGAATTTGATTATCGAATTCTGAACTATACTTTTGAGATTGATAATCAGAATTATATGCTTGAAATTGGTAAGAATATTCAACTCGTTAACGCACTAAACAAAACAATGAAAAATATATCCATATCAATAATTTTATTGGTGCTGCTCAGTACAATTTTATTCGATGTTGGAATCAATAAATATTTGTTGTATCCTATGAACCGAATGATAATTCCAAAACTAAAAACAATCACAAACCCGGAGACTTTCGACTATTCAGAACTTGGTAGTTCAACATCCGATTTTGTGTATTTGAATAACGCATTGAACGAATTAATGCATAAGGTTACTGCCATTTTGAAAAATCAACAAAAATTTACTGCAAATGTATCGCACGAGTTGTTTACCCCGATATCAATCATGCAAAGCAAGTTGGAGAATCTATTGACCTCTGGCAATTTGCCCGAATCATTTGTTGCAAACGTGATGGATCAGCAGAATCATCTCAACAGATTACAGCAAATTATAAAGGCATTACTCTTGATCGCACGGATTGAGAACGATCAATATGCGAAGAATGAGACTGTTGTTATTCGTGATCTTCTTGAAGAAATTATCATGAATATTGAGGACCGGGCTGAGATGAAGAATATAACCATTGAAAACCTTGTTCATCCGGGAGTGTCAATAGCAAGTGTCAATAGATCACTGCTGTATATCTTGATATTCAATCTCGTAAGCAATGCTATAAAATATAATAACGACGGAGGGTGGATTCGCATTGCCTCTTTCGAAACAGGAAAAGACTATTGCATTGAAGTGACTGATAATGGGATCGGAATCGACACTGATCAAATATCTAGAATTTTCGACCGTTTTAAAAGAGCCGACCCATCATTTGGCGAAGGATACGGCCTTGGTCTTTCAATTGTAAGTAGTATCGTTCGTTTTCACAATGGCACCATCAATGTGAAATCAATAAAAGGGGAAGGATCTACATTTAAGATACAGATTCCATTAAAAAATGTTAATACTATTCAACCCGGTTAAAACTTCACGATTCCTTCATGATTCGCGAAATATATTTGACCCGTAATCAATATTTAAAATTTTCAATTATGAAAAAGTTAATACTCGCATTAAGTTTTGTTTTTGTTTTAGGCTTAGTTGCCGTCAATGCACAGGATGCTAAACCAGTTGCAAAAGCACCTGCTAAAACTGAAACTCCTGCAGCTAAAAAGGCTGTAAAAAAAGCAAAACCAGCTGCAAAAAAAACAGCAAAAGCAAAACCAGCTGCAAAAGCTCCTGAAGTGAAGAAGTAGGTTTTTTGAAATCATAAACAACCGCAGATAAAACGCTGCGGTTTTTTTATGATTAAATTTTTGTGAATGCACATAATATCTATGTAATCCTGAATTTGGGAAGAATTTTTGTTAAAATTAGTTAATTTAAATAGAAGCTTTCGATTCTTCACGATTCCTTCATGATTGGATTAATACATTTGGATCGTAAACTTCATTTTAAAATTCTCAATTATGAAAAAGTTAGTACTTGCATTAAGTTTTGTATTCGTATTAGGTTTAGTTGCCGTTAACGCACAAGATGCGAAGCCAGCCGTTAAAAAAGCTCCGGCTAAAACTGAAAAAGCTGTTGCTAAACCAGCAGTTGCGGCTAAACCAGCAGTTGCGGCTAAACCAGCAGTTGCAGCTAAACCAGCAGTTGCAGCTAAACCAGCAGTAGCAGCTAAACCAGCAGTTGCCGCTAAACCAGCAGTAGCCGCTAAACCAGCGGTAGCAGCTAAACCAGCAGTTGCAGCTAAACCAGCAGTTGCCGCTAAGCCAGCAGTTGCCGCTAAGCCAGCAGTTGCCGCCAAACCAGCAGTAGCAGCTAAACCAGCGGTTGCAGCCAAACCAGCGGTAGCAGCTAAACCTGCAGTAAAGGCAAAACCAGCAGCAAAACCAGCAGAAGCACCAGTTAAATAAAGTGTAACAAACTGTATTTAAGACATTAAAAACCGCAGACTTTTATCTGCGGTTTTTTTATTGAATCGTTTGTTGTATTTCTTACCGGTTTTCCCCGTGTCTCTTTCCTCACATAGTCTATCCCACATCATCTTCCTTAAGAACTTCTTTTTGCAGCCGGCAATTTGTCAACTGGTATTTGCATCGCTACATCTTCATTAATCCTTAAAAAATTCTGGTTCATTTATTTTGTGACCCCCTTCATCTTTCAGCATAATTCATGTCAACAATAACAAATCAAAGATATTACAACAAATGGCCACCTCCGTCACAATAGATTAATTGACCCGTTAAATCTTCATTATCTATTATATAATCAATACTTTTAAGGACGGGATTCACACCGGTTGGAATCTTCATAGGGGTATTTAAAGCGATCTTTTGGAGGTAGCTTTTATCCTTTCCCGCGGGTGGTAATATGGCTCCAGGCGCAATTGCATTTACCCGAAAGTGAGGAGCCAACTCGAGAGCTGCCATTTTTGTTAACTCCCACAGCGATTTTTTCGAAAGAGAATAGGAGAGGTAATCGCTATTATTTTGTGAGATTCCTGTGTCTACAATATTAATAATCAATCCTTTATTTGAATTATTTGCATACTCATGCATCAGAATAAAGGGAGCCATATAATTAATCATCATTTGAAGAATCATTAATTCGGTCGAGGTCGTCTTTAATGATGACCGCTCAAAAACTGATGCATTATTGATCAATAAATCAAGATGACCGAATCGATCAAGTACAAATTTTAAAAGTCCCTGGGTTTGATCGGTTGCACCCAAGTCGGCCTGGAAAGTGTAAAAACGCTGACCGGGAAAATACTTCTTCAAATCCGTTTCAAAATCAGAAATTTCTTTGGATGAAGAGTTATAATGCAGTGCAAGATCCCAACCTTTAATCGCCAGATGTTGAGCTATTTCCCGACCAAGTCTCACCGCACTTCCCGTTATCAATGCTACATTAGCCATTTTGCAACTTTTTGATAAACTTAATACAATAATTCCTTTAACATAAAAAAAGGATGTTCCCGAGAACACCCTAAATATTCAAAAATAAAGTGTTGAAATTATTTTTTCTGCGCCACGACATTAAATGCCAGGGTAAAATCGTCATAGATTACCTTATCACCCAATCCTTGAAAAAAACTACCTGAACCATATTTGATTCCAAAAAGTGTGCGGTTAACTGTGATGACTCCCTCAGACGTGAGTTTATCCCCGTTTACTATAAATTTTGCATTGAATTCAACAGGATTCGTTACCCCTTTAATTGTAAGGTCTGCTAAAAAATGATACTCATCGCCTGCAACTGGTGTCACCTGTTTAATCACCATCTTTGATTCAGGAAATTTCGCCACCGAGAAAAAATCATCAGATGCAAGATGCCCCATAAGCTTTTGATTCATTCCTGTATCAGTAAGATCTTCATCGACAATTGTTTTCATATTGATAACAAAAGTCCCGCCCGATATCTTATTATCTGTGACTAAAACCGATCCATTTTCAAACGAAATGGAACCATTATGCTTTCCCGTTACTTTTTTTGCTTCCCACTTTACCTTGCTCATAGCTTTATCGACCACAAAATCAGATGCACATAGAACCATGCTGTACCCAAGCAAGATGAACAAAATGGATAACATTTTAAAACTACTTTTGAAAGACAGATTGTTACTTGTACTGCGAAATTCTAATAATTGATTTTTCATATTGTATAACCTTTTAATTTATCTCATTTAACGTATAAATAGTCGATTAAGTTTCAAAAAAAAGCTGTTTAAAGTTTGCAAGTTAAATCGTATCTTTATGGCACTAAAAAGTTTGTACTATTTATTTTGAATATGAAAAATAATATTGAATCAACAGAAGATATCAATCTATCGGGTTTTCGCTTTTTCAAATCGTTGACCGAAGAGGAACTTAAGAGTCTGAATTTTGAAAAGACTTGCACTACCTACAAAAAAGGGACAATTATTTATAAGGAAGGAAGCAGACTTACAGGTTTTTACTGCATTATCCGAGGTATTGTAAAGGTCTATAAGACAGGTATTGATGGCAAAGAACAAATAATCAGATTCGCAAAAAAGGGAGACATTATTGCTTACAGGTCACTATTAAGTCAGGAATCGGCTTGTACAACTTCCAAAATTATCGAAGATGCAATTCTTTGCCACATTCCTTATAAAACCTTATTAAATCTTATTGAGAAGAATCCGTCTTTTTCGCTGGCAATGCTAAGAATTGTTTGCGCTGAGTTGAAGGAGGCGAATGAATACATTACTGATATTGCGCAGAAAACGGTTCGCGAACGTCTCGCAGAGGTTCTATTGCTTCTAAAGGAAAACTTCGATCTGGATGCCGATCAAACACTTCAAATTTCACTTACCCGTGAAGAATTGGCCAACATGGTAGGTACCGCTACCGAGTCGATCATTCGTCTTCTATCCGAATTTAAACAGGATAAACTTATAGATCTTCAGGGACGGAAAATCAAGATTATCAATCTTCCCGGGCTCACAAAAGTAGCAAATCTGACGAAATATTAGCAGAAAATACCTGAAATATTGAATCAGGCAATTTCATCAACCACAGTTTTCAAAAAATCGCGGTTGTAATATTCCTGATCGATAATTTCACCATCCCATTTTACGGGATCGAGATCGATGGTTCGGGAGCCATATTTCGGGGCTGTGCGATCGCGTCTTAGCCGATCTTCAATATTTTTCAAATAGTCCTTAAATTCAGCCATTTCCATTTCAGTAAAAACTTTGGCAGCACCATTTAAAAAATCGGGTTGATCGGTAATTCCAATAGGGGATGTTTTAATAAATGATGATATGGCGATCAACTCCTGTTCCTGACGGAGAAAAAATAGCGCAGCAGCAGTATTTTGTTCAGGTTCAATATTCGAGCCGATGCTAATGATGCATTCATGTTTCATCACCGTCTGGCCTCCAATTCAACCGAAACTGACTCCGAAAATCGTAGGGCGTGCGGTTTATCGATTTCAACTTTTGCCCGCGATACTCGTTCGTCCTTCATAATCAATTGTAGGACCTCATAAGTCAACTTTTCTAAAAGATTGTACTTACTTTCTGATACAAAGGTTATTAATGCTTTTGTGATAGCCTTATAGTTATAGATTCCTTCTTCATGGTCGGTACTGATAGCCCTGGAAACATCAACCTCAATCTCAAGATTAATAATAACATCCTGTCGGTTTACCCTTTCTTCAGGATTATAACCGATAATGGTTCGGGCGAGTATATTTTTAATCCGAATGATCGCCATGTCTTAGTCGTAAGATTCATTCAATGAAAGGCTAAATATACAAAAATCGCAAACCATTGCAAAAATAATTTTCTACAAGATTTGGGGATGATTTAACACTTCTGGCAGCAGGCGGCTGGCTCGATTCTACATATGAACAGGAACACATCTTTTCCCTTTTTCCAGAATTTAAATTTCAGCGATAGTCCTTTTTTCTCTTACCTGATTTCTGAACCTTCTTTGATATTAGCTGAGGGTGCAACAAATACAAGTGCCCCATCGGAGTTCTCAGCCATTAGGATCATCCCCTGAGATTCAATTCCTTTCAGAATTTTTGGAGCCAGGTTGACCAAAATAGAAACTTGCTGTCCGATGATCTTTTCCGGTTCAAAATATTCGGCAATTCCCGATACAACCGTTCGTTTATCAATCCCTGTATCAATCGTTAACTTTAGTAGTTTTTTGGTTTTAGCTACTTTTTCGGCTGCGATAATAGTTCCAACACGTATGTCCATTTTGGAGAAATCTTCATAAACGATGTTTTCCTTAGCCTGACTGACTGTTGCCTGTTCAAGTTCATTGGCCTTTTTGGTTGCCAGCAACTTATCAACTTGCGCCTGAATCGCATCATCTTCAATGATCCCGAAAAGAAGTTCAGGCGTATTAATTTTGTGGCCCGCTTCGATCAGATTTGTTCGGCCAAGTTCCTGCCAAACAAATTTATTAAGGTTCATAAGCCCGCGAAGTTTCTCCATCGTGAAAGGGAGAAAGGGTTCAAAAACGATCGTAAGATTGGCAGCGATCTGCAACGCAATATTCATAATTGTTTTAACCCGTTCAGGATCGCTCCTGACAACCTTCCAGGGCTCCATATCTGCAAGGTATTTATTCCCCAGACGAGCCATATCCATCGCGTTTTTCAGCGCCTCGCGAAAATGGAAAGTTTCGATTGATTTTTCAACCTCAATTTTAAGATTGTTTATTTCATTCAGCGTATTTCGGTCATATTCGATCAGTTCGCCCGATTGTGGAACTTCTCCGTTGTAATATTTGTCAGTAAGAACCAAAGCACGGTTGACAAAATTTCCAAGGATCGCCACCAATTCGCTGTTATTGCGCGTTTGAAAATCCTTCCAGGTAAAGTCGTTATCTTTTGTTTCGGGAGCGTTGGCAGTGAGAGTATATTTCAGAACATCTTCCTTGCCCGGAAAATCGACAAGATATTCGTGCAGCCATACCGCCCAGTTACGCGAAGTTGAAATTTTATCCCCTTCAAGATTAAGAAACTCGTTCGCAGGAACATTTTCCGGTAAAATATACGATCCTTCCGCTTTCAGCATTACAGGAAAAATAATGCAATGAAACACGATGTTATCTTTCCCGATGAAATGTATCATCTTCGTTTCGGGATCTTTCCACCATTTTTTCCAATCAGGTGTCCACTCTTTTGTGGCCGAAATATATCCGATAGGAGCGTCGAACCAAACGTAAAGTACTTTTCCTTCTGCTCCTTCAATGGGAACCGGAACACCCCAATCGAGATCGCGCGTTACTGCCCGGGGATTTAGTCCACCGTCAAGCCAGGATTTGCATTGTCCATAAACATTTGACTTCCATTCTTTATGACTTTCCAAAATCCATTCACGTAACCATGGCTCATACTGATCAAGTGGCAAAAACCAGTGTTTGGTCTCTTTCATCACCGGCTTATTTCCGCTAAGTACCGATTTTGGGTCAATCAGATCAGTTGCGTTGAGGGTGCTTCCGCAGCTTTCGCATTGGTCGCCATAAGCTTTTTCGAAATGACATTTGGGACAAGTCCCTGTAATATACCGGTCAGCCAGAAATTGATTGGCTTCAACGTCGTAAAATTGCTCGGAAGTTTGCTCGGTAAAATCACCCTTATCGTAAAGTGTTTTGAAGAATTCGGAGGCTGTTTCGTGGTGAATTTTTGAACTGGTGCGTGAATAAACATCAAACGATATTCCAAATTTTTTGAAGGAATCTTTAATCATCCCATGGTATTTATCGACCACATCCTGGGGTGTAATCCCCTCTTTTTTAGCTTTTAATGTAATAGGCACTCCATGTTCATCCGAACCACCGATAAAAGCGACCTCTTCACCTTTAAGTCGAAGGTAACGGGCATAAATATCGGCAGGGACATATACGCCTGCAAGATGGCCAATATGAACCGGGCCATTCGCATATGGCAGAGCCGAGGTGATCAGTGTTCGTTTAAAATTCTTCATTGAATAATACCTTCTTAAGATCCTGTACCAGAAATAGTGGTGCAAAGATAATACTATCATACACAAGAATCAAGAATTCCGAATCAAGTTCTGTTAGCGCAAAACGAAACTTTCAGACTGCATGTCATCTCTTTGTCACCGTTTAGTACATTTGGAATACGGCGAAACACGCACAAATCAGCTTGACCAAAAGCTGTATAACATTTGAACAGGCAATAAAAAATGTGAATTATAAATAAGCCTCTTTTGATTCATTTACATTTTGGTACAAAGTTTGTAAGTTTGAGGATATAAATTTTAAGAATTTTGTAAAAATAATTATTCACAATTTGAAATGATCCCAATGAAAAAACTAATTTATTGTTTTATGACGGCATTCGTATTGCTGTCAATTGTACCAACACAATCGAAAGCTGCTGCGGAAAAAGATGTCGCTTTAGTTGCAGTATCTAAACCTGTTGAATCGACCGATGCCAATGCAAAATTGGCCAGGTTGGAAGAAATAAAGGAGATGGACATGTCTACGCTTAGCCGTTCTGAAAAAAAGGAGTTGCTTAAAGAGGTGCGTACGATTAAAGATGATCAGTATGGTGACAGGCATGGCCGAAGAAACCATGAAGGTGGTGGCGACAGGTATTATGGTGGTCATCACAGAGGTGGATACTATATGGGTGGAACAGGATTGCTTGTCTTGTTGCTGATCATCCTCTTGATGTAAGCATAGGGATGGAATCACAAAACTGATTTTGGCCATATATGGCGAATCAGACAATCTCAAAATATTTTCACGCCTTTATCCAACAACTTGTTATTGGTTTTCCTGACAAGTTGTTGGATATTTTACTTTCCGGCTTCTGTCTTCCGACTCTATTATACCCCAATGTGTGAATGATGTAATCCTTTTCTGCAATTGTGTAACATTCCAGGCAAATAAGCTGATTACCTTTGAAATAAACTTTTAAACTCTTTTATTATGCCACTTCTTAATGTTTTAATTGCAATAATTATTGTGGGTGTTCTTCTTTGGCTAATCAACACGTTCATCCCAATGGATCACAAAATCAAAAATATTTTTAACCTTGTGGTCGTGATTGTTCTTATTGTCTGGCTTCTCAAGGTATTTGGGATTTTCAGCTATTTGATGAATATACAAATTTAGGATTGAAATCGTGAACTTAAAAAGAATATTCGGAGCATTACTTACGCTCCTCGGAATAGGTGGACTTATTTACACCGCCATCTTATTTGTTAATACTTCAGGTGGAACACGTGATATTAAGGCGATTGCTATCTTTGGTATACTCGGTTTTATTTTCTTCATTTCCGGAATCAGTCTGGTTCGTACAACGAAAGACGAATCATAAGTGCAGTTTTGATTTTCAAAAAAAGATAGTTTGAGTCTAAAAATGTGACATTTTACTTAAATAGCTTCACTGTTATGACATAAATGCCCGCTTCTGACGAGAGCAGGCATTTTTTTTGAATCTGCTCATCTCATTCTCTAACCTGTTTAAATTTGGTCTCTTTATAAATTATCAAAAGTTGTTAAAACAGCCCCAGAAACATTACCTTCGCCAATACTGAATTGAAGTTTTAATTAAAACTGAAAACAATGCTTGTAACGGTAACCAGAAAAAAGTTTACGTTTTCGCCCGATTCTTCAAGGGTAATTGCCCGTTTTCTTTATTTGAATGATGAAAGGTCGGCCTATATAATAAGGAAGGTATTGGCAATGCCAAAAAAAGAAGTCGATATTGCTATGAGCCAATTGCTAAGAGGATATTCCCGACGACATAGAAATATTTCACGAATATTTGAGAAACATTTTGCCAAACTGGCACCTATATTTGAAAAAATTGAAGTTAATGAAGAGGATCTTAGTATAGCCCAAAAAGCATTGATTGGTTCATATTTTACAATGGAATATTCAATTGAATCAGCTGCTTTTTTCAACCCTTCCATTGTAGAAGATCCTGATCAGTCAGAAATAAGAGCGGATGAAAAAAGGGTGATTTTTAGTTTCCGGGCTACCGGCGAAGGGCATATCTCATCGATAGTTTTCCGTTCCGGAATTCTTGACAAAAATAATAACCTGACCATTGAACCAGTCGGAAAGATGCTGGCCGAAGCAGATGTTATTAAAAGGCACGTTTACGATAAAAAAACTTTTCACGAAAAACTAGCTGAAATGCAGGATCAGGGAAAATTTGCTTCTCCTGCAATTGTCGATAAAATTGATCAGTTGCAGGATAAGAAAAAAGTTTTTTCTCCTTCTGTTGTAGATGTAACAGATGAAAATAAAGAACACGGTAGCAATATATCTCCGGATTTTATTTTAGATAGACTTGGAGATAATTTCACGTATGGCGAATTGATGAGAAACCTTGCCCTCGCAAAAAATGAGTCCGATTTGTCGGGTGGTCAGCTAAAAATAATGAATGAAATGATGTGGCTTGCATCCTCGCACTACGAAATCAACTTTTCAATTGATTCAGCCATTTCAGAGAGAGTCATTTTCCCGATATCGGCGACTGAACAGGGGGGTATCGAAGATGCCCGTTTTGTTAAATTCACAGAAGATAATGGTGAAATAACTTATTATGCAACCTATACCGCTTATGATGGGATGACTATTCTGCCTAAATTAATTAAGACAACCGACTTTTATAGTTTCCAGATTCTGCCTATTAATGGAGAAATTGCCCAAAACAAAGGGATGGCGCTGTTTCCGCGAAAGATCAACGGTAAATACGTTATGTTGTGCAGGATTGATGGTGTTAACAATTATATCGCTTATTCTGATAGTATCAACATGTGGCGTGAGGCAAAGATTATTCAGGAACCTAAATACCCGTGGGAGCTGGTACAAATTGGTAATGCCGGTTCCCCTATCGAGACAAAAGACGGATGGCTGGTAATAACTCACGCGGTTGGGTCGATGAGAGAATACACGTTAGGGGCTTCATTGTATGAACTTGACAACCCTGAAAAAGAGATAGGGAGGTTAAGTAGCCCATTGATGACTCCAAATGAATCGGAAAGGGAGGGGTATGTCCCTAATGTGATTTATTCGTGTGGTTCAATCGTTCATAATGGTGAATTAGTCTTACCATATGCCATGTCAGATCACTCATCATCATATGCCACCGTAAATCTCAGGGAGCTGCTCGATGTTCTGAAGGGTTCAGGCAGCAACGATAAGTAGAGCAATTTACAAATTGTGTGTAATTTTTACGAGCGAATTTTTTGAATAGCCGAGTTCCCGGCTATTTTTTAAAAGGGTTAAAAATCAAGGCTTTAAGCGACTTTGGTTTTTAACCTTTTTATGCATAAACCTTTTCATAGTATTGGTTATTAATGATGAACATTGATTTGCCAAATTTCCAGTGTCTAACCTTTTTCCTTCTTTTAAATGTGTGAATAATGTAATTTTTCCCTGCAATTATGTAACACTTTCGGGTAGCCTGTGCAGCACCTTTGTGAACTGTATTTAATCACTATAAAAAAATAAAGTTATGAGCGCAGGAAAAGTATTATTAGGAGTATTGGCTGGTGTTGCCGCTGGCGCACTGGTAGGGATTTTATTTGCTCCGGCCAAAGGTTCACGTACCCGTAAGAGAATATGTAAAAAAGGGGAAAACTATGCGGAAGGGCTGAAAGATAAATTCAATGAATATGTTGATACGATCTCTGAAAAGTTTGAACAGGTAAAGGAAGAAGTTTCTGAGTTGGCTCAAAAAGGCAAGGGAAAGTTCGAAGAAGCTGAAAAAGAAGTAAAAGCTGCCAAAGGTTAATTGGCTGCAAAGTAATTTAAACATTGAGTCTGCTCTGAAAATTCGATTTTAAAGATTGCATTGTCCAGGGTCTTATAAATCAGTAAAGGAAAATAAAATGCTCTTACATTTTCTATATTTAATCAAGCCTTAAGGGGATTTTTGGAGTGGACTTAATTATTGCAAATAGAATAATTAAAGCAAAATGGGAAAAGAAACGTTTAAAGCCAACTATCTAGTGCATAAGGTGAATACATCAGTTCATCCTTCATTGCTCATTTTCGATTTGCCAACTTTAGTTGAAAAGATTAAGGTGAATCAAAGTTGGGCAAACGGAGAGCTAAATTCAATGATTCTTTTGAAAACTCCTGATAAGCAGATTATGCTTACCGCCTTGCACGACAGAACAGAAATTCAGTCTTTTCAGTCGAATGAATCAATTACCTTTCAAATAATAGAAGGAAAATTGACATTTCGAACCCCAAAGGAGTCTGTAACACTTGATGAAGGTCAATTACTGACGCTTCATGAAAATGTAAAGTATAGTCTGACAACAGAAGAGGAAACGGTATTCCTTTTGACAATTGCAAATAGTGATTTATCAATGTCGGTTAACTAAATGCCATGTTTCTACAAAACATAATCAAGACAAATGCGATGGAAGACAATGCAAAGCTGATTGAATCACTATTTGATAAAGCCACTGAATACGGCAAGACAAGTTTTGAATTAGTAAAACTCAAAGGTGTTGATAAAGCATCAGATGCAGTTTCCTCCTTCGTCCCTTATGCAATTGCCATTGGTTTTATCGCATTCTTTATGCTCTTTCTTAATCTGGGATTAGCTCTTTGGTTTGGCGAAATCCTTGGTCAAATGTATTACGGATTCCTGTTGGTCGCTGGGTTTTACCTGGTCATCGGGATTTTTATCCGTCTGGTTCTACATAAATGGATAAAGAGAAGAGTCGGCAATAGATTTATTGAACAAATACTTAAATAAAATCTCATGGGAAATATAACATCTTCTATAGGACTGAAAAATAATATTCAATTATTGGAAATTGAACAGGCAATATTGGGTCAGCAACTTAAGGAACAGTTCTTCATTACTTATGAGAGCTTTAAACCGGCAAATCTTCTCCGCAATACCTTTCGCGAAGTAATATCGTCACCTCATTTAATTGATGACATTTTAGGTACTGCGGTGGGGTTGGCTACTGGTTTTGTCTCAAAAAAAATAGTAATTGGCGCTTCGGGAAATTTAATCAGAAAGCTTCTGGGCTCGATTACACAGCTAGGTGTGACAACCGTTGTTGCCCAACACCCTGATACGATTAAATCAATCGGACAATTCATTTTCCAACATATTTTCCGCAATAAAAAAACGGAAGCTTAGAAGCCTGAAGTCAGAAGATAGAGTCTGAAGTGTCAATTTCCCCTCTTCAGCCTTCGGACTTCTGACTCCGGACTTCTCTAAATTTTTATTTTATAAATAATCATTGTGAATACTGACAATCAATTACAAATTCCCTTTTACGCAAAAGCTTCTCTTTTTCTGATAGGCTTGATTGCGTTTGTAGCGATATTGTACATTGCTCAGGGTATTATCCTCCCGTTAGTATTTGCAATTATCATTGCCATTGTACTTCATCCTGTTGTGAATTTTTTTGTTCGGATTAAAATTAACAGGATTGTTGCCATTATATTTACTTTATTACTTATGTCTGTCGTGCTTTTTGGTTTTTTTGCACTTTTATTTTCGCAGGCGAGCCAATTTAGTGATACATGGCCACAACTGGTTGATAAATTTACCGAAACACTTAATCAAGCCATTTCCGGTTTATCTGGTTATCTTGATATCAACCCACAAAAAATCCATGATTGGATAACAAAAACAAAAGATGAATTTCTAAATGTCAGTAATGAAACAATCGGTCAAACGCTACTTTCTGCTGGTGGCGTAATCATGATATTGTTTTTAATTCCGGTTTACGTATTTCTGTTATTATTTTACCACCCGCTAATCATTGAATTTATTCATAGACTCTTTCGTGCAGACCACCAAAGTCAGGTAAAAGAAATTGTTACCCAAACCAAAAAAGTTATTCAACACTATCTTGTGGGGCTTGTGATTGAGGCTGTGATGGTAGCAATTATGGATGCCAGCGTTCTTCTAATCCTTGGTGTCGATTATGCAATCCTCCTTGGAATAATTGGCTGTATGCTTAATGTTATTCCCTATATCGGAGGAATTGTTGCCGTGGCATTACCAATGATAGTGGCCCTGGCAACCAAATCATCAGCATGGTATCCAATGTATGTTTTGATTGGTTACTATATCGTACAACTAATTGATAATAATTATATTGTACCCTATATCGTAGCCTCCAAAGTAAAAATCAA
>Ga0302292_1000595_pt1 | contig 25229 bp, 19 predicted proteins | sample III_Fen_N2_1_FD_194553 | JGI IMG/M metagenome (GOLD analysis project Ga0302292, IMG submission 194553) | Peat permafrost microbial communities from Stordalen Mire near Abisko, Sweden - III_Fen_N2_1 | ecosystem: Environmental > Terrestrial > Soil > Wetlands > Permafrost | place: Sweden: Abisko...
TACAGGAGGATGATATGATGGATACTGATTATGAATTAAAAATGCCAAAAAAAGAAAATTTTATATCATCGTCTGATAAAAAAATTATTAGATATAATGATTTACTTGTTAAAATAAAAAAACTTGCTACCACTCCACATAGTCCTTTTAAAATGTCAGATATAAATGAGTTTGGCAATATTTATTCTGTTGTTTGTTCAATAATATATGTTATTGAAATAGAAAAATATCCTGTGAGTTTAAATGATAATAGAAATATTAAATCGCTTCTTATCAATTTAGAGATTGCTAGAAATTTTTGTAAAGAAAAATGGCCCATCGAATATTATAAAGCCTGTAAACTGAAAAGGCTTGGTGAAGAAGAATATTTTCAATGTGAGGAACCAAACAGATATATTATTGTTGATTGGACTATTATCAAAATTGAAGAATATCTTAAGCATATTCGTTATTACTGATTTGCATTGTCACTTCTTTGTTTAAAGAAGTGGCTTTTTTATTTCTTTACTAATATATGTTTTATGTTGTATGTTATAATATATGTATTAATAGTTTATTGTTTTTTATGTATAAACCCTATGTACTTTTAATTGTTGATGGTTTTGGCGTTGATGTGCCTTCTAGGGCTAATGCCATAGCTCTTTCTGATAAATATAATTTAGATAATTTAGTTGCAAATTATTTTTCAACTACTCTTTATGCTCATGGTGAATATGTGGGTTTGCCTTTTGGTGTTCCTGGTAATTCTGAAACGGGACATTTAAATATTGGTGCAGGGAAGATAGTTTATCAAGATGTTCTTAAAATAAATAAATCCATAAAAGATAAAAGTTTTTTTGTTAATAAATATTTTTTAGATGCTATTTTATTAGCTCAGAAGAATAAAAAAAATTTACATCTTGTTGGTACTCTTTCTTATGGTTCTAGTAATAGTTTTATCGAGCTTTTTTATTCACTTGTTGAACTTATTAAAAGCGAAGATTTTAAAAATTTTTATGTCCATATTATCCTTGATGGGAAAGATTTTGATAATAATTCTGGAATAAGTCTTGTGTCAGAATTACAAGATAGATTGAATTTTATGGGTTTTGGTAAGATAGCAAGTATATCAGGAAGATATTATGGAATGGATAGAGATTTGAATTGGGATAGAACAGAATTAGCTTATGATGCTATGGTTCTTGGGAATGCAGAAAGATATTATTCAGACCCAGTTCTATCTATTAAGGAGTCTTATGATGAAGGGTTATTTGATGATCAAATTAAACCTACTGTTATTATAGATAAAAACAAACAACCTATTACTACTATAAATAGTGGCGATTCGGTTATATTTTTTAATTTTAAACAAGATAAAATCAGACAAATTGCTAAATCAATAATACAAGATGATTTTGATCATTTTGATAAAAAGAAAGAATTAAAAGATATGTATTTTGTTACTATGACAGAATATGAAAAAGATCTTTCTTGCAAAATTGCTTTTAAAGATGAAGATGTCGATAATACTTTAGTTAATATTTTAAGTGAAAATAATTTTTCTCAACTTCATATTTCAGAAACTGAAAAATATCCTCATGTTACTTTCTTTTTGAATGGACAAAAAGATCAGATTTTTAAAGGGGAAGAGCGTGTTTTAATACCTTCTCCTCATGTATTTTCTAATGATTTAGAACCTGAAATGAATTTATTTAAAATGTCAGGAGAGATTGTTGACTATATTACTGAAGAAAAAGTTGATTTTATAGTTGCCAATATTTCCAATGTGGAGGTTATGGCTCATGGTGGTAATTTAAAAAAGACTATAAAGGCCGTTCAGGCTGCTGATAGAGCAATAGGTGAAATAACAGATGCTGTTTTAAATAAAAACGGAGTAGTTTTTATTACTAGTGATCATGGTAATGCTGAAAACATGATATTTGAAAATAAAGAACATAAGGATCATACAATTAATCCTGTTCCATTTATTGTTGTTGGTAGTGATTTTATAAATAGAAAATCATTTGCAAGTTTTAATATGTTAAGTTCGTGTGAGCCTAGTGGTGTGCTTGCTGATGTTACTCCCACTATATTAAAGGTTATGAATATTAAAAAGCCAGAAGATATGACAGGAAAAGAATTAGTATAAAATAAAATAAATATAACAAAAATTGTAGGTGTCGCACGCGTGCGACACCTACAATTTTTGTTATATTTATTTTTTAATCATAATATTGACATAATGTAAAATATATGTTAAGAATTAGATTAATAAAAAATAACGGTTTTCAAATGATCACTTTTTCAGATTTTAAAATTAATTTAAAGAAAAGATGGAAGTCTGTTATCTTCCTTGCTAACTTAGCTTTGTTCTTAGGACTTGGCTTAAGTCTTATTCAACCTTTTTTGTATAAGACTAGTTTTAGTGTTCTCATAATTCAAGACACTAAAGAATCTACTGATATTTATTCATCTATACAATCTTCTGATAAATTAGCTAGCTTACTTGCTAGAATGATAAAAACTTCTGATTTTCAAACTTCTATTATAAATTCAGAATTCAATATTAATAAAGATGATTTTAGTTCTGATGAAGCAAAGAAGAGAAGCCAATGGAATAATATGGTTAAAATAGGTGTTGTTCCTGGCACTGGTGTTATTAACTTTGATGTTTATTATAAAAATAAATCTGGAGCAGAAGAATATGCTAAAGCTATTATTCATTCTATTGTAAATGATGGTGCTCAAATATATGGTGGTTCTAGTCTTATAAAGTTTAAGGTTATAAATTCTCCTTTAACTTCTAATAGACCTGCTACTCCAAATATATTTGTAAATGGTTCTTTATCTATATTAATAGGATTTGTTGCTAGTATATTCTATGTTTATTTCACTACTACTGAAGCAAAAAGAAGAGATGTTTTTTATGATGAAGAGCTAGAAAATGAAAAAGAAAAGGTAGATAAAAAATATATTTCATCTGTTGTAAATAATCCTGATCTTTCTGTTTTACCAAATGCTAATATTAATAAAAAAATAGAAGATATAGAAGAAGTAGAAGATATTGCTCAACCAGAATTAGAGAGTATTGAACATAATGAAGAACAAATTATTCAACCTATACAGGACGAAATAAAAGAAGTTGTACAACCTGTACAACATAATGATATAAAGATTGTTTATGAAGAAGATAATGTTCCAAATGTTGGGTTCTTAAAAAATGTTAATGATAGAGTTAAGTCTGTTATTAATAACCAAGATTAGACATAATTACCTTACTATGTTGACAAATTTGTAAAAATGTTGTAAGGTGACGAACATCAAAAGTATTTTAGCTAGTGGATTTAAGTTAATGCTTAAGTCTACTATGGTGAAATGCTTTCTGTAAAAAGAAGCAATAACCTTTCCAGAGTTTCTGGAAATATCAAAATATGGAAGAAATGGGTTTCACCCAGCAGCTTCCGATCAAAGAAAGGAGGGGTATCTATGCAAAAGAACAGCGAAGAACCCAATCCTTCGGTCGAAGAGGCCGGTAGTGGCCCTAACCCACCTGATGATTCGTCGTTGACGAGTGACTCAAGTGGAATCGATAATCAACCCCCTAAAGGGGAAATCCCTAAGGAGGGAAAAATGAAGAGTGCTAAAGAGTATTTTGAATCCTTTGGCGGTTGGATAAATGAAAACAAAAATGTTTTCATTTTCGCCGTGATTTTGGTCGCGTTCCTGGTATGGAATCCGATTCGTCTGAGTTCTGCCGAGTTGGCTTCGTCTTATGCGATTGTCGTTGCGATGATCGTTTTGTTTATGAAGCCCCCGTTTGGACTTAGCAAGTTTCTGATCCGCATTGCCGCGATCGTGTTTATTCTTGGGGTCGTTTTCTTTACTTGGGGAGCGTCTTTCAATCTGTCTATTCATGGGTTTGTAAACAAGGACGGTGTTGCGAATAATATCGTTATTCCTGCCTCTGATGCAACTCTTGAAACCCGGGTTACGGCTCTGGAATACAATCAGAACAAGGTTATTGTACCGGCTCTGAGTATTCATGAAGAAGCCCTTAAACTTCTTGGAAAATCCGTGGATTCTCTTACTCCCCGAGTTGAAAAACTCGAGAAGAAAGTTGATATTCCTGTTTCCGCTGCTCCAAAAGCTGAAAAGAAAGTAGAAGCGCTTCTTGGTTCCTCTTCCGTCGCGTCCTCGACAGTTTCTTCTTCTGATTCTTCTTCCGCTCCCACGATTACCATCTCGACCGCCAATGGTGTAACCAATACTTTGGCTGTTGATCTCTATGCCTTTGTTTATGGTGATTGGGATGGAAAGGTAATTATAAAGCTTGAACCCGGCAAAACGTTAAAAGCTGGTTTTAATCTTGGTAATGGTAAGATCATTCAGTCCGGAGTTCATCTGAACTTTTTTGCCTTGTACAACAACGGCAAAACATGGACACTGGATGAAGTTATTGCTGATCCTTCCAGAGCAACATATTACTGGTCTCAAGGTCTGACCCCGATTACCGGAAATACTCATTACAACAAGGCTTTCACTATTGTCGATGACAATGGTGCTTTCCTGGATGGGTACAAGGTGACCGAGCGCATGGGAGGATCCAATGTCGCTGTCGCTGTCGATACGTTCCAGAAAGGACGTATTCCGACACGCACGATGAGGTTCTAATCATGCTTTCCCCCTTACAACACAAAGTTGTTTGGGGGATATTTTTTTATTTAAAATGCTAGTAATTTATTTATTAAATACTAAAAGATAATTATTCTTGACAAAAATCATTTTTTATGGTAGTGTATCTGCAACATCAAGATGCCTAGATTATATTTAGACAAATAGATGTGTTGGACTTAGTCCAGCTAAACGTTAACATTTTTTTATAGCCCCAAGTGGGCAAGGAGAACTAATGAAAAACTTATCAAGGTTTTTTACAGTGTTCGCCCTCATTTTGGGGGTGGCAACGATAACCGCTGGTTGTGCGATGTCCGCAAGTGACGACAGTACAACAACAACGACCGTCGCCTTGAAAGGATATACACAGATATATGCCTCAAAAGGTGATTACGAAGGGAATAAAATTCCTAACTTTTTAGGGAAAGAAACAATCGAAAACGACAAAGCTGTTCTTTCTCTTTCTGCTCCGGCTGGTTCGAGGGTGAGATGCCGACAGTCGGCAAATCCGACTGATTATCCGGTTACGTCCTCGTCCGTTACCGGACAAAAGACACTGTCTTTCGAAGAAGGGAGTACTGTGATATCCCTTATTGTGACAAATAACTTTGTTACATTCGAATTCATTTCTGCTGATGGGAAAAAGTGTTATGGTCTTTGGGAGATTCAAGATCCTCCCGAAACCGCTGTTACCCCTGTTTCCGGTAAATATTTGTATGCCCCGGTTAAATTATCTGGACAAAAAGTTCAGATAAAGAATGAAAGCACTGGGGAAACCAATGTTTATGATATTGGTTCTGATGGTAAAACATCTTATTCTCCTGTAGTAGCAGTTATTTCGGTGAATATCATTAATGCTACTGGAGCTTATTGTGATGCTGATGGAAACGTCGGATGTTGGTCACAAGCTCAAACAGCAGATTTTTCTGCTACCGCTGTGGTGTTTAAGTCGTACCTGAAAAATGGAATGACTCCTTCAGGGAAAGCTTCAAGTACCTGGACCATAAAGTAATTGGGAAGTTTTTGTGGACTTTATAAAACCACATAAGACATAATGTCTGAACCCTTCTATTCAAAAAATAGAAGGTTTTTTTATTTTGTAACTATTTTTATTTAATTTCGTTTTAAATAATAAAGGTTTTATTTAAATTCTCTTGACAAAAAATGTTTTTTGTGTTAATGTGTTGCAATATCAAAGTGCAATAATTGTGCTTTGATGATAGTTGGTTTACTTAGACTTTGTTTAAGTAAAATATGTACTTAAAAAATTAGCCCCCAAGAAGGGGTAGGAGATGTTATGAAAAACTTGAGTAAGCTTTTTGTTGGCATCGCCCTCATTTTTGGGGCGATGATATTGATCAACAGTTGCGCAATGAATGCAACTATCGATGACGTAAAACCGGTTGTTACGGATACACCGCCGACTGGTTATGATCTGCTTATTGGGTCTTTGTACGGGAGAGAAGTGGTTGATTCCGCTGAAGTCTCTTATAAAATCTCAATTAAGCCGAAGACGTGTGGAAGATATATGTTTTCCAACTCATCGAGCGGTAGCGAATTTGATGCCACTTCAAAAACGGCATTCAAATTGTTTGTGAATACTGGGGATGATCGCGTTCAGAAGTCCCTCGGCGTTGTTACTGGTACTAATCTTTTGGTCGCGTTTTGCGATTCTGAGACTTTTGACTGGAACAAGGCTAAGACAACGGTTATTCCTATTACCGGATGGCTTTTGAAGACTGGATATACTCAGCTTCAGAATACAGATGGTAAAAATGTTACCATGGCCTGTAAAGTTGATGGAAAGGTAGTGTCAGTTGATACTGCTACTGGAGATTTGGTTCTTATTGCTTTTGATAATATAGACAGATCTCTTACTGCAGCGGATAATACTGATGCCAGTATTCCTGATTGGGTTACTTATACCACATCTATGGATTCTGGAGCCAGTGTTTATGCTATTGTAGCTTATTGGCCAGCTGCGGACGTCGTTGCTGTTGCTTCATTGGATTGGTCAAAGGCGATTAAAAAATCCATATTGATCAGTGCCAATAAAGTGGATTATGATAAGTTCGATAAAACGTTTATCAACTCATCGAATCCGACAAAGTCTCTTGAAGGAATTCGTTTTATGTTAGCCGGTGCTGATATGAAACAAGTTTCACCTAGCGTGCTTAGCGGTGTAACTGTTAAGTGGGCTTTCTCGGCATACTCTTCATCTGGTTATCCGACGCTTACTACAGGGAACCCTCTCGGTTCTTCAATAGACCTAAGCACTTCTTCTTCGTCAGACAAATTTCTTCTTGTTGCGCTTTGGGGAAGAGGAAAAAATACCGCGAATCTCGCTGATGCGGTGTTTGGTTACTATGAGCTGACTGGGATTAAACTTCCAGCTGTTGATGTAAGAGGACCGGATAGTACCGGGCTCTCGCATGGTCAGAATATTGCACTTGCTGTTGGTGAAAAGTTAACAGCTAGTGTGAGTGGTTCTGATTATTCGGAGCTCTACTATTATATCGGGACTTCTGAACCCTCGAGTAAGTCAACTTATTCAGGGATCCAGAATCGGGAATTGAATGGTAAATTGACTATGGAGATCACCTATACCGGTGGTACAAATAGTCTTTATTTCTGGGGTAAAGGAAAAAACGGAGTTACTTATGGTGACTTCTTCAGACTTTCAATATCACAGAAAACCGTTGCATATCCTGTTACATCGATTTCTCTTTCGCAGACATCACTTTCCATGCAAGTTGGTGGAAGTCCTGTCACTTTGGTTGTTACAATCAACCCGAATAATGCGAGTAACCAAGCATGTAATTGGGCAACCAGTAACAGTGCTGTGGCGATTGTTTCGGCAACTGGCGTTGTGACTCAGGTTGGGGCAGGAACTGCAACAATTACTGTTACGGCACAAGATCAGACTGCGGGAATAAAAACCGCAACATGTTCTGTGACGGTTTCCAATACTTCCGTTAGTACTGACAAATATCTATATCTTAGTACTACATGGGCTGGACAACAAGTGAAAATTACTTTTGAAAACGGTGGTGGTACAACTGGTACATACACTGTTGGTTCAGATGGTAAAATTCCAACTGTTGTTTCTGGAACGCCGAAGCTGTCTTTGAACCTTTTTTATGAAGGTAAAGGACTTGATGCGGCAGGAAATTCCGGAGCATACAGCCAGTGCCAGTCGTCAGATTGGAACGGTGATTCGGTTCTTTTCACTTCCTATACTAATGGAACTTTTACTGCAACGGGCAGAACAGTTACATTAACTAGGAAATAACCTATTAACCCTCGTGAATGCAAAATGCATACGAGGGTCTTTTTTTATTTTCTAAGTAATACATTAACGTTGACAAAAACGCAAATTAGTGATAAAGTGTTTTTGAAAATAAATTAAAAAATATTGCTATGTTGTTTGATTATCTTGGTCTTTATAGACCTAAAAATAAAATATTCTTTTCTGTTGCTGCTATTTCTATAGTAGTGTTTTCTGTTGCAATGTTTTTTGTTAATCCTATTTTTTTGGCTGCGATTCCTTTTGTGGCTATTTTAGCTTATTTGTTATATAAAACTCCTATTATTGGGCTTTATATTTCTGCTTTTTTATTTCCTTATCATGGTATTAGTTTTAAAGTTTTAAATAATTTTAATTTTCAACTTATTGATGCTTTTGTTTTATTTTTTATTGTAATCATTCTTATAAAATATTTGTTTACTTATTTATTTGATAAGGTTAATTTTAATAAAATAAAATTTCCAGTTTTGAAAGTTTTTGGTTTATTTTTCTTTTCTGGATTAATTTCTGTTATTAATTCTCTTGATATATCTTTTAGTTTGGTTTATTTAATTAGATTTATTGCTTTTGCATATATTGGTTATATTGTTTTACCTGCTAATGTTTTGAAAAATAAAAAAGAATTGCAAAATATAATATTTACTTTGCTTTTAACTTCTATTATTACTGTTGGTATTCAATTTTTGTATGTTTACAAAGAAGGTTTTAATGTTGATTTTAGAGGTCAAATTTCTTCAATAACTTTTAAAGGTATTTATCCTTTTGGTGAAAATCATAATTTAGTTGCTGAAGTTTATACTGTTGGAATTTTTGCTGCTATGTATCTTTTTTATGTTACTAAAAACATGACATGGAGATTTGTATACACTATGTGCTTAATGGTATTAGTTATTGCTGATTTGTTTATACTTTCTAGATCTGCATTTTTATCTGTTTTGGTTGCATCTGGTTTCTTATTTGTTATATATCCATATATAAGAGAGAATAAATCTATTAAAAATGCTATATTTGAAATGAGTTTTAGAGTGTTTTCTATATTGGTATTTTTGGTTGTTTGTCTTGGTTTTTATACTAATTTTATAAATCAAATTTCTATTCATGAAGTTCAAAGTTCTTCTGATGCTAGAGTTGATATGACTAAATCTTCTGTTTCTATTTTTTTGAAGAACCCTGTTATTGGTAATGGAATGGCTAATTTTAAAATGTTGTTAGGTAATGATGCCGAGTTTATTAAGAATTATTATGTAGCTCTTGATTCTCATGGTGTTATCCAAAAAATTCTTGTTGAACAAGGTGTAGTTGGTATAATAACATTTTTGTTATTTATAACTGCTATATTTATTATGTATTTTAAGGCTATTAAGAATATTATTAATTATGATGATAGAATGGCTTTATCTATAGTATTTTCTATGTTTATAGCAGCATTATTCTTGCAATTGTTTAATACTACTTATTATACTTATAGATTATGGATGCCAATTGGATTGTTTATTGTTGCTTCTAAAATTTATTCTGAAAAGAAAATTATAAAATAAAATTAAGTTAATATAATTATAATATTTTCTTTTCATGAGTTTCACCCAATTAAGATATCATAGGAGTTTCACAAATGAACGAAAACATTATAATTATATTTTTTAAATATTATGTCAAAAATAAAAATCATTCATGTTATATCTGCTTTGAATGTTGGCGGGGCTGAGGCCTTGCTTTTTGACTTAGTTAAAAACATTAATAAAGAAAAATTTGATATTTCTATTCTTTGTTTTTTTAAACAAGGTGGTTTTGTTAATAAATTTGTTGATGCTGGTTTTAATATTACTTTTTTGGAAGAAAATAGAGTTAACTATTTTTTTCTATTTCCAAAAATTGTTGATTTTTTTAAAAAAGAAAATCCTGATATTGTTCATACTCATTTGTTTGGGGCTGATTTTTTTGGTGTATTTGCTGCTAGATTTGCTGGTGTAAAAAATATTGTTTCTACAGAACATAATCTTAATAAGGGTGAGGGTCTTGCTAAAAATGTTTGTAAATTTATTTCTATTAGATTTGTAAATAAAATTATAGCTATTTCTAATGCTGTAAAAACTTATATTAATAAGAGATATTTTGTTTTTGGTAAAAATATTAAAGTTATTAATAATTTTATTGAAGTTGAAAAATGGAAATGTGATTATAAAGTTTTAATAAATAATAAAATTAAAATTGCTGTTGTTGGTAGATTGGTTGAACAAAAAGGACATTCTGTTTTGATTAATGCTTTATCAAAAGTTGATTTTGATTTTGAATTATTAGTAATAGGTGATGGTGAAAAAAGAGATGAACTTTCAAAGTTGGTTGAAGATTTGAAATTGCAAAATAAAATTAAATTTTTAGGTTCTTGTAATAACGTTCCAGAATTAATAAAAGATGTTGATGTTATTGTTCAACCTTCTTTGTGGGAAGGTTTTGGTATTACGATTGCTGAGGCTCTTGCTGCTTCTAAATTTGTTATTGCTTCTCGTGTTGATGGAATATTAGATATTATTGAAGATAGAAAAAATGGTTTATTTTTTGATGTTGGAAATGTTGATGATCTTGCTGGTAAATTGAATTGGGTTAATAAAAACAGAATGGAGGCTATAGAAATTTCTAAGAATGCATTAGAAAGTGTTTTGAAGTTTGATGTGAAAAATGTGATGTTTGATTACGAAATGGTTTATGAGGAAATGGTAAATTAAAAACAAAATATGTCATATTGTTGACAAAAAGTAAAGTATGTGCTAAAGTGTTTTTACATTGAAATAAGGAGATTGACAAAATATTGAAAATGTTGTAGGGTGGTGAAGAATTTAAATTAGAAATTATATTTTCCTTTGTGTATTCAATCTATTTGAGTATATTATAGGAGAAACCTAGTTTCTCTAGAGCCGTCAGGCTCGGCTGGTCCGTTGGATTAGTGTCTCACTATTAATGTGTGGTACTCTTCAACGAGTCACGCCACGCAACAAACAAAAGGGAGGTGGCTTTATGAAGAAAGTCATCGTTTCTATCCTGTTGGTTGCCGCAGTACTGGCGGCAAATCTTTCTGCTCAAACGGTTGTCAGTGAAGGTAGTCAGAAGACTGCAAAAACTGTTTCCGCTCCTTCTTCTGGTTCTGGTTTCGATGGTCTTACCGTGAATACATGGTATGATCAGTGGATCAAAGCCAAGGTATTGACTCTGTCGGATAACGAGTTGGCCAATGCCAGCGATTCTGACAAAGACAATCAGGTTGAAGGCGTATTCGAAGGTTCCGCAGGTGCCAAGGCCCTTATCGGCGACGTATTCTATACCAAAGGCCAGTTCTTCTATGGAATTGGAAAAAATGGTGTTGAATATGCAACCGGTATTCTCGGCGTCGGAGCACAGATCGGCAAGTTCGCTATTGGTATCAATGGCGGTATCCCGATGATGACTCTCCGCGGTATCAATCTCGGCGCGGACGTCTCGTTGGAACTCGCCCAGAATTGGTATCTTTATGGATGGGGAAACTTCCTCATCAACACGAATCAGTATAAAAACGATATCATTTCCGTGGATGGTATTTGGACGAAAGGTGCGAAAGAATATTCGGCTTACGATTTCGGAATTGGAACTGAGTACACCTCCGCTGGTGGCCTCTATCTTTCTGGACAAGCCGGAGCCTCAACATCCAACAACGAATATATTGTAGCTGGTAGCGCCAATAAGGTGCTCATAGCGACAAATGTACTTGGTAAAGTTGGTGTTGTTGCTGGAAACGGAAGCATTTTCTACACTGGTATTGGTCTTGTTAGCGGAGAGGGAATTTCTGCTGGCAAAACGAACAACAAAGTACAAGTGATTTTCGGCTTCAAGAAGAACTAGAATCAACTAGGAACTTCATCTGCCGCGATCCTCAAACAATGTTTATCAAAACAAAGTTTGAGGATCTTTTTATTTATATTGACAAAAAGTAATTTATGTGATATAAATATACAACCGAATGTTATTCGGATCAAAACGTTTATAATGCAAAGGCGGATAAACCGCCAGTGCGAAATAAGGAGTGCATCGTGAAAAAAATCATGGTGTTTGTGCTTTTCGCCGCTCTGGCGGCAACTGGACTTTTTGCTCAGTCAAAGGTAAATCACGGGTCGCCTTGGGAGTCATTGAATCCTGGTCTTATTGGAAGGCCACAGACAAAGATATCCGGTAGTCCGTATGTTGATGTCAAAACTGGCGTGCCGGTTTCTGACATTGTCGGGTTCAAGATGTCGTTTTTCATTCCGGTAAAATATCAGGATGAAGCAACTCTACCGGGATATGTAAGGTATATCTCGGACAAGAATCCGTCTTTCCAAGTACAGATAAAAGATGCAAAAAAGAATTTGAAACTTATTGACATCCAGCCTGTGTCGGTTACGTCTTTTAAAGACGCTACCAGCGGCAAGGATTATCTTCGAGTAATTATAATTGTGCCGACAAATTACATTGGTCTTTATTTCTACTTTGATGCTGATTTTCAGCCTCTTGTAGTTGGTGAAGATCTTCCAGAAACAAAAAGACTGGTTGGACAATTTACTTATGTTGAATCAGATTTTTGTCAGCCTTCTGTGACTACGACTACTGCAAGTAAACTCGCTGAAAACAAGACAGAAAAGCTTGTCCCGGCTAATTCGTCGCCCGTCAAACCCGTTAATATGGGTGGCGGGTTGGAAGCAACAAGGTGACGTATAACTCTCAAGTTTTCTTGGTTTAAACAAACTAGAAAGCTTGGGGGTTGTTTTTTTTATTCTATTGCAAAAACTTACTTTTTTTGCTAGGGTTTGATAACTCTATGTATTTAGAGTAAAAATTATATTTTTGGAGGCGTTTAATGAAAAAAGCGCTAGTACTGATTTTGGTTCTCCTTTTTGTTCTTGGTAATGTCATGTCTGAAGAAGTAATATTGCCAGTTATTGACGGAAAACCAATGGTTATTCTTCCGTCAAAGGCTATTAATCCTGGTAACAACAAAGATCGTTACAATAGGATTTATTTCAATGAAAACAATGTTAAAAGTACTGATGCTTTAGGTGAAGTCACGGCAAAGCCTATTAGCCAGAATTTTGAAACAATTGTTTTTTCTGACATTGGTGATGGTATTATTGTTAAGGAAATAAAAACCGAAACAATAGCTATTTACTTGAATGAAGATGATTATGGAAGAATATTGACGACAACTGAGCTTAAAAAAGTTACTATTTCTGCCACAAAAAAAGATGATGGTAATTTCGATCTTATTATGACAAAAGTCCCGAAAGGCACTTATCGTATTAATATTGATATTGTTGTAAATTTTAGCGGCATTGATTATTTGATTACTCTTCAGTTTAATGATGATAAATTACTTCCGACAAAAGGCGCAAAAGAGCTTCCGTCGGTCGTTGAGAATACGGAACCAATTCAAGCAAGTGTTGTTCCGGTTACCGAAATTGTCGGTAATCCTTTGCTTCAATAAAATCGAGTCGGTCCAAATGTTTTTATAAAATATTTGGACTTTTTTTATTTTTTATTTTATTGACAAAATGGTAGAATATGTGTTAGTTTAAAGAAAATCTATGTTTTGAACCCTCGGGTTCTAAGGAGTGGTATTGTGAAAAAAGCTATTTTTCTTTTTGTTTTGATGAGCTTAGCCTCCTTTACCCTTTTTGCACAAGAGCAAGAGGGTGTTGTGGCTAAATTTTCTTCGGATTTTGGCTTTAAATCGGCTCAATCTTCGCTTGAAGTTACTCATCATTTTAAATTTGGTGGTGTTTCTCTTTTTGAAAGCAATAACGATAGGTATGCTTTTGGAATGGAAGATGACATTATTAAAAATGGTATGGACGCGAAAACAAAGGCTGATGCGTATGTTTTTAATCCTGATGAGATTACTTATCAGAAAATTAAAGAAAATGTTTTTGATGTCTTTGGCTATGGTATTTCTGGAACATCTTTTTATGGAAGGGCTGGATTGCAGTTCTTTTGGAGATTTGCTTTTGGTGGATTAAGTATTTCAAATGACGTATCTGAAAATACAGATCCGCTGGATCTTCTTTCCAGACAGAAATTTGTTCCAAATGGTAATAGGGATTATGGAAACATGATACTTATTATTGCTGTTGCATCAGCTATTATTCCTGAATTAACTTTTGATCAAATTGATGCGCTTGTTAAAAGTAGGGCAACCAATACGAATGAAGGTTATATTCCTATTTATGGTAGACCCGTAGAAGAGGCTTATGATATTATTAGCACAGAACATAATAATCAGGGTTTTGATTTTACTATTACCCCTGATAATACAAATGAGGCTGATAGTATTTTAAGAGGCACTATTGCTGAGCCAACAGCTACAGAAAAAAGAATCGAAGCTGAACGCCAGAAACTTAAAGCTTACGTAAGATGGACTTATACTTTGCCTGAAACTCTTTTGGTTTATAATTTTCTTGCTAGTACTTTTGAATACCAGAAAAGGCCGGGAACTAATCCTTCTTATGTTATAAATTTTGCTCGTAATATTGCAGAATGGCGATTGGCTAATTCTGATGGTGTTTGGAAGAATTATTTCAAGAAATCTATGGCGGTTGCTACACCTGTAGATAGTACTTATTGGCCAGATTTGTATGTTGGTCTTAAGACTAATGCATTTTCCAGGGATGAAGGCTCTTTTGCTTTCAACCCGGATGTTATAGCAAAGGCTGGTTTTGGGTATAATTTTGGTAAAAGCTTTATTTATTTGACTGGTTTGTATGGTGTTGATGGCTATGAAGCTGATTTGAATACCAATATCCGATTCGTCAAAGTTTTTGAAGTTAATGCGAGTGCTTATTATTACCAAGGCGGTCGCGCGCGAGGGGTTATCAAACCGAACTTTATTCTTTTTAATGATTTCATTGAAATCGGTGGAGGAATGGATTTTGATGTTTTACCTTCTACTTCTTCTAATGTTTTTGGAGAAGTTTTCATTGCTAAGCATCTTGGTGTCGGAATTATACATGGTTTGAATTCCGGACAAACCGCGATTACGGCTACTATTAAATTTTAATTGTGGCTATGTCCCTCAATCTGTAATAGATTGAGGGATTTTTAATTTGTCCACTTTACTATTTTTATTATTATTGTTAGGATTTGAGGCGTTAAGAATGCTATAAATTTAAACGAATTATTGACAAAAACTCAATATTATGTTAAGGTTTTTTTACTTAATAAAAGTATGTTAAGTGAATAAAGATAATACATTTATATGAAGATTGCTATTATAGGAGCCAAAGGTGTTCCAGCGACTTACGGTGGTGTTGAGAGACATGCCGAAGAGCTTGCACTTGGTCTTGTTTCTAAGGGTCATGATGTTACTGTATATTCAAGAAAATGGTATACAAATTATGATGGTTCAGAATACAAAGGAATAAAGATCAAAAACATTGGTTCTATTAAAACTAAAAATTTCGACACTATTTCTAATGTGTTGTTTTCAACTCTTGATGCTGTTAGGGGTAAGTTTGATGTTATCCATTATCAAGGTGTTGGTCCAGCATTATTGTCTTTTATTCCTAGAATGCTTTCTCCAAAAACTAAGGTTTTTGTTACTTTCCATTGTGAAGATTTTAAACATGATAAATGGAGCGGTTTTGCTAAATTTATGTTAAAAACAGGTGAAAGAGCTGCTTGCGCATTCCCACATAAAACCATTACTGTTTCTAAATTGTTAAAATATAAAGTAGATAATTTTTATGAATCTAAAGCAGAATATATTCCAAACGGAATAACTGTTAAAGAAGATTTATCTATTACAAGAGAATCTGGTGATGTTTTTGAAAAATTTAATATTGAACCAGGCAAGTATATTGTTGCTGTTACTAGACTTGTTAGACATAAAGGTGTTCATTTGCTTATTGATGCTTACAAGAGTATGAATTCTGAATTAAAGAATCAATATAAATTAGTTATTGTTGGTGGCGGTACATTTGGTGATAAGTATGAAGAAGAATTGAAGGAAAAGATTTCTAACGATTCAAATATAATTATGACCGGAATGCAATCTGGTAAAGACCTTGAAAACTTATTTGTTGGAGCTAAAATATTTTCACATGCTTCTTCTGCTGAAGGTTTACCTATAACCGTTTTAGAAGCTATGAATTATGAAAGACCTGTTGTTGTTTCTGATATCCCAGAACATTTGGAAGTTATAAGTGAAGATAAAGGATTATCATTTAAATCTGGTGATGTTAATGATTTAATTAAGAAGCTTGAATTTGCTCTTAATGATACAAATAAAGCTTTTATTGATGAAATGTCATCTAAAGCCAAAAATCTCGTTAAAAACGAATATAATTGGTTAAAAGTGATAGAAAAAACAGATGCTGCTTATAAAAATGCTCTAGAAGAGAAAAAAATAAAAATACATGAAAAAGTGAGAGCATAAAATCAAAAAATAAAAAACAAAAAAATGTGCGGATTGCACATTTTTTTGTTTATATTATATTTTTCCATTCATTAACGTATTTTCCGATTCCTTGAGTGTTAAATACATTCTTTCTTCTTGTTGATGTGTTACACCATTTTAATAGTTCTAAAAACGATATTTTATATTTGCCATCTTCTAATGTGTAATTTATTTCTTTTTCTTTTATAGCTTTTCTTATACTTACTTTTGAGATGTTTGATAGCGTCTCACATTCTTTGATAGAAAGAAGAAGGTTATTGTTTTGTTGTGGTAATATAATTTGTGCTGCTTTTACTTTATTATTCTTTTTAATAAATAGTTTTTTCTTTTCTGGTTCTGTTTCTTTTGTAATTAAAGATTGCTCGATTGGTTTATCGAGTTGTTTTTCTTCTTGTTTTGGTTCTCCTAATTCCTCAAGTGATATAGGAGTTAAATTTTGTAAATCCAATATCGGTGACATGGCGTCATCTTATATCAATAACTTTTAGTTGTAAAGTTATACCCCTGTAGTATAAGTATTTTAATATTAGAGATAATATATATGTGTTGTGGAACTAATGTGGAACTTTGTGAAACGTTATTTTTCCTTTTTCCACTTCTGTATTTTGCAGTTTGTTGTTATAATATTGATTAATAAAAACAAAAATAAAAATAAATAGAGATTGATTTTTTCGTTATTAAAAACTTATTTTTAAAACTTAATTTTATAGTGAAAGATGATGTAGTTTTAAAATTGAAAATGGGTGATACTTCTGCTTTTGAAAAAGTATATAATGACTTTTTCAAAAAGATTTATCAATTTGTTTTTTTTAAGGTAAACAACCCTTCTAAGGCTGAGGACATTTGTTCTGAGGTTTTTTTGCGTTTTGTTAAATTTGTTCACAATAATGATGTTGATAATGTTTCAGCTATCCTTTATAGAATTGCTAGAAATCTTATTATTGATGATTCTAGAAAAAACAAAGAAGATTTAGTTGGGGATGAGAATATGGAACTTATAAAAGACAGTAATGAATTAAATTTTGATGATAAGTATATTAATAATGAGAGTTTGTTTTTGGCTTTATCAAATTTAAAAGATGATTATAGGGACATAATTGTTATGTATCATATAAATGAAATGAGTTTAAAAGATATTGCTGATGTTTTTGGAAAGACACAGGGAGCAACGAAGACTATGTTATCTAGAGCAATGGGGCAAATTAGGGAAAGTTTTCCCCAGATGTAACTTTTATATTTTTCATTCGTCTTATATTTCATAGGGCGTTATTTATTTGTAAAACCAAACAAAATTATAATGAACGAAAAAGAGTTTATTTCTAAAATTAAATCTTTAAAATCAGATATCATTATTAATGATAGTTTTTTTGATTCTAATAAAGAAAAATTCTTGAATTGTGTTTCTTCTGAATTTAATAAAAAAGAAGTTAATATAAAGTCTAGCAATGTTGCTGGGTTTATTTCTCTTATTAATAGATTTAAAATTCCTGGTTTTGCTTTTGGAGCTTCTGCTTTTGTATTTGTTACTTTTGGATTAACTGTATCTGCTGCTTTAAGATCTTTACCTGGTGATCCATTGTATTCTTTTAAGATTTCAATGGAGAATACAAGAGTTGCTATGGCTTTTGATGATGAAAAGAGTGTTAATCTTCAGGTTGAATTTGCTGGTAATAGAATAGATGAATTATCTATGGTATTAAAATCCGATAAAGCTAATAAAAATAAATTAGCTACAGATCTTGTTAATAAGATAGATACTGATTTATCTGCTATGCCAAATAGAGTTGTTGCTTTGAATAAAAACAAAAAGTCTTTAGAATCTACTGCAAAAGGATTTGATAATAAGATAAATGAATATAGTGCAAAATTAAAAAACGCTAGCAATGTTGCCAGTGATGCAGGAATGGGTGATTTAACTAAGGATATAGATCTTGCATACATAAAAGGTAATAGTGTTTCTGTTAAGACTTTAAATATTGTTATACAAAATATAGATTCATCTATTAATAATGATGTTTTAAAGAAGGATATTATAGATAGAGTAGAGAAGAAAGTAGACAATATAAAAAATGTTGTTGATTCTACTGCTAAATCTGTTGCAAATAATGATGGTAATGATATAATTAATCAATCACCCGTAATAGATGATGGTGAAAATAAAAATATAAATACAAATATAAACACAAATGGTGGCGGTTCAACGCTTGCTGAGCAGCTACAAGATATGAAAGAAGAATTACAAAAAGCTAAAATTGGTTTAGCTTCTGCCGATATGGCAAGTGTTATTAATAATGTTGATAAGAGTTTAAATAACACTATTATTTCTACTACTCCTATAGCTCCAATAATTCCAACAACAACTGTAATTACTCCTGTTAATACTAATAATACAGGTGAAAAAGATAAAAAAGATGATGTTAAAATGCAGTTTGAATCTGGTGTTGGTTATGGACTTATTCACAATGATTATGAGATAGAATCTTTATGGTCTAATGGAGAGTAGATAAGGGATAATGAGCGTGGTGATTTGTAAAAATCATCACACGGGTTATCCCTTGTGGAAAATCTAAAAAAACATATCATAACTCTAATAAGCTTTGATATGTTTTACGTGAATTTACTGCTATATAAATTTGAGAGGATATTTCATAGATAATGCAAATTATCTTGGAAGATTTGGAAAAGTCGGAGTCATGTTGTGACTTTTAAGGACAAGTAAACTAAAGCAAATAGTTGTAAACTTTAAAGCTTTAGTTTACGAGCTTGTCGTTTTAGGGTGCTTCTCTTTGATCGTATATTGCTTTTTGCAATACCAAACAACATAGATTAATCTTTTTAAAAAGAAATATCTGGAAAATTTAATGTAAACTTCACTTTAATTTAACTTAAACAAAATATGAATATATTATTCAAAAAGTCAGTAAGTATGGTGGCTTTGATGACTATGTTAACATCTTCTGTTCCAGCTTTCGCAGCTGTTACAATCGCTGATGGAGACTTAGTTAAGGCTACAGGTTCTTCTGCTGTTTACCTTGTAAAAGGATCAACATTAAGAACTTTCCCATATTCTACTATCTATCATTCTTGGGGTTTCCCAAGCAATTACTCTACTGTTAAAACAGTAGCTGCATCTGATTTATCTGGTTACACAATTGGTGATCCAGTTCCTTTCAGAGATGGTACATGTTTCAGAGGTACAGCTAAATCTTTACCTGGCTTCGAATCACAAGCAGTTTTCTGCGTGTCAGATGGCCAATTAAGACCAGTTGAATCTCAAAATGCTTTCTTTGGTTTGTTCAATGTTACTAATTGGACACAAGGAAATAAATACGTTCAATACATCCCAGATGATTTCTTATCAAAATTTGATTTCGCTTTCGGAACTAAAGTTTCTGAATCTGAAGTTAATTCTGGTGTTATAATGAACGGTTTAGTTGTTAGAGGTTCTGTTGACGGAGCTTACTACTTAGTACAAGATGGTAAATTAAGAGCTATTTCAGCTGCTTCTGCTGCTGCAAATAAGATTGATTTATCAAAAGCTATCGTTACAGCTCAAACAAAGATCAACGCTATTTCTAGCGCTCTTCCAGTATCTACTACTGTTGAATTATCTTTAGTAACTCCAAAAACTAAAGTTGAAGCTCAACAAGGTGGATCTACAACTGATACAACAAAAGCTGCTAAATTAGTAGTTGTTGCTGATAAAACTTCAGTTGAAGCTGATGGTGCTACACAAGTTATAGTAACTGCTAAAGTTGCTACTAACGAAGGTGCTACAGTTTCTACAGCTGTAAATAATGTTACTTTCGCTATTACTAGTGGAACAGGAACATTATCTGCTACTACTGTTGCTGCCGTTAATGGTCTTGCTACAGTTAAATTCACTCCATCTACAGTTGCTGGAACTACTACAGTTTCTGCTACTGCTGCTGGTTTGGTTGCTGGAACAGTTTCTGTTGTTACTACAGCTAATACATTAGCTCCACAAGTAACTTCAGTTGCTAATTCTGGTATGAGAATTATTAATGTTAGTTTCGATAAGTCATTAGATAAAACTACTGCTGAAACTACATCTAACTATACAGTTAGAAATAATAAATCTTCTACAATTACAGTATCTAACGCTAAATTATTGAATGACAACAAAACTGTTCAATTATTCTTAGCTACAGGTATCTATAATGATTCAACTGTTGATTCTATAGAAGTTAAAAACGTACAAAACTACGCTCAATCTTCTACAATCACTACAGTTACAAAAGAATTAACTATTACTGATGCTTCAGTTCCAACAGTAGTTTCTGTTGAAGCTCTTGGATCTAAAGCTATGAGAGTTACTTTCTCAGAAGCTGTATTAGCTAATGAATGGGCTGCTTCTGCTGCTGGAATTGTTGGTACTGGAATATTCTCTGGTGCTACATTCAGTACAGATGCAAGTAAAGTTTACACACCTACTGTTGGTATTTACAGTGCTTTTAGAATTGATGATAAAACATTAAATTATACTACAACTGCACTTACTACAGAAATAGGTAATGTTACTGTTACTTATCCAGATGCTGGAGATTATACAAAAGCATTAATTTCTTTCCAAAACCCAATTTCAGTTGGTGCACATACATTAACTGTTTCTTACAACGGTCTTATTAAAGATTATAATGTAACTACAGATAATACTGTGAACGCTAATATCATGCAACCTGCTGGCTATGTTGCTACAGTGTCTGCTGATTCTTCAGTTCCTACTTTGTCTTCAGTTGAAGTTTTGACTCAAACTAAAGCAAGATTTACATTCTCTAAAGCAGTTAATTTAGCTACTTCAGACTTTAATAAATTCTTCTGGTCAACAGCTTCAAACGTTACATCTGGAACTTATGCTACATCTTTAGTAAAAGTTTCTGATACTGTTTATGAGGCTACTTGGGGAACAGCTATAAACACTGGCACAGTTTACTTCTATGTTGGTGCTGCTACTGATTACTCTGGTAATTCAATTTCTCCAATGCCATCAAATAAATCAGTTTCTGTTGCTTCTGATACAGCTCCTGCTATCTCATCTGTTTCTATGGATACAGATTCTGATAACAAAGTTGTTATCTATTTTGATAAGGATGTTGAAAACGCTTCAGCTATAAATACATCTAATTATGTATTTAAAAAAGCTGATGGTACAATCTTAACAGCTACTACTGGTGGAGATGCTATTAATTCTAATGGAAATCCAACAGGAAATATTGCTCAAGATGGTACAAATAAGAAAAAAATTACTATTACATTAGGTGGAAATGAAGATGCTGATTCTTCTGCTTTACCTGGTGGAACATATCAATTAGCTGTTTCTGGAGTTAAAACTTCAGGTGGTACAATTGCTATGTCAACTGCTTCTTATACATTTACAGTTACTGATAAGACAAGACCAAGTCTTTCTTCAACAGCAACTACAAAATTATTAGCAGGTTCTCATAGAATCGTTGTTAAATACTCTGAAGCTATGGGTTCTGCAGCTTTAAATGCTATTAATTATAAGATAGTTGGAACTACTGGTGGAGTTGCTACAACAGTATTAACAAAATTATCTGATATTTCTGGAGTTTCATTATCTTTCAGAAATTCAAATAAAGATGTTGTTATTGATTTCCCAACTTCTGAAACAATAGTTGCTACTACATCTTTGACAATTGGTTACATCGATGGATCTACAATGTATGTTCCTACAGATGTTTCTGGTAACTTATTTAAAAATTCAACTGGTAATTTAGCTGCTACTGAAACAATAGTAACTTCAATTGCTAATGCTGCTTATAGCGCTGCTAGTATGAACTTTAATGATGTTGTACCTACAAACGTTGTAAAATCTATTAAAGTATTAACTGCTACAACAGTAGAAGTTAAATTTGCTAGAGATCTTGATACTATCAATGCTTCAGAATTCTTAATTTATTCTGCTGCTAATACAACAGGTATGACTCCTACAAATGCTGTTATAGATGTTGATGATAATTCAAAGGTTTTATTTACAATTCCTTCTGGAACTACTAATGAATTTACATCTGTAGATGCTTCTAATCTTGTAAAAATTAAATTAAATTCTGTTGTTGCTTCTGCATATACAACAGCTACTACAAAAGATTTATTAGGTTTATACGTAACAGCTGCTTCAAATGCTAGTACTGGTATAATAGCTGGTAATGGTGCTTTGGTTAGCTATAAAAATGATATCAGACCTATTATTAAGTCTTGGGTATTTAATTCTCCAACACAAATTGCTGTTGCATTTGATGGAAAGATTGAATTCGATGCATCAAATGGAGATACAGTTGCTCATGCATTAATCTTAACTCAAACTGTTGGTACTACAACTACTACAGCTTCTGGATCAGATCTTAGTGCTAATGCTTCTTTCACAGCTGATTCAAATATAGTTGTTATTGATTCAACTAAGTCATTTGATACTAATTCTTCTGCTACACTTAAGACTATTGCTTCAGACTCTATTCTTGGTCTTGGTGCTAATGGAGCTAGAATTGCTGCTAATACAACAGGTTTATCTAAATCTGATTTAGTTGCTACATCATTAGTGAAAGCTGTTGCTGGAGCTAATAATGTGGGTGTTGGTGTAGATACTTTAACAGTTGCATTTAATAAGATTGTTAAACCATCTTCAATTATTTCTGGATGGGATGGACAAGCTGCTAATACTACTGCTACTGTTTCTATGTCTAGTGATGGTATAATTACATTTAATGGTGCTACTATCGGTCAATTCAAGATTGCTGGTCAAACTGGATTAACAGCCGTTAGTGGAAAAACTGCAAGTATAGCATTTAGCAATACTACAGTTACTAACACATTAGTAATTACATTCACTGCTGATTTAGGAATTCTTGATACTGTTATTACAGGTAATGAAGTAACTTATGAAGGTTCTTCATCTATCTCAACAGAATCTGGTTCTAGTTTAACTACAGATTTTAAACCAGCTAAATAATATTAGATTGGTTTCTACTCTGATAGAAAACGAAAAAATCCCTCGCTCGAAAGAGCGAGGGATTTTTTTACCTCATCCGCCCGTTGGGCACCTTCTCCTGGGAGGAGAAGGCTCTTCGCTTACTTTTAGGGGGAAGGTTATGATCTGTCTGCGAAAAGGTTCGCGTTAAATTTCAGTAGGAATGCTAAAACGTATCCCTCTCCTCGAAGGAGAGGGTGTCCGAAGGACGGGTGAGGACTAAACTTCATCAAATCTTCATTTTGACCTGATATTGTTTTTCTATGATTTTTAATTTGCGTTTATGTATCATCATGAAAATCCTAAAAAGATAATATTAGCAAGACAATTTAGAAAAAAACCAACTAAATCTGAGTCTATTATGTGGGAATGTTTGAGAAATAGGAGATTTATGAAGTTAAAATTTAGGAGACAATTTCCATTTGTTGGATATATTTTGGATTTTTATTGTTATGAAAATAAGGTTTGTATTGAAGTTAATGGTGGTATTCATTATTCTTCTAAAGAGATTATGGAAAGAGATAAATTTAGAGAGAACGTTTTGATTAGTCATGGTTTATTTGTTATTAATGTGAATTCTTGGGATGTGGAAAATGATGTAAATAAAGTTTTAAAATATATTAAAAGCTGTTTGTGATTTATACACAATTGAATTATTACTTTATATTTGAGGTAAAAGTTGGATTTTAATATAGAATTAATGGGTTTGTTAATTATTTATAATTTTTTGTTTGATATATTTATTAAATTATATTTTAAATATGTGTTTATGATAAAAGATTTTAATAAATGGCACTGTAAAAAATCTGAGATAAACAACAATGATAATAAAATTTTTTTTCATGAAAGAGAGATTTGGTTTTGTTATTTGGGTGTAAATATTGGCTTTGAACAAGATGGTGATAAGGAAAGTTTTTTAAGACCAGTTTTGATATTGAGAAAATTTAATAATAATTTATTTTTATGTATTCCTTTTACAACGAAATGTAAAAATGGCAAATTTTATTATAAAATTATTTTAAAAAATAAGATAAATTATGCAATAATAACGCAAGTTAGATTAATTGATTCAAGAAGATTAAAATATTTTTATTCTTCAATGAAAAAACAGGATTTTTTTGAAATAAAAAAAATCCTCACAGAAATAATCAATGAAGATTCTTATTTGTAACCCCATACAAAAAGTAGGGGAGGCCTAATAATAGGCAATTGTAAATCGGGTTGATGTTATCTTGCTAATTTACTTTATAATTATATCAAAAATGTTTTTTGTGTCAAACGGGCTAGGGGGTGATTTATTTACAATACTTTTTTAAATGTTATAATGTTTTTATAATTATTAATAATAAATTTATGTCTGATGAAAAAAATAATGGTAAAATAATTTTAATAGCAACTATTATTTGTATTGTGATTGGTGTTGCTTTTGTTTTTAGATTGGATAAAAAATTTATTAATTTATTTAATAATGATTCTAAGAAAAATCAAACTCCTATTGTGAATACTGCTGATAATCCTGAACTTCAAAATTTGCCACAATTGCCTAATATGATTGTTATTTATGGTGGTCAATTTTTAACTAAAGAAATTACTGTAAAAGTAGGTGATGTTGTTACTTTTTATAATATTGATAATAGTCCAGCGAAGGTTATTGGTAAAAATTGGCAAAGTGCTTTTATTAATAAAACGGGAGCATTCGCAAAAGGTGATTTTACAAAAGGTGAATATACTGCGTATTTAGATGGTAAACCTAATGAAATTATCAAAATTAAGGTTAAATAAAAAATAAAAAAAATGTAGGTATCAGATGCATC
>Ga0302292_1000596_pt1 | contig 25202 bp, 37 predicted proteins | sample III_Fen_N2_1_FD_194553 | JGI IMG/M metagenome (GOLD analysis project Ga0302292, IMG submission 194553) | Peat permafrost microbial communities from Stordalen Mire near Abisko, Sweden - III_Fen_N2_1 | ecosystem: Environmental > Terrestrial > Soil > Wetlands > Permafrost | place: Sweden: Abisko...
CATATAAAGACATTTGGCAGCAGTCAAATAAGCGTAGACTTCCATTTAACCCCTTTGATTCTATTGGCCCTGATGGGGAAAAGTATACCCCGCCCTTTGTGCAGAACATGAATCCTGACATTGGAAACGAATTAAGCGTTATCCAATCGTATCAAGGTTTAATGTCTGCAATTGATGGCGTACCCGCTGACATGGGCGGTGGTGCCAATGAGACCGCAGAGGCCGTACTTACCCGAGCTAAGAGTAAAGAGACTAGCAACTATCAATTCCTATCTAATGCCGCTGAATCAGTCAAACAGGTTTGCCGTGTGATTTTGGAAATGGCCTTGCTTGTTGGCGATACAGAGCAAGAGTATACCTTTGTCACTAGCGAAGGAATCGAAGTTCGCAAGATTGATCTTTCCCAGCAAGCCATTGATCTAGGAAAACTCAAGTTTGACATTGACGCTGGCCCATTGATTTCAACGCAGCGCAAGGAAGATTTGCGTAGCCTTATAGCACTAGGCTCCATGCTTGGGTCTGATACGGCTATTGCCTTTGCGCCTGACATTGTGCGTAAGTCCGACATTGGAAACGCTGAAGACATCGCAAAGAAATTAGACATCCTTGCAAACCAGAAACTTGGAACAGGCGCAACAGGTCAAGCAGACCCCGCAGCCATTGCCGCACTCGAAAAGGCAAGCCAAGCGACGGATGCACTTAATCAGCAATTGCAACAGGCGAATATCTATATCCAGCAGTTGCAGCTTGAACTTGCAAACGGTGAGGCGCAAATGAAGCAGGCGATACTTACCACGCAAATGAATAACGAAAATCGCATCCAGATTGAAGCAATGAAGCAACAGGGCGCAATGAATAAAACGCAGTTGCAGATACAAGCTGATGCAGCAGCCGATACACAGGCCGCGCAATTGGAGCTAGAAAAAGTCGAAGCAAATAAACCCGTCATTACGGTTGTGCAAGGCGTAAAGCCTAATTACAACTCAGTGGGTGGAATGCGTAACGACCTAGGATAATAGGGCTGACAGACCTCTAAACAATGTCTGTAAAAGGAACTCACAAGATGAGCGACACACAAGATACGACAAACGGTAACGACTTGGAAACCGTCTCCCAAATTCCAAGTAAATACGATGCCTACTATAAGGCTAGCGGTGATGGCTCCGAAGATCTGGGAGGATCTAAAGAGGAATCGAGCGAGACTGTAGTAGATGTCGAAGGCGTAAAAACCGAGGCCCCAACGCCAAAGGCCGAAACAAAGGTAGATGAATCTCAGCCGAAGAAAAGCGGATACGAACGAAGAATAGGCGTCTTGACCAATCGGAATAAGATGCTTGAGGATCGTTTAGCAAAGCTTGAGGCGGCACAGAATCAGAAGCCTGAAAAGGTGCTTACTCGTGAAAACTTTTTGACCGACGCAGAGTATGGCGCATATAAGGATGAGCAACTAGAGAAGCGGATTCTTGGAAGGGTGCAGCCTCAACAGCAGGCACCACAGGATGACGGGTTTAAACGCTCCTGGAATGAAAAGGTTAATTCGACCTTGAACGAAGATGAGCGTGGAGAGTTGTTTGATTTGATTGGAGCGTATAAAGACGACCCAGCATTTCAAATTCACGAAGACCTTAACGAATTCTTTGCCCATTCCCCAGTTGGCGCAAGGGCTATGCTTGATCTCTTGAACCGCCCAGCGGTGTTGCAAGAGATAAATAATATGCCTGCATACCAACGCTATGACGCTTTGCGAACGATTGAACAGGGCTTGACTGCTAGAACGCAGAAAGTACCACAGCCCGCGAAGCCCGTAGTTTCAAAGGCTCCAAGTCCTATTGGCACTATCGGAAATACTGGTATGCCCGCAGGCATTGACACCGATCAGGAGAATGATCCTAGACAGGTGCAAAGCTACTATATGAAACGATATGGCCCTAAAAAGTAGGGTCGGGAGATAAAAGACAATGGCTAATACAATCGTAAAAAGTGATATTGTCGTTCCGCTGCTTGGTGAGTTCGAACGCAATATGCAAATCCTAATGAACGGCTCTACTCAGTTCAACAAGAACTATGTAGGCGGTCATGGCTCAACTATCAATGCTGTGATTCCTTCCTATGGAACCACGTCCACAGGTGCAAGCGTTGCATCTAACATCTCTGCCGTCACTGGCGGTAAGGTGCCTATTACCCTGTTGCAATACAACCAAGCGGTTGAATTGACTCAGGTGCAGCAAGCCTTGGAACTCTCTGACTTTGAAGGTCAGGTTGGTGATCCATACGGAATGAAGATGGCAAGCGACATTCAAACTATTGCTGCAACTACCATCATGCTTGCCCATGATACCATTGACGTTATCGGCTCTGGTACTGCTGGCTACTCCAATATCGGCTCTGGTATTGGTGTAATCAAATCAGCCCGTGCCTATGGTGAAATGGTAGGATGCTTGTCGAATGACTTAGCGTCTCAGGTGCAAAACTCTGGTTTGACTTTGTTCAATCCATCTACTCAGATTTCCAATAGCTTCCTTAATGGTGGCCTTGGAAAATATCGTGGTGCAGATTGGTACGAAACACCAGATATTGCGCCTCTCGTAACTGGTACGTGCACAGGATTCACCGTTACAAGCATCAGCACCGAAGGTACAACTGCCCTTGCCGTTACCGCTGCGACTAGCGGTCACACACTCAAGGCTGGTCAGTCCTTTACCATCCCTGGACACTTTGCAGTAGACATTTATGGTGTGGCTCTCTCTAGCTTGTATCAGTTCATCGTGCAGTCCGACTATACTTTCCCTGGCACAACAGGAACCGTCCCAGTCAAGGCGTTGTATATGGCTGCTGGCCCACTTAAAAACATAAGCGTCTCCGCTGTTGTGGGTGCCGTTACCATGTCTCACGCTACTAGCACGACCTACTATCGTGGCTTCATGTGGGCAAAGCCTGCATTCGTGTACGCTTCGGCTCCGATGAAGAAGCTGACCATGGTTGAATCCTTCATGGGCAAGTCTCCCAAGGGCTTAACCTTGCTTGGTTCGACTGGTACGGACATCAAGGCGGGTACTGACATTATCCGTTGGGATACCTTGGCTGGCTTTGCCATCCTTCGTTCCAACTGGGTTCGCGGTATCCACGTTAAGGTCTAATAAATAACAGGCTCACTATCCTCTATCATGGGGATAGTGGGCTTTCTTTATATATGGAGTTCTCATGTCATTAAATGTCCGCGCTCTTGTAAATGACGCATTCCTATCCGCTGGCGTTCTCAACTCGAATACAGGCCGTGGGGTAGAAGGTATTGACGCTAATCAAGGTGTCATTATTTGCAATGAGGTGTTAGGACAGTTGAACGTGGAAGAATTATTTCCGTTCCAAATGAGTATTGTAGAATTTGTCATTCCTACACTCAAGTTTAATTGGACTATCGGGCTAAGCACCGCAGACATTGCGGCAATCCGTCCAAGCTTTATCAATCAAATTTATTTCCAGTATAACACGAACGCAAGCCCCGTGCGTGTTACTCAGATCCCAATCTCTGAAATATTGAACTACAAAGCGGTAAACGCTTCGGGTTCCCCTATCTATTTTGCTTATAATCCAAAGATGCCGAATGGCGAAATCATGTTCAACATTCGCCCTTTTGCGAGTGGAACGATCTCAATCATGTACACCACGGCAATTCCACAGGTTACGATCAATGATACCTTGGATATTCCTCTTGAGTACAACGAGCTAATCAAATACGCCATTGCCCGTAAGGTAGCACAATACAAGCAAATGCCACTTGACGTAGTTAACTCTATTGACGTTCTCTACAAGGATGCCCGTTCCCGTGTTGGAACTCTTAATAGTCGTGGCAAGGTGCCAGTACTTGATGATACGGGCCGCACAAACATCACCCAGAACAATGTACTCACGGGTGCAACATGATTATAGACTTGATTGGTCAGTCATACGAAAGCCCAAGCCGAAGCAATAGCCCACAAAGGACTATCAATTGGTATCTGATCGACAATGAAGACAAGCAGGCAAAGTCTAAATATGTGATGGTGCCCACAGCGGGAAGTACATCAAAGCTAACTCTTATCCCCACAAATGGCTCTGGATGCCGTGGATTATACTATTCATCCTCTGGGCCTGCACCTGACTTTGAAAGCCGCCTATATTGCGTGTTTGGTACAACGGCCTACCGTATCAATTCAGACATGACCTACAAGAAACTAGGCGAAATTAACAACGCTACTACAGCGGTTTCCATGATCGACAATGGGTTCTACTGCTTCATTGCCGATGGAACAAGCCTATGGCGTTCGCGCTTGCTTGATGATGATGCAACAGCCGCACTAGAGGCGTGTCCTTTGCCTTACTTGCCTGGCACAACCGATGTCATTAGTCCTGTGAGTGTTGTATTCACGGGGCAGCGGATTGTAGTTAATGCTGGCAACTCAAATCAATTTTTCTATTCGGACTTGGCAAGCAATACGTTCCAAGCGGATTCATTTTATTCTGCGGAACAATCGAGTGACACGATCAAGTGTATCGCAAACGTGTCTGGCAACCTATGGGTATTTGGGCCTCGTTCCTATGAAATCTGGCGGGGAACAGACGTGTTTGATGACCCTATTGCCTTTGTTGGTGGATCCGCTACAGCTATCGGATGCCGTGCTCCATACTCTGTTGGACAGATCGGTGATACCGTTTACTGGCTTGGATCATCTGACGTTGGCGATAATGCCGTATTTATGGGGGCAGGATTAACCGCAAAGCGAGTATCTACTCAGCCTATCGAGTATGCAATCAGCAAGCTATCAAACAAGGATAAGGCTATTGGATACTGCTATCAATCTACGGGAAATATATTTTACGTTCTTACCTTTGTTCAGGATAGGCGTACATTCGCCTACGAAGCCACTACAGGGCTTTGGGCAGAGCGAAACTACATTGACCCAGCAACGAACGAAGAGTACGCCTACAGGCCAGCATACGCCTCTAGAGCGTTCGGGGAGACTTTCTTTGGAACCTTAACAGATTCACAGCTTTGCATCCTTGACGATGATAAGTATGTGGAATATGATGGTGCCCCGATCATTCGGCAACGCATTAGCCCTGTATACTTTCAGGATCTTGATATGTGGCTATTGCAGCAGCTTACCATTGACATGGAGGTGGGTACAACTACTCTGTTGTCAGGCCAAGGATCCGATCCGAAAATGATAGTTTCCGTATCCTATGACGGTGGAATGACCTTTGGGGATTGGATGCTTATTAGTGTTGGACAGCAAGGCGCATACCGTGAGCCTGTGACCTTAAAGGGCTTGGGAATAGGTCGAAACATTGTAGTCAAGTTGCAATACTCAGAGCCTACCCCATGTTCTGTATATCAAGGTGCTATCTATGCAAACAAATGTCATCGGGGTAGCTAATGGCGGGAGCACAGAAACTACCAACTCGAATCACCGAAATTACCCTATCCCTTGCGAAGCCTGCAACCGAAGGGGAACAGAGGCTTGCATTTACCTCTGTGATAAATGCGTTGCAGGGGCAATACGGGCAGGGCACCTTTGACGGAGGCGTTGCGGGTGACGGGTATTGGTGTAAGTACGGATATTTCTTTGATTGGCGACTATCGGTAAATATAACTACAGCGGGAAGCTATACGATCACAAGCCCGTTTAGTTCCATCGACTCTTCTATATTAGTTTCTTATAATAATGCTACGCCAAAAACATATATTGTAAGTGGAAACACGTTCACGGTTCCACTCGTTACTGGCGTGAATATTATTGAGTCATTTTTCAATCGGGTAGGTAAATAATGGTTTTGCCATGGGCAGCGATAATCAATTCCGTAGACGATAACAAAGATAAGACGGCCGCAAACTTTGGCAGTGGTGCAGAGGCGTACTACAACAACAAAATGACAAAGGCCGAACTCAAGGAATATCTTGAGGGTCTTAAAGCCCAGAATGCGGATATTGCAAACCGTGGGGCAGAAACATCGCAAATGTACCAAGATGCTTATGGCAATCTGGTATCTAATTACGATGACACAGCAAAAGGGTATTTTGATTACCTGAATAATTACGACCCGAATCAGTTCAACGTATCAACTCCGAAAGAAGAATTCTCGTATGATCTGATTGGAAAGACGAATGAGTTCATGAACCCAGAACTGGATGCAATCATTGGACGGGCATCCGATACCGTTCAACAGAGTGCAGCCAATAATGGCAACCTATTCAGCGGTGCAACGGGTAAGGCTATTACTCGTTCCGCTTCTGACATCACAGCACAAGAGTATGATAAGGCACGTCAAGCGGCACAGCAAGACAAGCAGAGCGCATATCAGCAATACACTGATAAGTTTAATCAGGCTTTGCAAGTAGCACAACAGAACGCAAACAACTATCAATCAGGAATGACCGCAAAGACGAACTTGTTTAATGCTCAAAGCGGAATTAATGACAAGCTATTGCAAGGCAAGGTCGACACAAAGAACGCAGTCGATGAAGCGCAATTGCAGAACGAAACAAACCAGATCGAAGCGAACGCAAAGGCAGCGGGAACCACTAGCGGTTTAAGAGCATTTGGTCAAGGATTCCTTGGATCTTTCGCAAGCGTGGGTAAATAATGGCTCCTAACTACGCACAGGGTTTAGGACGTTTCAATCCTAACGACTTTGAAGATCAAAGCCTTTTTTCTAAGGCTTTCCAGAATAATGGAGTGAGTACACGCCAATCTACCCAAGCCCTCGCCAATGGGATTCAGGGAATGGTGGACAGCAATAAGGACGAACAAAACAAAGCAAAGGCGCAGGCGATTCTTGCCAAGATGCAAGACCCTAACGATCCTGATTTCAAGGATCTTACACAGTCACAGAAATATGCAAAGGCGTCTCAATTGTTGCTGCCTTATGACGAGAATGCAAGTAAGCGTTATTTAGATGCCTCTCAAGAGACGGCAAAGGATGAGACAAAGGTAAACACCGAAAAGGAATTACAGCCTTTGTACGATAATTACAAAAAATCTCTGGACGCCTATAGTGCAAGCCCTAGCGACGAAACGGCAAAGAATAATGTTCGCTACGCTATTGCAGAGCTAAAGCGCAAGGGCGTAACTCAAGTAGAAAATCCTATTGATGATACCCTACGTCAAAACCAGATCGACGCAATGAGCGGATTTCATACAAGCTCACTTGAGCAAAATCAAGAGCAATTTGACGCGCAGCAAAAGTCAAATGAAGAAAAGTTTCAGAATATGCTTGATGAGCAAAAGAAAGATAGAGATTTGCAGTGGGCGAATTTCAATTTGCAAAAGAAAAAGCTTGACGATGAAGCAAAGAAAACTCCAGCGGGTGACAAAGTTGGGGGCGTTACCGAAGCACAGAAACAAAAGGCAATACAAGCGGACGCGGTATTTGATGAGCTTGCGCCATTGATGACAGATAACTTTGCTACTACCATCATTGGGAATGGGCTTACATCGCATAACACGATTATCAATGCGATTGCAAATAAGGTCGCAACCGATGACCAGCAGCGAGTCGGACAGGCATTCCAGTCGTATCGAAACATTGTAGGCCGTGTACTTTCTGGTGCTGCAATCGGGGACAATGAATGGACGGCCTTTGAAAATGACATCCCCAAGTATGGGGACACTCAGCCAGTTCTAGAGCAAAAGAAAGCAAATCGAATGGCGTGGATTGATAATATGGTTGCAAGGGCAAATAAAAATGCACTTCAATCTTCGGTTATTCCTGTCGATACTTCAGCTGCAGTCCAACAACCAGCAGCAAAAAAGAATTACACCTTTACACAGGTAGGCCAACAATGATGTATTTCATTCCCAAGGGAAAAGGGCCGCAAGATGCCGTAATGGTTAATGAGGCTGAAAGCGTTGCTGATGTGAAAGAGGCGCTAAAGCAAGCCCAATACGATTCTACAGGCGTTCGCGTCTTTACTCCAAAAGAGTTTAACGACATGAACACAAAGGCGACTACTTTACGCACTCAAGGAAAGTTTGAAGGCGCAAAGGCAAACGAGTTAGCAAAGAATCCAAGAATGCAACCAGAGCAAATTAACGGCCCTGTAGATGCTCTTGGAATTGGACTCTCACGCTTTATGTTTCCAGTTGCCTCAGATATTGCAGAACGTGGTGGATCTGAAAACGAAATAAATGCGTCCGCTTCAATGGAAGCCCCTTCGTTGTTAATGCTTGCAAATCCTATGGCAAACACCTTTGGTAATGCGGTAAAGCAAGGTGCAGTATACGGGGCTTCTAATGCGCTTGCAAGGTTTGCGGGTGGTGACGAAGTAAATCCAGTTGAAACAGGTCTTGCTGCTGCGGGGCCGTTAGCTATTGGGGCTTTGCCTCGAATGGGGGCTAATGCTGGTGCGGAGATGGTGAAGATGGCACCAAACATTTTGCATTCCTCGGTCGTTCCTAAATCGGGAATGATGAAGGGAGCAAACCCCCCAGACTTTGAATTCGCTTTGCAGCAGGAAGGCTTGATTCCTATGGGCGGAACTATGGGAAACCAGATTGAAGGAATGGAGCGGGGTATTGAAAACAATGTAAAGCGCATAAGCGGAGAGCGCGAAGCAATTCCCGCATGGTCGAAGGGAACCCCGATAAATATCATCAATGGCGTATTTAAAAACGCAGAGCAAGCGATTAACAATGAGCGCATGACTGTACCACTAAAAAAGGCCGTACGCACTGAGCTTGCAAAGCTACGCAACGACTACGCGGAAGAGTGGGGTAGCAATTGGAAATCTGTTGGGGACGCCATGGATGAGCGCTCAAAGTTAGGGAGCGAATCTAAGGCTTTTGTAACGGATGCTGAAAATGTAACAGCAAAAAAGAAAGCCCAAGAATTGCTTGCCCGAGAAATTGGAAACTACGTAGAAAATGTGTCCCCCGAAGTAATGGCAAAGACAAGGGAAATGGCCCCTTGGATGTCGCTCAAGAATCCTGTAGAGAATGCAGCCGATAACACACGTTCTAAGACCTTAATTCCACTGGGATACACTCAGGCCGCTATAGCCGGAGGAATGGCGGCTGGCCCTGTTGGAGCGGCTGCTGGGTTGCTTGCTGCCAACCTATCAAAAACCCCAGCGGGCGCAAAGCGCATTTATGACCTTGGGCGATTTATGGCAGAAGAAAACCCAGAAACGTTAAGCCCTATAATCAATGGCGGAAGCCGATTACTACAGAATCAAGTAGAAGGCAAGAAAAGAAAGCTATCTGATTACGGCAAGTAAAATCTAAATTATCGTATATTACGAGGTTATAATGTTCTCACCTATCACAGACCAGAGACCAGTATTTATTGATTCATTCGGGAACCCTGCGTCTTATGGACGGGTGACATATTATAACCTCGGAACGACTACGCCAAAAACGATTTACTCTGATTACACGCTTGCAACCCCAATTCAAAACCCGCAAATCCTTAACGTGGCGGGTCGTACCGATACACAAGTATTTGCAGGATACGGAAACTATACCGTACTTGTGGAACGCTTTATAGGCGTAGACATCTTGACGGCTGACCCCATTACCGATTGGGTATTTGATAATCAATTTGATGTGAATGGACTCGAAACAATTGCCGCATCGGGAACGATGGCAACGGTGTCTACCATTGCGCTATTAAAGGCGATCAATCCAGCTACATACGCAAGCGTATTGGTTACGGGATATAATACGCTAGGAGACTGCCCTGCCCGTGTATTTAACTGGATTGTAGGATACGCTACGAGTGAGAACCTTGGCACTGTGGTAGACTCGAATGTGTCCAGTGCGGGCCGTTGGGTGCTTAATGTTGTGGGCGACTCTGTGGATGTTCGCATCTTCGGGGCTATCCCTGACACCAATGGAGCGGTAAACGGTTCCATTTCAAACTGTGAGGGGTTCTGTAATTCGCTCTCAGGGCATCCCGTGACAATGTACTTCCCAAAGGGAATCTACCAAGTTAGCGGAACACTAACGCAAGTAGTGCGTGTGAATTGCAAGATAGACAAAGGCGTTTATTTCAACAACATCACAGCAGCAGCAAACTATAAACTTGACTTACAATCGTCCTATGACATCCACTTAGATGATTGTTTGAATCTATCGGGTGCCGTTGGATCGTCTCATTTGCTCTTTAGCAAGCAAGGAACCGTTAACGCTGAATGGTTCGGGGCGGGAAGTTCGGGTCTACTTGAGATCCTCAATTACGTTTCTGACGGCAATACGCTTGTAGTAAATGACGCCCGTGGAGGCAATGTCACTACAGGATACCCAACAGTTAAACATCATTTAGTATTTGGATATAACGGATCATTGACGCTTACTGGAGCAGGGTATACGGTTAGACCGTTATCTGTTACGAATGGAAATCCAAACGGATGTTTCCTTGGTTTAACTACAGGTCTATTAAATCTTCGTGATATTCCAACGCATCGCCTGTCCTGGTTTAATTCCGCGATTGATGCGGGGCGTGTGATAGCGGCTGAATTCAATCAAACAATTTCTGGACACCCTTTAATAATCGACTGCAATAGAACGCTATCCAATGCGTTTGTGGGACGATTGGACATAATGCCAGAAACGGGAATACTTACCATGGATAACGCAGGTATCGACCTGTCTATATCAAAAATACTTGGTGGTGATATTGCGTTATTTGACGGAACAGTTGCATTTGTTTCAAAGGGTATAACTCGCCTTGCATGGTGGGTATACGGTGGAATGAGCCACACAACGGCACTACAGAACGCTTGTAACGTAGCAAGCCTTTCCGATGTGAAAACACTAGAAGGATCTAATATTCATTTGTCGTCTGTTGCGGGAACGATAAACGTAGGCGCAAACTACGTCAACAATTTACGCATCCAGTCAGGAAGTGCAAGTCTTAACTTGACGTCATACTGTACATTTACTGGATGCTATGTAAACACAACAGGTAACGCTATCGTAAACAATGGAGGCTACTCTTGTGTTATCAGCAATAACGATATTGAGTCTACTTCATACGCTTATTTCGGTGGTGATTGCGTAGAATTGCGGATCACAAACAACCGTTTCCGTGGTGACATGGATATATCATCCAGTGTAATCATGGATAGCAATTTCCTTGGGTCGGGTGGAACCTACAACGGAATTGCAATCAAGAATACAGCTATCATTGCGGGAAACGTAATTGAAAATAGTATCATCATGTCAAGTACTTCAAGCATTCATGGGATTACAATTACCGACAATGTATTTACTGACGTAGGTAATCACCCAATAGTAACAATGACTACATCTACGGCTTTGACTGCCATCAAGGGTGTAACGATTGTCGACAACGTATTCAAAGATTATAGCGTCTTGACTGATGTATTTACCTCATCCATTACGGGTTCTGGCTCATGGACGGGTGATCCAATGATAACAATCCATAACAACGCCAAGACAAACAGCAATGTGACTGTTCGCCAAACGCAAGGAACGGCTGCAGCGGTATTCAAAACAGGCGTAGTAAATAACTACACTGGAAGGATTGATATGTCTGCGGCTTCCAATATTTTCCCTCCGTTTCTTATCGGAAATACATTGGGCGTTTTTGCCATTACATCCTTGACGGGTGGATATAACCAAATTCTAGGCGCATTGTCAAACGTATACGCCACTACTGGCTATCCTTATGCAGACATACAGTTAACGGGTAGCACTGCAGTGATAAACACCAATTACAATGTTCAGATTTCATATATCCTTTATTCTCAGGCCATATAATGTCAAAACTATTCATGCCTTGGTTGATTACCCAGTTCCGTGATGCGAATGATAATCCTCTATCGGGTGGAAAAGTATACGCATACCAAGCGGGAACGACTACGCCACAGGTCACTTACAACTATACGGGGACTGCAAACCTGCATCCTGTAATTCTTGATGGGTCAGGATGTGGTGAAATTAAACTTGATGATACTTTGCCGCCCTATGACGTTGTGGTAAAAGACTCAAACGGGGCTTTGGTTCGTTCGTACCCAAGCGTGTCATTCTCTAGTGGTGGTGGTAGCTCTGGTGTAACATCCGTCAACGGTGATACAGGCCCAGCAGTCATCCTTGATGCGGGTGACATTGGAGCGTTGCCGATTACGGGCGGGACGATTGACGGATTTGCTTCTGTAGTCACGGCTCATACAATGCCCATACACTCAAACCCACATATTGACTTTACAAACCCCTACGGTAAAACAGAAGGTGCCGCATCAAGAGTAGAGAATGGTCAGGGTCAAATCGCCCAAGTATATGCCAACGACCAGTTAGATATATCTAATGCAGGTGAGCAAGGTATTGAATTTCTCAATGCAACTTATGGCGCAAAGATCAGAACGACAAGCGGACTTGGAGATACGGATATAACCATTAGGCAGACATACGCAAGCGAAAGCCTTGCCTATCTGTCAGACATCCCAACGGTCATCACAAACCACAATACCCTATCAGGAAAGCAAGGTGGAACTACCGCAGAGTTTTACCATTTGACCGCTGCGGAAACTTTAGGCGTGAAACTTGCAATCGTCACACGCACGGGAAGCGCATCTACGGAAGCGACAACACGCACGGTACGATACATAGGAACGGGTGGACATATTGAGACATTGCCTACACCTACAAGCGATGGGCGTTTGATTACGTTCATCCATTCGGGTGGTGGTGTTTGGACTGTGGACGGTGAAGATATTTACAACGGTGAAAGTTTAACAATGAAAGACTCTGGTCAATGGGAGATTATATGAGCAATCGACTTAATGGGCGTGGAATTGAACAGGGGTATGCCCCATTTTACGGTGTCAGCACAGAAGAGCAATTAGCGACTACGGTAGACGAATCTGGAGCACAACAGTCAAGAGCGCAGGTATTGACTGACGAAGGTGGGTATCGTGTAAATTTTGCAAATAGCTCTTTGGCTGTATCTATCGGTACTTGCACCTTTACCAATGGCTCAAACATTGTATCGGGTACGGGTCTATCAAACTACGATCTGCACAATGGCGACTACATCTATCTCAATGCGGACGGTGTAACGGCACAGGCACATATTGATTATTTTACAGACACAAAAATAATTCTTGAAAAAAACTACACAGGTGCAGGGGGCACAGGAGCTTCTAGCCGTCAATTAGTCGCTTCAAAGACTGGCACAGGTCAAACTATATCAGTTGCATCAGGAGCGTGTACGATAACGCTTGGCAACACAACGGGAGCGACAGCGGAATTAGAGCGTGATGTAGACATGATGCCTATTGATAAGACTTGCGCTATGTCAATTTCACAACGCGTAGCAAACCAAGATATTTACGCAGGGTTTTACAATGAGGCAATTGACCCTACCAATATTTTTGCATGGTTTCATTTTAACGGCACAACGAATACAACGGTAATATGTGAGACAGGCCGTAACCCAACCACAGCACCAAGTGTCGCTGAAACGCAGAGCACTACAATTACATTGCCTTCCGGTTTGACCACGGCAACGTCTAACCGTTACCGTGTATCAGTCTTACAAGACAGAGTCGTATTCTCAATTAACGATACCATTGTAGCAGCACATCAAAAGGTAGTTCCTTTATTTTCAGATTTGCTTACCTCAACTATCCGAGGCATTAACGGTACAACTCCGACTACAGGTACGTCTATTGTTGTTGATTATGATTATGTGCGTAACTTTAACTCTCTCATGATTGAGACAAGTTCAACGGCTATCACAATAAATGATGATAATGTACCTATCACAGACTCGACTACCTATAACGCATCTGGTGTAATTACAATTAACACCGTGCTTGCAACTTTTGATTGCTCTCAGGTTCGAAGTGTGTTCGTTTCTGGACAGGCCGGAACGACTGGCGCAATCACACCTGAATTCTACAATGAGATTACTACCACTTGGGTTCCCGTTGCTCTTATCCCCGCTCTTGGCGGTGCTATTGCTACAACAATTAGCACTACCACAGGGTTATGGATGATTCCTGTCACGGGTAAGACGTTGCGATTCCGCCTTTCAACGGCTACCACAGCAGGAAATACTCAACTTGTCATCAATGGATCTCGGGAAAATATCGCAATAGCTCCGACTACCATAGCGGCTACTCAGTCAGGTACATGGAATATTGGAACGGTAACGCCAGGCACGGCAGCGACAAACTTAGGTAAAGCCGAAGATGCAGCACATACTAGCGCAGACGTTGGCATAGAAATGCTTGGCGTTCGTACGGATTCGCTTGTCTTGGGGGCGGGAGCAAATACTCGCTATGGGTATATTGCCCTTGATAAATTTAATGCCCAACTTGTAAGGTCGTTTGAAAAGCAAGCCAAAACATACCGTGCCGCTACAGCATTTGCAACCACAGCGGGAGCATTAAAGGATTTCTTTGAAATATTTGGCAATGCCACCACTACAGTAGTCGTTACTGGCATAACAATAACGGGATACGCAACAGCAGCAACTCAGTGGTTAATTGCAGCTACGAAGCGATCTACGGCTAATACCGCTGGAACTAAAGCAGCACTTACCGCTGTTCCTTTGGATTCAACTGATTCCGCTTCAAGCTCAATCCCTCAACAGTATTCCGTCGATCCTACTGCGATAGGCACTTCTGTTGGTGATGTAGACTCAAGGTATGTAAACCTAAACGCTGGAGCGGCATCTACAGGAAACTCGAGTACATTTATTTCATTCGGTGATAAAGGAAAGGGTGTTCTTCTCTCGGGCGTTACTCAGGGACTATGTATTAGGACTATCGGAGCGGCACCAGCGGGAACAACTATTACCATTACGATTGAATGGTATGAATTCTAATCTTAATTAGTATATTCTAATATAGGTAAATAATGACATCAGTAGACCAGAAAGCAAAGAAGATGGGAAAGACCATGACTGGTTTACTTGCGTTATTGTTTGCCGCTGTTGGATATATATCATGGCAACCATTATTGACGGCTGTTGGATCAATCGGAAACGAATCAAAAGCAAATGAAAGCTATGAGATAAGATTGGAAAAGCATATTGCTAGTGACTCTGTAACGACTCTCTATATCCAAGCGGATATACAGGACATCAAGCAGAGCGCAAAAGAAAGCGAAGCAAGAGAAAGACGAATGATTGAGCTACTAACAGAAATAAGGAATAGACCATGAACAAAATAATGAATTTTCTTAATGGCCATAAGACATGGATTGGTGCGACCATGATGGTGGTCGGGACAATCGGCCTACCTTTTGTTACCATCCCCGCACAGGTTGCCACGCTTCTCCTATACGGTGGAACTGCTTTGGGTGGTGCTGGCATCGCTCACAAGGCCATTAAAGCCGCAGAAGAATTGAAGGCGGCTAAGTGAGTTGGGTACAGCCACACGAAGGACAGTTAGGAGCGTGTCGCATTAAGCCAAGCCCTACTAAGTTGTGGGAGTCTGGCTATACAATCAGATCATGGTCTAGCCCTGATCGAATAATGGTTACACGTAATGGACATGGGCAAGGCGTTTACATCTACTCCCCAACACAAGTACAGGTTAACGATTAACACATGGGTGGTTTTATGATCCTGAAAAATTGCGACTTACGAAAGATGTCAACACATATCGGGCTTGCCATTTCCCTCACAGAGCGTATCTATGCCCATTATAACCGTGAGATGGTAATCACATCGGTATGCGATGGAACGCATGGCGTAGGCTCTCTACACGCCTCTGGCAATGCCTTTGACGTTAGGATCAAGAACCTAGACGGTGATGATACGAATATCACCGATAATGATCAGCATCTAGCAGCTCAGATTGTAGAGGATCTTAGGCATGAGCTAGGGGCACAGTTTGACGTTGTGTTGGAAAAGGATCATATCCACGTTGAATATGATCCTAAAGGTTGACACGTTTCAAAATTGCGTTAATGTTTGTCTGTTTTGTTAACGGGTTTGGAGATCCTAGCCGAAATGCCCTTGAGAAATCAGGGGCTTTTTTTATCAAAAAAAATGGCCGCCAACTAGCGTGGCGATAATCGCTAGTCAGTGCTACTCAATGGTAGCCATCTGTACGCACAGGTAAAGCTCTTTCATCGTGTAGGGGCGTGTTGTCATGGTTTCCTCTTGTCGGGTACATCGTTTGTTAGGCTATGCCGTTAATTATTGCCCAATCGCAAATTATCTCTGTTGCGTTTTGTTCTATGAATCCTTCTGGCGTTACATTATAAATAATCGGATTACCGCCATATTGCTTTACTGCTTTTTTTGCGTAGTATTCTGCACTCGCCTTAGACATAGTAAGAAACACAACATCCAAATTTTTATTTCTGAATAATTCACGCAAATATCCTGTTTCAATAGATGGCATAATCCTGTCTTTTATCTGTATTGCATCCGTTGTTCCATGAAACGCCATAAGTTCCTCGCATTAGCCTAACGCTGAGATAATCCGCAAGCCAGTTGGCAACCCATGTAGGCGTTACTTTGGCTTGTCGGATTCATCGTTTGTTAGACGGCTTTTATTTTCCTGAAAGTGTTTTGAATGCAAGTGCAGCCACGCTTGGAACTTGTCCATTTCCAACTCTTGCGAGCCGCTCCACATTTCCGGCCAATTCATCATCCACTCTGCAAAGGTAGGGTGGCAAGCTATCTTCTTCTTTATTCTTCCATTCATTTCTCTCCCTGCAAAATTCTTCCACAGACCGATCAAACGATGTGAAAGACGGCTGGTGTCTTTCCAAGTCTCGCTGGATCTTAGTGGCCCCACTTCGTGAATGATCCTTGCCATTTCTGCCCACAATCCGCTTCTAGTTCCCTGTTGGATTCCTCTTCTGAATCCTGCGGGGCTGATGTCCTGGCATGGGAACCCTCCACAAACAATGTCTGCAATTCCTTTCCATGGCTTCCCGTCAAATGTGCAGACATCATCCCAGATTGGGAACCATGGCAAAGCTCCTTCTCGTTGCCTTTGAATGAGTTTGTCTCTAGCATCTTTTTCAAATTCAACTGCGCAAACTGGCCTATGTCCGAGAAGTAAGCCGCCGAGGATTCCTCCCCCCGATCCTGCAAATAAGTGTAGCTCATTCATTTTATTCCTGTATTGATTTGTCCGTCTAACACCCTAGTGACCCCTGTTTTTCACATCCCGTTATCCTGAATTTCGTCACCGTGAAATTCATTCCGTGATTCCTTTCGACTTTAGCCATTCTTTACGTTCCGAAATTCCTTCTGTTACCACTTCGGGCATTTCTCGCTCATACACTCACCTCGTTTTGTTTATTGTTTGATCTTGCCTATCCAGTATTGCTTTACCCTCTTCCCATTCGCCAGTTTAACCCACTCCCAGCGCACTTCCAGATTAGTGCCTATCAGTAGCTCCCGAATGTCGCTTATTCGCCTTGTGAAGCCTCCTAGCACCCCGTACAGCTTGAAAGCGTCAAGGTTAGTCAGGTACTGCGTTTCCATGTGAAGGATCATCTTATCGACTTGAGTTTTGACCATCACATAACCGCCTTATAGATTGTGAACCATACCTGTGCAATCCCATCAAACACCCGATTCCAGCCCAGAGTCAGCGTCTCAAGGCCGTAATAAAACGATCCGATGATTGAGCCGATAGCGAGGAATCCGATGATTAGCATCAGCACCGCATCGAGTAGGATATAGTGCTTTCCGTGTGGTTGTTTGTAGTCGTTTTCAAATGTCATTTATTCACCCTGACGTTGATAAATGAAACAACCTTCCCTAGCAATCCTCTTACCTCAATAGCGGTTGAATTTGCTTCTAGGGTCAAAAGGGATGGAAATTGAATTGAACCAATCAATCGAGCCAATTCAAGCAACTTTTCATTATCTGGTGCAGCCTCAAATTTCTTGCGCTCATTTTCTTTTGCAATTGCTTGTTTTGCCTCAGATTCATCCTTTTCCTTTTGCTTTCGTAGTTCTTGTGCGGCCTTTGCTTGTTCTTCTGCAAGTTGCTTATTAAGTACATCCTTTTGCTTTTGAAGTTCTGCGTTTTCTAAACGAATGCGATCGTTTTCAATTCGTTCCGCTTCTTTCTTTTCTTCCTCTTGTTTTACTTCTAGTTCTTGCTTTTCTTTCTGAGAATTAGCAATTGAAATAATTCGTTCAAATTCAAAATCTGCCATCTTTCCAAGATCACCGAATGAAGGTAGAAAAACCTGATAAGAATCTAATACGGCTTGCCGTTCTGCTCGTAGCGCATCTTGGCGTTTCTTTTCCTGATTCTCTGCAAACTTTTCCTGTGTCTCTAGGTATTCCTCAATAGGAGAAATAACCGACTCAATAAGATTGTATGCGCCTTGCACGGCCTTGCCATATCGCAATGAATCCTCTTTCAATTCCTTTCGAGTCTTATCTGCATCAATGCGAATTTGGCGCATGATAAGTCTAGATTCTCTCGCAAGTTTCATTTCTGTTAACTGGGTCGCATCAGTAACAATAATTGATTTCGCTTTGTCCGCTAATTCAATTGCCCTTTCGATAAACGGGGAAAATTTTTCCATCAACATAGATTCGGTCTGTTGCTCTACGTTTTGCTTCTTGATTTCGATAAACATTAATTCGTTCATTTTTATTCCTTTGTTTCTTGTTTAGAATGGAAGATCGTCGCTTGTATTTTTCTGTTGCGCCTGTTGCGCCTGTTGCGCTTGCGCCTGTGGCTTCCATGTATCCACACTCACGCTATGGGTGTTCCCCTTCTGGTCAATCTCCCTCAGAGTCCCAACATTCAGCGTTGCATACCGCTTTCCTTTGAATTCGCTTGTGTGCTCTTGTGGGATGTCATCAAGGCAGATGCGTAACCTCATACCGTACTTTGATTCTTTTCCTTTTCCGCAATAAATCACATTAGCCATTAGATACCCCGAACTCTTTAAGGTGATTATATACGTCTCTCATGTGAGACTCCGGTACGTCGTTGCATGACTCAAATCCGATTTCGCCAAGCCTTGCAATCAGTACGCTAGGCGATAGCTTCAACTTGGCTACAGTTTCGAGGAATGCCTTTTTCTTTTCGCTAGCGAGTGGCTTTTTAAGCTCTTGCAATCGTTGGTTATCAGCGTCAATTTGTGCAAGCTTCGCATCCTGCTCTGGAGTTGACATTTCGACGGTGTACTTTGATCCATCCCAAAAGCCTGAATAGATAGCGGCTGCAACACCTAACTGTTTCATGGCAACAGAAAGCGCATCTGTTGTTGCCATCTTATAGGCTTCATCGGAAAAATGCAGACCCCTTGTTTCGGCAGATGCAAGTCTTGACCCGCCAATACCTTCGATGGGTTCCGACCATTCGCCTTTATACTTTACCCTCATGGCGATCTTAACGAACACGGCTATCTCTTCGCCTACAGTCCTCTCCCATCGGTCAACCTCTTTATACGCCCATCCAATACCAATAGGGCCAAACACCCTAGTCATGGCAAGGTAACGCCATTGAGGGTTAATATCGGTCATCCCCTTTAATCGGCCTGCACCAATCGTCTTTAGTGCGCCTGCTGGTGGATATGCTACGCTTTCATAGATTTCCGTATTATTGATTGATTCACTATTCATTTTCTCCTAGCTCCTCTTTGATAAATTCAAGTGCGTCATTTCTTGCCGTGCCACCGTTTTCAATCAGGTACATCCTTGCATCCATAAGTACATGTCGCAATCGGTCAATCTCTTTCAGAGCCTTGCACAAAGGGCACTCTGAATCCTCAATGACAGCCATGCGCGTATAGGTCACGGTGTCATCGTGGAATTTGTTGTGCAGATCGCAAGTTCGAGTAATCATCTCCTGAGCTCCTCTAGTACGTGCTCAACAACTGGGTTCAGTACGGCACTACAGTTTTTGAGATTGATGACCGAATTTGTAATTTTCTTTTCAGCAACGCATAAAGGGCAATCCGAAATCTTCTTTTCGTCCCACACAATTGCAGCGTACTTATGTTCGTGACATGACTTCATTTCTTTACCGCCTTGATTGCTTTGCAGATTACCGTATCGACTGTTGGCTTTTCGCTTTCATCGCAAGGGTTCGCAGCTTTCATCTTCTTCGCGATTGCTTTTTGCCGTTCCACTTCTTTTGCAACAAAGTCACGAGTTGCAAATTTTACCGATATTGTTGTGTAGCTTCGATTCATGTTTCTCCTTTTTGTGTAAGATAATAAATCTAAACGCAATTGCAAGACAATATGCAAGAAATAAATAACGCTGAGATTACCCGCACGTAGTGTCGTGTACATCGGTTGTTAGGCGACAGTTAGTTATCTGCATCCATCTATTCGCCTCCATTCTGCAATTCCATGATTGTCTAAATGAGTTTCCTGCAAATCCGTTTATAGATTCTGATCCACATTCAAACCTAACTCCATCAGGTTCCATCATTCCGGGTTTGCATTGTTTTGCTTTGCATTTTGGGCAATCCATAAAGTTCCTTTTGTTCGCCTAACGCTGAGATTACCCGCACGTAGTGTCGTGTACATCGGTTGTTAGGCTATGCCGTTAATAAGTCCAATTGCGCTGTTTCGTACTTGATACGCTTTTGCATTGCCGCAAAGTAGTCTTTGTCTAGCTCTGATCCTGTTAGGTCAAAGCCCATTTGATGACACGCAATGGCTATGCTACCGCTTCCAAGATGCGTATCTAGTACATTATCTCCTTTCTTTGCGTAGTTGTGTAGTAACCATTTATATAGGGCTACTGGCTTTTGTGTAGGGTGAAATCTATCTAGTTGCATTGGGTTTATCTTTTTTATTCGTGTACCACCAGAGCGAACCCAAGCAAACTCGCACTCCGCAAAATCACGCCCATACATTGTTTCTCCTTTATCCCAAATAGCAAAATACTGATTAGGAGGTAGATTAAAATAATTACCTCCCCAGATTATTTGATTTTTAGATATTCTGAACAGCTCAATAAAATATGATTCATCTGGTACTGCAGAATCCCATGTTTTTTTTTGTAGGCATTACAGTTTTACGAGATCCCATATTCATTTTATTTACATCAATCCCATAAGGTGGGTCAACAATAGCCAGCTCGAAGTGCTTGTCTGGGTATTGAGCCATAAGCTCCATGCAGTCCATGTTTCGTAAATCAAGCATCGTTTTAGTTCCTCGTATTAGCCTAACGCCAAAATAACCTGCCGATTTTGCGCGACCTTATGCTAACAAAATCGGTCGGGTTCATTGACTGTTAGGTCACAGCCTAAAATTTACTCTATACATTTCTTGAGCCAATACAGATACTAGAGTTTCAGAATGTTCAATTCCATTCAACTGTAAAACTGCATGACACCATTCATGTATTAAAGTTGCTTCCTTTTGTTGGTCTGGCATTTCCTTATCAATAAATATTCTTAGGTCTTTGATGTCACATCGCCCTAAAGATTCGTCGCTTCTCGAATTTCTATCTCTGTTTACAACTTCAAAGCATAGTCCACAAATAATTATTTTTTTGTGTGAAAACTCTAATTTCATGGAATCATCTCTAATCAATTCTTTTGTTGTTAAAAATGCTATTACATTATCAACTTCTCTCGAGCATCCATTATTTTTTGACCACTCTGAAAATTCTCTCGCCAACGCACTTCTTTTGCTAAACAACATATTACTCCCTTATGTAGTTCAAAATTGCTTCCATCATCTCAACAAACTCATGCTCATCAAGTTCTAGTTTTTTACGGAAATATGAATCCACAGGTTTTTTATGTTTAAGGCTTACTAATCCATCTTTGATGGAAATTGAATATTGTGCAGCGGTTGAGTCTGCAAATAGAATTTCTCTTGATGCTATTACGCCTCGCGTAATTTCTTTCATTTTTATTCTCCGTTAAATGTTCGTTCTGCTGACCTAACTCTGAGATAATCCGCAAGCCAGTTGGTAACCAATGTGGGAATTATTTTGTCTTGTCGTATTCCTCGCTTGTTAGGCTATGTTTCCTAGTTTTCTTGCAACCAATTTCTTCTGTTCATGTTCTTGTTTCTCATATTGAGCCATTTCTTTTTTTACACGGTCATTTACTCGGTTAAAGAATTTATTTGAATACTCTGCGTTTCCAAATTGGGCTAAAATCTCGTAGATACACCCATCCATTTTAACCACCTTTGTTCTTAGGGCACTCGCATTAGCCTAACATCCTAGTGACCCATGTTTTTTGCATCCTCTTATCCGGACTCAACAGGGTAAAAAGTCCAGATAATCGCCCCACATTTTCCACTTTACCCGCGCATTGCGTTTTATCAATTCAAGATAAAGTGAATGAGTGACTAAATCAATGTAATAAAAATACAAGACATAACGCAAGAAAAGATAAATTATCGCCCCAAAGTGTTCCCAAGAAATTCCAATTTTCGAGAACACTTTCGCAAAAACGCTTTTAGCTTTTACCGTGAAATGACTATATTTCCTATGCGCTGTCCCGAATCTCGACCATTCAACAGCATTTTAAGATTCCGTTCCCCATAGGCCGTAAAAGGCATAGCTTGTCGAGAGCTAGGACACTATGGGGGCGGTTTCTTGTATTTGGAGAATGAAATAATGGCAATTAGTTATGATGTCACAGACCGCAAAAGGAATAGCACAAAAACAATGAAGATTGGTTTTGACTGCTTGGATACAATAAGGATTGAGATAAACTCAAACTATGAAAATGACCCAAATCCTATAAGGTCATTTTTGATTTCAAGCAAAGACTTATTTAAGATCATAGAGAATCTAAAATGAGTGGCTGGATAAAACTACATAGGGATCTTTTAAGCTGGGAGTGGTATCGAACTCCTAATATGGTTCATTTTTGGATACATTGCCTTCTAAGGGCCAACCACCTACCGCAAAAGTGGGAGGGAATTGACGTATTTGAGGGTCAGTTTATTTCTGGACGACTTAGTCTATCTGCGGAAACTGGTTTGTCAGAGCAAGAGATACGCACTTGCCTTGCAAGGCTAAAATCAACCAACGAATTAACCAGCATATCAACCAGCAAATACACGCTATTTACGGTAATTTCATGGAAAAAGTACCAAATTGAAGAGCCAGCCAACCAGCAACCTAACCAACCAGCAACCAGCAATCAACCAGCAATCAACCAGCAATCAACCACAAACAAGAATGATAAGAATGATAAGAATGATAAGAATGATAAGAAGAATACAGAAACACACTATCCTTCGGATTTTGTTTTGTTCTGGAATTCTTATCCAAAAAAGACTGGCAAGGAAGCAGCTTTAAAGGCATGGAACAAAATGAAGTTTCGTGGTGACATCGGTCATATTCTTTTTGCCGTTAAACAGCAGACCGCATCTGATCAATGGAAAAAGGATGACGGTCAGTTTATCCCAAATCCGGCTACTTGGTTAAACCAGGGTAGATGGGATGACCAGCCGACACAGATAGACCAAAAGCAAGAGCGAAGAATACCAAACAAGGTTTACTCCGATGAACCCGCCTTTGGATCTGGAAAGGGATCAAACGAATCCGTAAGCGCATACAATGAAAGGAGGCTACGGGAAGAGATGGAGCTTTTAAACTCAAGGGAGGCTAATAATGGATTTAAGCAGATCGGACACGATTAGAAAGCTGGTAGTGGCGTGGTACATGGGAAAAGGTCAACAAGTGCCATCAGGAACCGTTTTGAGTGCTATTGTAGCATCTTACATGGATGACTTGGCAACAATACCCATGCAGCACCTAAACGAGGCCTGGAGGCGCGTTAAGGCGGAAAGTACGTATTTGCCAGAGTCTCCAAGGATAAACGCTGTTTGGCGGGATATTTGTAGCGAGATCCCAAAGATTGGAAGCGTACCACCAAGAAAGCACGAGTGCAAGTATTGCGTGGTTGTTGCGACAAGGCTAAAGACTTTGCCAGATCCTACAGATTGGGATCTTGAAATGGCGACGCTACCGATAACTGTAGGAGAGATTAAGTGCGTACTTGCGTATATTGGAGATAGGCGTGAGATTGTTGAATACTGGAACACTAACCAAAAATCACCTTATAGGGGTATGCTATGATAGTCAAGAACAAGCAAAAATCAACACTTGCTGATAGCAGGGTTAAGGTGTACCACGAAATTGAAGAGGCATCAATCAGGCCGATTGAGCAAATCCACACGAGTAACCCAGTAGTCAAGGCAGCACTAAACGAGCTTATGGAAATGGCGCATCGGAACAACAATGATAAGCGGTGCGTGATATACAACCTTGGAATGATGATCGCAATGGAGGTGGAATAATGTCAGATCCGAAATGGCCTGTAGATTACACTACGCATGAAAAAGAAATTCTAATCCATATCATGACAGAATGTGGCTATGGGCATCCAGACTACACAAATGATAAGGAACTAGATTACAAGTTCTTTGAAGATACCGACATGAGCGATCATTTGTTTGTTCTTGTTCGGGAAATCGCAAAACTTCGGGAGTATAAATTAGCTGCTGAATTTGCAATCAAAGAACTGGAATCAAAAGGTTGTGATTTGTGCTTTAATAATTTACAATCAAATGCTCTTGGCTTTTTGCAAAATAACTATCCAGAAAGATTCAAGGGCAGCCACCGAGTCCTGGGAGCTGTGGCAAAAAATGTTTCTTGATTGATTTGGGTACACTTAGTGGGTACGGTATTTTCAATATCTCTTGATTTTGTCTTGCATTGTCTTACATTTGTTGGTATATTATCTCCATGGACGCAAGCAATGCCGCAGAGTCCAAAAGGAAACGAAAATGAAAACTTTAATCGCAGTAAGAACTTCAGACTCAAAAGAACTTTTAGTGCATAGTGATTTTGGTGAAGATCAAGAAATATTTGGTGATCTTTACATTTCAGACGAGATGGAGGATTATATCACAAGTGAACTAGGCGATTCTTATACTTTGAAAATTATTGAAGAATAATTTGTCCCCAATGAAAATAACCACTGCGGGGACTGCAAACCCGCTAACTTTGAGGAAATTTAATGACAAATAATGTCGATAACCGTTTTACACTCCGCATTAAACCAGAAGAACGTGCCGTACTACAAAAAAAAGCGGACGCGAAAAAATGGAGCCTTGCGAAGTACATCAGAATTAAGCTAGGGCTGGAAAAATAATGGCACGATACGATCGAGTGTTTACAGTCGAAGAGCAGCGTGCGCTATTTAGCGGCCTATTAAACGGAACTACTCTAGAGGAGTGCAAGAAAATATTGCACACTAGCGAATCTACA
>Ga0302292_1000602_pt1 | contig 25124 bp, 15 predicted proteins | sample III_Fen_N2_1_FD_194553 | JGI IMG/M metagenome (GOLD analysis project Ga0302292, IMG submission 194553) | Peat permafrost microbial communities from Stordalen Mire near Abisko, Sweden - III_Fen_N2_1 | ecosystem: Environmental > Terrestrial > Soil > Wetlands > Permafrost | place: Sweden: Abisko...
ATCCATGGCGCCAGCCCCAGCATATCAACATCAGCAAAGTATGTACTGGTTATTTCCAGTATCAGATTATAAAAACCGCTTGTCTTCTTGTAACAAGCCCTACGGGTTATATTTTCATATCTCCCCAACAAACCGTTAAGGCGAAAGGATGCCTGCTGTACATCCTCATCAAAACATTTACTTGCCGACCTGACTCCGTCGACAAACCCGCGAAAAACAATATTACGCTCTACATCCATCCGTTCCAATTGGTTGGTAGTGCTACTTTTTCGAGCCACCTCCAATGATTCTTCCTCTTGTCTGTAGATTTCCAGAAAAACCAAAAACAACTTATCCATATCTACAGCACCTACCTGATATAGACTCACCATTTTTTTAAACTCTTTGCGTAGTTGAAAAGACTCTTTCCTTTGAAAAATTTTAATTTTTAATTTATTTATTCTCACTTTGGTCATTTACACATCTAAAATAAAAGCGGATTGATTGTACAAATATAACAAAATCTATTCCAACAGTACCAAAATGCAACTATAGCATAGGCATTTACAATTCTACAACAACCAACACATACACCTAGTTCATGTTCTTAGGCTTTGCGAATTATCTGTTATATGTTCAGGACAAAGATAACTAAAGCAACACTTAGTTTAACTAGGTAAAAGCCCTAATTAAATTAGTGGAAACCCTAATTGAATGGGATCAAAATCCGCAAATACAAAGCACAAAAAACCCGTGAATTATCGAAAGAATTCACGGGTCATTTTTAGAGATTTAAAACATGTATATAATTTACACTTAGATAATATTCAGATATTTACCAATTTATTTTTAATGGCATATAGTATTAGATTTATCGTATCGGGAGTGTTTGTTTTCTTAAGCAACAAAGAGCGGCGTGCTTCCACAGCCTTTACAGTTCTAAAAATCTTTTCGGCAATCTGAGAAACCGTAAAACCTAGACAAAGATAACGAAGTACTTCCAACTCATTCTGGGTAAATTGACAATCAGCATTCATCAACGATTTAGGCGCACTTTGTTGGGTCACCTCTAGATTGACAACAATCTGACGCAATAATTCGGTGCAAAGAAAACACTCCCCTCCAATCAGTGTTTTGATAGCTTTTTCCAAATTCTTTTTACCGGCTGCTTTTTGGACAAAACCCATGGCTCCGGCATTTACCATATCGAAGTAATTATCTTTTTCGCTCAGTATGGTGAGTACCAGAATTTTTAGACCGGGTTGGATTTTCCGAGCTCTCCGTATTGCTTCCAGACCTCCCATTACAGGCATCTCAATATCCATGATGACTAAATCCGGAGTATGCGTGGTCAGCAACTCAATAAATACTTTTCCATTTGGGGCTTCGGCTACCACTGTACCTATCTGCTCGCTCTCAATAAGCAGTTTAAGCCCTTCACGAAACAAAGCATGATCATCAACGAGTATTATTTTCTCCATATTCCAACGGTTTTATTTATATGACTACTACAAAGTTTAGTGAGAGTGCTACTTCAGGTAGCTCCACCTCTATGTATTAACCCGAGTTCGAGATAAAAATGTATTATTAAATCAACTAATTTCCTGCAAATATGTGAATAAGGTTATATTGGCTCTGATTTCTTTTGCTACTAAGGTAGTAAATAAGGTCTTAACCTTAGTAGAAAAACAGACTCCATTCAATATTAAACCTTATTGTATAATTTAAGTAGCTAAATATAAGAAACTGATAAATATTCTTACCCCGAACTCGGTTTATTACTGAGAATAGGAGTCAAAACTCCTATTCTGGTCCGAATATTCATCCAACGGAAGTTTCATATACGCTTTCATGCCATTCCCCGGACTAGAATCAATCTTCAACTCACCTCTCATCTGTTGCACCCGGTTTTGAATATTCACCAACCCTAGCCCATCGCCTTTTTGAGCCACTGCATCCCACACAAACCCATCACCATCATCCGTATATACAAAAACGATCATATTCTTATCCTTATCCAGATGAAACAAAATTTCAACATTACACGCCCCGGCATAGGTAAGAGTGTTTTTTATCAACTCGGTGCTAATTCGATAAAGTGACATTTCAATAAACCTACTAAACCGATCGGTGCTATTAGATACAAAGTTGATTTTTATTTTTTTTGTATCATTAATTCGCTCCGTAAATTTAGTCAGGGCATTTACATAACCCGTCTTCATCAATAAATGCGAACCTAATCCACGCGCCAATTCCCGGGTAGTTTGAATGGCACTTTCAATACATTCATTCCCTTTTTGGGTAATAATCTTCATTTTTTCTTCATCAACGGTTTCCGACAACCACTGGAAATACAGCTTAACAATGGAGAGCAACGGTCCAAGCCCATCATGCAACTCGCTTGAAAATTGACTGCGTTCGCGCTCCTCCACCTCTATAGCCACTTGCAATAATTTATTCTCGGCTTCCACTCTTTCGGTTATATCCCTATTCGACACCCTCACTCCCAGGCACTTCCCCTCCACACTTATACTTCGGCACACATGGGCAATCCAACGTATCTGGCCGTCCTTTCTCTTTATTCTGAAATTAAGCTCCATGCTATTTGCATTATGCCCAGATTTAGCTCTCTCCTGCTTGTGCTCCATCCAATTTGCAAAATCGTGCCTAAAAATCAATTCCTCTAATAATGCCGGATGATCAATAAACTCCTGAGCCTTATGCCCGGTAATTCTTTCTACCGATGGCGACATGTAAATGATTTCACTTTCAAGAGTTATCCAATATTCCCAATCGTAGGTAAAGTCAGCTATTGTACGAAACTTTTCCTCAGTAAGTTGAAGCGACGCATTAAGTGCACTCAACTCCCGGGTACGCTCTGCAATACGTTCTTCCAACGCTTCGTTCAAGTCAATCAATTCCTGTTCCAGGCGTTTGCGGTGCGAAACATCGGTATGAACACCTGACATAATCAAAGGTTTGCCATCGAGAGTTCTGCCAGTAATACTTGCCCGTTGGTACATCCACACCCAATGACCATCTTTATGCCTCACCCGGCATTCATATTCATAATATGGCAGGTTACTCTTCAGGTATCGGCTATTAGCTTCAAAAGTTATGTCTACATCATCGGGATGTACTATTCCTCGCCAACCCGGCGGAACAGATTCTTGTAGCGACTTTTTCAATTCATCATACGTATAGCCAACCATTTGAGGGTACACATGATTGAAGGCCAATTCACCTGTCTCTACATTTATATCTACAATTCCAACTTGCACAGCATCTACAATAGTATCAAGCTTAAACCGGGTTGCAACTAACGCTTCTTCGGTCAATTTTTGTTCTGTAATATCATGGATTAAACCGGTCCAGAGAATACCTCCTGTTTCAAGTACCCGTGGGCGCGATTCCATACGTACCCACACCAATTTTTGATGAACCACTAAACGCCCTTGCCAAATGAAGGGAGTGATATTTAAATTTGATTTTTCATTTTTACGAATAAAGTCATCTTTGTCATCTGCATGTATTAAGTCAATAATCAGATATGGATTTGCATTGAACTCCTGCCGGGTCATACCCAAAATGTCACAGAAGCGATTGCTTGCCAGTTCCATTTTATAAGGAGGATTGTCTGAATTGCGCCAGGCTTCTTCACCCCACTCTTCCTGTGAGAATACATGGATACGATAAAGACCCACAGGTTGGTTATTGATCATATCCTGATAGATTTCATATTCCTGCTTAAGTGCAGCGTTTGAAATCCGCAGACCCTCATTTTGTTTTTCCAACAAAAGTTGATTAGCCAGAAGATTCTGAATATGATGCAAGCCCTCCAACTCCGGACTGTCAGTACAGATTATTGCTAATCGTGATTGCAGAAATTCCTCTGCTTTATTTATTAGTTTTGAAGATACAATGTTCATCATATTATCGGTGTATGCTATATTTTGAATGTAACAGTAGAGCACGGCTGGTTAAACAATATTAGATTAACTAAATTTTTAGTCACAATTCTCAATAATCATAAGTTATAAGTTTTAACCTGTTGTATTTTTTCCTCTTCAAACCATATATCAGCCTACAAATCCCTGACAGTTGTGAGTAAAATGTTGGTCAGCTACCTTATCGTTCAGTATTAAATATCCTTTATAACAACAGATACCCTAGTACAAACAACGAAAACTCACACCACAACAGTTTTTTAGGGAATACACTAAAAATAATCGAATAATTAGAATAAATAATCTGTGCTCAATTTCCTGCAAATAAAACATTTGCGATTCACATTAAAAAAAGTAGAAGCTATTATCAGCTCTGGGTCTTCTACTATATTTTTTTATATAACTATATTTATCATTTATTTTTATACATTTGTAATCAATATGGACTTTTTACTACATGCTGTATGTATATTTTCAGACTTAAGAATTATACTAAATAAAAACACTGTAACATTTATCAAAATAACGTTTATTCACATGCCTAAATTTAAAATACTCATTGTAGATGATGATATCTCAATCATAAAAGACATCATGCTTACGTTATTAAAAAATCCTGATTATAGCATACTATCTACTGGAAATGGCAAAGCTGCTAGTGAAATTGCTAATAATGAGTCGCTTGATTTGATTATAATGGATTGGCAAATGCCTGAAATGAATGGTATTGAAGCTACACTACTACTTAAAGAAAGTGAAATAACGAAAGACATTCCTGTCATAATTACTACCGGGATTATGATTGACCCAACTAATCTTTGTACAGCATTGTTATCCGGAGCAGTAGATTTTCTTCGGAAACCTATTAATGAAATTGAACTCGCTGCACGTGTAGAAAATATGTTGAAGCTATCAGCATCATATCTAACTATTAAACAACAAAATGAAGTAATGCAGACCCAATTAACATCAAGATTAATCAATATTCAACAATTAAACGAACTTAAGATTGCAACAATCAAACAACTTTCCACAATAAAGGAACTATCAACACGCTCTGACGAGAAAGCACTTAAAGAATCAATCATCAATACAGAACGACTACTATATTCAAAAGCGTACACAGTAGATTGGGATGATTTTGAATTGCATTTAGAGAGTGTACATCAGGGATTTATAAATAAACTAAAAAATAAATTTGGTGATTTCACGCGATACGAACTTCGACTTTGCGCCTTTATTAAGCTAAACATGAGTAGTAAAGAAATAGCTTCAATAACATACACTTCGCCTAACTCGGTGAATACAGCCCGCAAACGCCTAAAAAAGAAGCTAAACTTACATGCGGACGCCAGTCTTCAATTATTTATTCAAAATTTGTAAACTCCATTTAAGGCGATTAACTACAAAATCCTCTTTACTTAGAATAATATCAAACAAGTTATTGGTATCATATATACTATTCGATTGGTTGATTTCATGCAACAGCTTCACATCTGTACTTTTACTTTGCTTCAATTATAAAACGGCACCAACAGATATTCATCTATCTGAAAATAAATAAAATAAAAACATCCGCATTAACTATAAACTCTTGCTTTATCTAATTGGTCTAACCATTCTAATGCGCTCTCTACTTCTTTAAACATCTTTGTTCTACTACCCCGATTAGTCCATGCAACTTCAACAAAGCGAAAAAAAGCCTCATTTAAATCATTAGCTATATGAGCAGTAGGAATTCGTCTAAAAGACGTATTAATTTTATCAAGATGATCTGAAAACCCAAAATAGGCTTCACCAAGACCAATCCTGATTACTGCATTCGTAAAATCAAAAATCAACTTGTAATTTAGCTTTAACGCTACCGAGCAAACCTCAATATTCAATTTGGCAAAATCATTAGCGTATAGCTCACCACTAACAGTAACTAAAACTGTTCTATGTACATCGTTTAGTACGTATGAGTATTCCATTTTCTTTATTTTTAATCTACTGACTAATATTTTAAAAACCTTCCTGTAAAGATGCATAATCTACTGTTTAGTTTAGTTTGTGTAAATATCCATTAGGTAGAGAAACAAATATAATATCGTATTTTTTTTGTATTAATTGCCGTCCCACTTATGGGACGGACTCATGACTTGACCTATTGCAGCCACTGACCATTCTTATTACACCTGATGACTAGACATATTGTAAACACTGACTTATCCTATTATTTCGCACGACTCGACATATTAACCTGAGTTCGGAATAAGAATGTATTGCTAACTCAACTAACTTGCTGAAAATATAGAAATAAGGTTATACCGGATATGATTTCTTTTGCTACTAAGGTAGAAAAAGATAGTAAATAAGGTCTTAACCTTAGTACAAAGACAGACTCCATTCAACATTAAACCTTATTGGAGAGTTTACATAGCTAAATATAAGAAACTTATAAATACACATATCCCGAACTCTTGTTATTGCAGCGTGAAGTACATGTGTCATAAATACGGCATTATATTTTGACTATTACTTAGTCTGTATGAGTATTCCATTTTCTTTATTTTAAAATTACCGACACCAGCGGAATGGCGTTTTTATTGACCAACAACCATATAATACCATTTATATGCGGCATTATTAGATAATGCAGTACCACCACTGGACAACACAAATCCAGTTGTTGTTGAACTAGATACAAATACTTGTTTGCCAACGGCAAGTGCTGAAGTGACAGAATTTGCAGGAGTTAATATCACATAACTTCCAGAACTAAATGCCACTCCATTTGCATAAGTAATTGTAGCCACAACAGCATTTATTGTAGGAGCCGTTCCCCCCGTTGTTATCGCTATAATTCCAGCCAAATTCGTTCCTGTAACTGTTTTTACTGTTGGTGTAGTTCCAGCACCGACACTAGTAGCAATAGAAGGCGTTGCGCTATTACCAGCAAGAGCATTGGAAATTTTCACACCACCCGTACCAGCTTGTATTGTTGTAGCACTAGCTCCAACCGTGCTGCCAATGGTAACCAAATTGGTACCGGAACCGGTCGGCGTACCATCGCCAATATGAATAGTATTTCCACCTGCGGCCGTAGTTGCACCTGTACCAATATTAATGGTCTTACCACCAGCCACAGTTGCAACATCGGTTCCAATATTAATCTGATCGACAACTGCCGATGTCCCTCCCGCAATAGTGGTTGTTCTAGCCGCAGCTGGTGCGTAGTTGCCGACATCAATTGTTGTTACACGAGGATTGTCACCAAGATTGATTGCACCAGTACCGGCAGTTCCAATACCGGAAAGTATATTAACGGTGGAGCTAGCTCCAGACAAACCATTTGCAATATTGACCGTTTGAGCAGTAGTATTTACCCCATTTGCTATTGAAACAGTATTACCCGCTATGCCATTGGCAATATTCACGGTCGAAGCCCCTGCACCCGTGCCAACGTTCACGATTTGTGCAGCAGAGGACCTACCAAGTATAATATCACCAGTTCCAGCTGCATCTCCAATAACAATACTTCCCCCCGTGTTTGGGTCTAGGGTAATAGCATCTGTACCGGAACCACCCTGAATTATTGTTGAACTTGTTGTATTGGTAGAACCCAACACCAATGCATTCACAGCCGCTCCTGTCCCAATCTGAATTCCATGAGCTGTTGCTCCATTTCCAATCTGAATAGCCGTTGCAGCAGCTCCACCTTCAAGCGTTAAAGTGCCAGTTGTATTCCCAATTCTTGTACTTGCGGTTCCTGACTGGTTCATATCCGCTGTTCCCAAGAGTATTAAATTATTAGTACCATTACCAATATTTGTTGCATAAGTAGTTGAAGCATTCAAATTAATAGTTCCACCAGTAGCGGTCAATCCGGCACTAAAAGTACCAAGCGCTGTCCATGTTTTTGCACCTGCAATAGATGTTTGTGCTGTGGTTAAGTCAACCCAGTCTTTGGTGCTCGAGCCTGTACCTCCATTGGCAACAGCTACAATTCCTGTTACATTAGTCGCTGTTCCTGTAGTATTTTGATTCAGTGTTGGAAAATCTGCCGCAACAGCAATAGATGGAACACCAGTACTAGTTGTATTCTTTAAAATTCCTGTACCCAGAGCTGCCAGAGAAATACCGTTTATTTTTCCGACAACAGTCGTTGTGCTACTAGTACTAGTCACATCACCCGACAAGGTAATATTGGTCACATCGCTCGTCAAAGCAACTGTACCGGTGGTATTAGGAAGTGTTATTACCTTATTTGATGCGCTAGGCGTCCATGTTAATGTACCGGTAACTCCCCCACTCTGTAATACTAGCTGGTTAGATGTACCCGATAGATTTAGTGCTGGCATAGTGAGTGCCCCCCCCACCGTATTACTGATAGAAGGAACTCCACTGCCACTGGTCACCAAAATACCATTGTTAGCAGAGGTAAGAGCTGAAATCGTATTAGCAGCAGAAGCATACAACAAACTATTGGCTCCGATCGAAGACAATCCGGTTCCACCATTTAGAACGGGTAAAACTCCCGAAACATGAGTTGTCAGGCCAATCTTTCCCCACGAAGGAGCAGCACTTACGCCTCCTGAAATTAAAGCACTTCCAGTGGCAGCCGCCGTAAGTTTCGACAAGGTAGTTGCAGCTGAAGCATAAAGCAAGTCACCAATAGCATAAGAGTTCTGACCCGTTCCACCATTGGCAGCAGGTAAAACAGCGGTTCCGGCAAATGAACCATTATTAGTGACTGTTCCGGTAAATGCTGGAGAAGCAAGTGGAGCATACGCTGTACTTGTATAGGCATTTGTACCTAAGGTTCCACCACCGCCTATATTAAGCGTTGATCCATCAGTACCCGACAAAACTAAATTATTATTCACGGTCAGGGTCTTAGAAGTTGTTGTACCTCCCGCCACTGTAAAACCGGTTGTTTGTGCCGCCAGTGTCAAGCCATTGACCGAGGTGGGTGTAATAGCACCCAACCCTATCGTTAAAGCAGGCGTAGTTGTGCTCGTAGCCCAGGTAGCTGTAACACCATTATTGGCAACAGCTGTTGATACAGAGCTTACCGTCCCACTAGTTGCAATACTAATAACTCCGGATCCATCCACGTTCAATCCACTACCCACTTTTACACCGCCTAATGTACCTGAAGTAGCTATAGGCAAAGCGTAGCTATTAGCAGGAATACCCCAAGACAACCCTCCGGAACCGTCATTTAGCAAAGCTTGACCGGTGCCCCCCTGCCCTGCCGGCAATGTGAGTACATAAGTACCAACAGACGAAGGAGCTTTCAACGAAACCAGATTACCACTAGCATCGGCAAGAGCCAACGATTTTCCACCTGCTATCACCGTATTACCGGTATTATTAATGGTCAATGCATCCGACAATGCATTCCCCCCTCCACTAGTCGATGATTGTATAGCAAAAGCCATATAGCCATAGTTAGAACTAGCACCTAACGAATAACTGATAGCAGTCGTGCCGGCCGTGGCTGTTTTATATCCGCTGGTGTTGTAAAATGCTGTTCCATTGTTATAAGAAGCAAGTACAGATTGTCCTCCTGTGGCAGCAATCGAGCTGGAAGTTGTAGTAAGAAAATCCAACACTACCTGGCCTAATGAAGAAACAGCCGACAAACCAGCTACTGTATTAGTTCCATTATCTGTAGAAGCAACTGTACCAAATGGTGTTGCTTGGTTTACATTTGTCCAAGTCATAGCGGTTAAATTTACGATACCATAACCAGATAAAGTGACCACAATATCTTTACTTGCACCTGCTGACGGTGCCACTAAATACCAAATCTCAACTCTACTACTATAGCTTGTAACATATTTTAGCAAAGACAATGGTGCGCCGTTATAAGTTATCCCACTGACAGAAATACCTGCATATGGCAAGTTAACTTCCACCATCAATACTTGATTAGTTCCGCCACTCGGTACAGTATAACTGAGAGTCTGTATATTTAAATTTGGAAATGTTTGATTAACTACGTTCGAGACAGTTGGCACACTTACAGTTGCCGCCGATCCGGTTTGGAAGATAATATTACCCGATCCGCCCGCTCCGGTACCGTTGCTGGCTTGTATATATAAATTGGCACCCGGAGTACCGGTACCACCTGCTTGCGGGCCCCTTATAAAAGTAGCTGTGGGAGTACCTCCTTCGCCCGATCCAAAGACGGTAGTCGATCCGCTAAAAATCTTGTTCCCAGCAATGGTCTGCGTACCGGTTGTTATTACGCCACGTGCCGTGGCACTGGCATCAGGCACATTTAGCGTGAGCGTACCACCCAGGTTCGCCGGCGAACCGTTTACACTTACATCAGTACCAGTGGTGGTGGTAGCCAAAGTAATAGCCCCTAATTTACTGGGATCTACATCCACTGTTGGAGCAGTAGCAGTACCTCCAATAGTAATTTTTTGACTTCCGGCAGCAACAGACGATACTTTAGTATTAAAGATGGTCCAGTCGGCATTAGACAGCAATCCTGCTGTCACCGAGGCTGTAGAAGCCATAGGAATATCGAGTGTATGTGTTGAAGTGAGCGAGTTCCAGGCTGGTGCTGTACCTGCTGTACCTATGGCTAACAGCTGGGCTGAGGCTGTTAAGTTATTCAACGAATAGAAAGTCGAAGCAGAGGATGGCTTCCAGGTCGAGGTACTTGCGTCATATTGCAATACTTGTTTATCAGTCGGGGAAGGTGCGTTAATCGTTTTTCCCTGAATACTAGTCAACACTGTTGCATCCACCGTTCCCGTTACATCCCCATACAAAGAGGGTGATGTTATATCACTTATCAACGCCACAGTGCCACTGATATTAGGCAGTATGATGGTTCGGGGGGCAGTCGGAGTCCAGGCTAATGTCCCGGTATTGGCAGTACCTGTATTAAACAGCAACTGATTTGTGTTGTCTGACAGTTTAAGCGATGGTGCACTGGGAGCAGCGCTAAAGGTCTTAGATCCTGAGATAAGTTGCGGCACAGCCGTCGGCACAGCCCACTGTGTGCCATTCCATACAAACTCAGCAGTTTGCTGAGCATCTATAGTTATTGTACCTATAGTTACAGAGGCTGTACCAATATTATTCACTTGCAGCATTCTACCCGCAGTAGGGTTTGTTGGAGCAGGCAAACTAAGCGTTTGTCCTGCAGTAGTCTGATTCAGGTTAATAGACGTATAAATATCTACAGTAGCTTCTTTAGTACCAATGCTGCCCCCTGTTGGCATATCTGCAATTGACAGGGTTTCAAACAAAGTTGACCCTTTAACGTGCAGCTTTGCCTTAGGCGCGTTAGTACCGATTCCGACATTTCCTGCCTCCTTTAAATATATATTACTTCCACCGAGCATCCACTTACTTTCGTCTATCGTTTTCAATGTTCCTTTATTGTCAACAACCCGGGTTTGAGATAAAGCAACTAAAGGTACTAATGCAAAAATAAGTAGGGATAGCCTGATTTTCATTTTATTTATCGACAGAGTTATGATAAGGATGTTCTGCAAGAAACAGACTAATTTAGAACTAAATAACAAAACTGCAGTATTTAGAAAATGTGTATTACGTATATAAACTAAAAAGAGAAAGGATAGCTCACAGTGAGAGTTTTATACCACTGAATTACCTGTAGCTTCCGCGTCCTGTACCAATCAACCCCCGAATCTCATTACGAAATCCGGGGGAGAATAAATTATTATGCAACCTTATTATTTAATCCAGTGTATTTCTATAACATCATCTTTATAAAACTGCCAGTCACCTGACACAGTAGGATCCACTATTACATTATTTAAAGTTGTTACAGCATCAACAGTATAATCTGTCGCTGCCACTAATTTAATACCATTACGATAAACTGAGACCTTATTTACATCAAGTGCTTGTGTAGCTGTATATCCCACATTATAACTTGTAGACAAAGCTGAATTTGCAGTAATTACTTGTTTAAAATGTCCAGCAGTCACATTCAAAAGATCCGCAAGTTTTATCTTTTGTATAGCCCCGGTTGCTTCATCACGAATCAGCACTGTGAATCCGGTTCCTGTATTTGCAGCACTTGCAGCATTGGTAGATGCAGTAGAACTAGCAGTAGCCAGCACTAATCCATTCAAGCCAAACACTTTACCAGCAACATCAATATAGGTATCATCTGTCAAAGTTCCTCCCAACTGCCATGTAGTGGTTGTTACATCATTTGTTGTGTTTGTAATGGTAGTCAAACCATTTGCAGTTTGCAAGTACTTTACAGTACCTTTGTTGTCCACAACTCTCACTGAACCGTTTTTTACTCCTGGAGCGGCGTTTGTACTTTTAACAAAATCTGCACCTGCTGCTGTTGACTGACGTTGTGCATTAGCCGTGATAGCCATCGAAAAAATTGCGAAGGTTACACATGCAATTTTTGTCCATTGTTTTTGTAATTGAATGTTCATGTTTTGTTTTGTTTTAAATTATTTATTTGTCTTATTTGTTTTATATCGATTGTATTATTTTCACCTCGTCACCGACGTAGCAAGCTGCCTCTGTTTCTATCTCTATTTGCCCAGCATCAACCGGATCAAATTCTACAGTTATACCATTTCGATACACTTGAATTTTCCTCGGATTGGTAATTGACGCCGGAGTTGCAAACCGTCTTTGCCCATTCAAAGTCGCCCGCACTATCGACACAAGTCCTTCGTTTGTCAACACACTTGTACTTATTTTACGGACAACGCCTGTATGGGCCGCCACCATCAATAAGCTATCTGTAGCTACGTTTCCATTCTGCAATCCTGTTATAGCTAAAGTATTTGTGGGCGAAGTAGATATTGTAGTCGGTTTAATCAAAGGTCCTCCGAGCTGGGCATTTCCATTACTGCTCGATAAACCATTGTTTACTGAACTAATAAGATTCAACCCCGGCGAACTCACTACTCCATTCACAGAAGAAATAAGTACTCCATTTACAATGGAAAGTGAATTATTGTTTATTATATCCACCCCCAAGTCAGTGATGCCATTAACAGATATTGAGAGCTTATTTCCAATCGAATTAACAGAAACTTTGGTATTGCTGATTATCATTGAAGCTAGCTCAGCAGAGCTTACAATTCGAACCCATTGCGACAATTCCATACTCCAATAATACATTCCCTTCGGAGCAGCACCTACAGCATTAAAAATAAGCATTCCGCTTACAGCATCACCGTCCAGCGTCCAAGCATTTACATCATCCAATTGAATTCGGGGCAAGCGAAGTCCTTTGCTCAAACTTTCTAATTCCAAGACGGAACCTAGTTGAATTACCTCCGGATGTGTTCCTATTTTAGTCTGGCCCTGCATAGACCCGACAGAAACCATCATTAGAAGAAAAATAAATATTTTTTTTAAATTCTTAGACATAGCAAATAGTCTGGTCAAAAACCAACTGTTTCCAACGAGACACCTATAAATAAAATGTAAAAACATAACAATCACACAAAAGAAGTATAAGCTGCCTGGTTTTGATTAGTCAACATAAAATAACAAATAAAATGAGTCGTGTATTATATATCAAAAGAATTTAATTCAGAAAACATAAATACATACATATCTCTAACATCGGAAAAAGAATGTGCAAAAAGTTCGACACATCTAACACTTTTGTCGGATTTAGTAAGCATAATTCTTTTATTGGACACGACACATCCTGATTGTATGTCAACAATAACTCTCTTTAAATATTCACGATCACCAACAAACATCACTTCTTGTCCGCAATAATCAATTGCATTGTCAATAAAAAAAAAACGTTGCGCCGCATTGTTTATATATGTAAGTTTCAGTTCACTATTTAGCACAAGTATACTTATAGGCAAAGACTTAAATATAGCTAATGTAATAGTGCTACCTACATCTTGTTGAAGTGTCATAATAACATATTGATTAAATTACTATTAAACTCTCATATTTAAACACATAAAGAATAAAATAAACACTACAAACTAAGCATACATAACACACTATACAAACAACACTTAAATTATAAACAAATAAAAATGAATAAAATCAAAAACATGATATCTCCTTACTAGCAGCCACTAATTCTAATCAAAACTACAAGGAAGCTCAAGTATAAGCCTGTCATATAGGCTATCGATACTTTTAAGTCCAAACTTTGCCATAATGCGATAAATACTTGCACGGATATTGCTATTCAACTTATTTAGCATGACAGAAATCTCAGTTGCTGGCATATTAAAGGCAATAAGTGTACAAATAAGTACTTCATCTTGCGTTAAACCAGAATACTTTCTTGCGAAAAACAATATAGCGGACTCTTGTAAATAACAGCGATATGCAGTGTTCAAGCCCCGCCCCCTCTTATCAAACAACATTTTTACACTCCGCGACCCTTTATCTTTATTAATCAAGCGTGTATTTGGTGAAATTCTTTCTGTTGGCGAATTTTGAATCTCATAAAATAAATTTGGAAATATGGCTACTTCATAGAATTGAAAAATAAACATCTTTGAAGAACCAGCAATCATGCAGCCACTAAAATTCACAACTTTCGACTGTCCACCCACACAATGTATAAAATGACTTTTATCCCGAATTTCCTTACCGGTTGACAATTCTCTTAAGATACCCTTTATATAATTCACATCATTCAACACACCAATTCTCTTGACCTTAAAATCTCCTTTAGTTTTAAGGTTTAAGAAATTTAATGCCAACTGATTTATTTCTATAACATTACAATTTTTATCAAAAACAATAGTGCAAGTTGGTAATGAGTTCACCATAATCATCATTTCCTGTAGAGTTGATGTTATCGGCAGATATTTAAACATAACTATTTATTTATATTATATAATACACACTTAATCTGGAACAAAATACAAATGCTTTTATCAATATCATTTCAATGTAGTGTGATTCAAACTAAATTAACTTCAAAGCCTAATCAAATTATTAGATAAAACAACATCTCATGTGGCCTTAAATTGCTTAAACATGAGCGACAGTAAGTCTGTGACAATACATATCAAAATACCCATAATAGCCATTACAAATACAACTGGACACAAAATAAACACCCGAAAACAAGACTGAATAAAATTCCACATAATAGTTTCGTTGCTTTTAGATTGTACTCATTTATAACTCAGATTTCACCTAGCCCACTACAACATTTATAAAAGAAGATAGATATTCGCAATTCACTTTAAATTCAGTAGGCAAAACGTGATAAGGTACTCCTACGAAAATATAGCTCTAAAAATAAACGTCCATATAATTATAGTTATAATCAATAGGACTAAAAATGGACGATCATACACAATATCCATAATTCTCTTTTTCATACTAAAGTCGTATAATTTTATACAAAGATAGCTGCTTGGAATATAATCCCATTTATTTCACTGGGTACATTGAGGGTACATATAAGAACAATAAGGTTGTCATTTACGTAAAATACAAAAAAGCGATAAATAACATTTAAACAATGGCTTAAGTAATAATAATATTTAATGATATATTTCTAACATAATGGAACACATAGAAAGTATTGAAGAAAAAAACTTAGGTCACATAGTAAAAGTATCTGACGATACTTTTACTATCTCTGAAATTATCCCGAAAATCGGGATAATCCCATGTATTCTTAGTCTTATCTCTTATATTCAAAACTAGTGTGAATTATGTGGTGAAAAACATATCAATAATAAGTATCGTATACTTAAATACTTCGGAGAATCCCATAAAAGACACAAATCATCTTACCCTGAAACTGTTGTAACTTACCTCCCATTTATCAATATAAGTGCAATACACTAATTAATGGATATTATCTTTAGTGAACTTCAAAAAGAATTTACCACAGAAGTCACAAAAAAGGCCAAAGAAAACAACACATTACTATGCAAAAAAGAAACATTTTCAAGTTCTATTTTTTGACTTGAAAATGTTTCTTTTAATTCTAAGCATCACGCATTAAAACTAGAGCAAAAAACCGCCGGTACTATACAAAACGAATAAGCTGACTTACTCTTGCAGCCCTAAACATTCATTAATAAATCCGAGGGGTAATTCTTTTATATTAAGAACATCGCCATCCTTATATTGATCTAAATCAATTTTCACATCCCGAGATTTTTGTTTTACATCAATATCAAATACCTTAACTTCAGTGCGACGATTTACTTTGTGATCATTTTCTGAACAGCGAACACCATCCGAACAACGATTTAAAAGTTTTGTCTCACCATAACCATTGGCAATAAGTCTTGTTGAATCAATACCATGACTTATCAGGTAGGCTTTTACAGATTCAGAACGCCTTACGGATAATAGGTAATTGTAATCACTCGGACCACGACTATCAGTATATGAATTAATTTCTATAGATATAGGACGTTGTTGTAGAATATATATTAAGCTATCTAGTATCGGTGTAACCTTAGAACTTAAATTAACTTTATCAAGACCGTAATAAATAGTCGGTAGTTCCCAAGTATAATTAATCTTCAATTTTTCTAGCGAGAAATCAGTATTAGCTTTTTGTACTGTATCTTTTGGCTGAGCAATAGAGATAGTCTCAGAAGGCAAACAAAAGTTCGAGAAACCTTTAACCATTGCCTTCACAACAACTTGTTTCGCATCCTTGATTTTAAATGTATATTTTCCCTCTTTATCTGTTTTTGCGATATAAATCTTACCGTCAGCTTTATTTAACAGGAACAAAGTAGCTCCTTCAATTGGCTTGTTAGTATCTTTGTTCAGAACCTTATTTTCGAAATAAGATATTTTTACAGGTTCTTTATAATAAAAACTGTATAAATCATTATTATGGCTTAATCGATCAGACGTAAAATAACCCTTCAACCCCGTACTATCTTGACTCCACCCAAAATCATCCCCTGAACTATTAATCGGATAAGCTATATGTTCCGGCTTGCCTTTTCCAGCAAGTGCAGCTGTCAACGGAATCCTAAATATATCCAAACCACCCAAACCTGGCAAAGCATCGCTACTAAAATACAAATACCCATCTTCTGTAATGGTTGGAAAAACCTCATTACCACCTGTATTTATATTGTTGCCAAAGAGTTTCATCTCACCCCACTGTTTATCAACACTATCTCGTTGTGAATAATACAAATCGCAACCGCCTCTACCTGTAGTTATATTGCTTGAAAACACCATTAAAGTTCCTGCTCCATTAACAGTAGAATGCATAACAGAAGATTTTTTAGCATTCCCGAATGGTAAGAATTTGGTTTTGAATGACCTCTTATTATGAATTGCTTCTACCAAACGTAAGCGGTTTATCCCTACCTTATCAGGATCAGAATAGTTGGTTGTAAAATAATAATGATTATTTTTATCTACAGATACAGTGCCTACATTGTATTTCATCTTGTTCAGACCTTTTACTAAATTGGCTATACTGTTAGTTTCCCCATCATGATAATACTTATAGAAAAAATGATGAGATTCATCAAAATAAGGATCATGATTCTTATTTTTATCTACAATCTTCTTCATATTGGCATATCCTCCAATACTATCACTAGACAATTCAAGCGGTGTTGAAATTAAATCAGATTCACTTACTTTCCACAACCTATCGTAATTTATTTCTGAGCCTTGAAAAGCATTGTCATCGTTTCTGTTAGGCCTGTTACTACTAAAAAGAAGAACACTATCAACTTTGGCTAGCGAAAACTCCTGATATATTGTATTCACGTTCAAGAAACCCAAATGCCAGTTAAGAGAATCCTTTTGCATTAATCTCAACAAGGAGTCACTTCTATACGCAGAGGCTTTAGCTTGATACCCATTTACACCATATAACCATTTCGACGCGAGCTTATATTGATGATCGCGAGCATACATCTCTGCAATTCGAAATTGCTGTTCCTTTGTAGCTCCATTATTTCCAGTTGGATACAAACGCTTATAAACAAAAAAAGCTTTATTATAATCTTTGGATTGCCAATAACACTCAGCTAATTGACTAAGCGCATAAGAATCTGAAATTCCGCCACTCAAATATTTTTCATATTTTTCAGCTGCATCATCATATTTAAACTTAAAGAAATATGAATCTGCCTTTTTCAAAATTGATTGCTTTCCTTCTTTTATCAATAAATTATTTTGCGCTGACAGTTTCGGCACGACAATACTATTCGTAAACAGGAGTACAAAAAAAACAACATTAACTTTTGTTCGTAATTTCATAAGAATAATCTTAACTTTCATAAGTGTAAAAATTAATAATAACGAGGTGAAACAACATACTGATTTCTGGGTCTGTTAAACTCGTACCTAATCATCAGCTCATGTGAGCCGGCACTTACCATTTTTACACTCGAAATCAAATAATCGTATGCGTATCCGAGGCTAATTTGAGGACCCACTTGTACCTGAAACATACCCACTATAGCATCCTTCGGCCTGTAGCTAACTCCAAATCCAACTGTATTTAAAAACCATGCATTTAAATTCAAATTGTAGTTGAAAGACTCACCTTGAATCTGATTCAACAAGATGGAGGGTTTAATTTTCAGATAGTCAGAAGCGGTAAAAATATAACCTGCCGTCAGGAAATATCGTCCATCAGCCATTGTTATCTTATTAACATCATTTTCAATTTTCGTTTTTAATAAAGCTGGAGCGGACAACCCTACATACCAATTCATATTGGCATACAAAAAACCAAGTCCAGCCGTAGGAAAAAAACCCTTCACATCTGTTTCAAATCTAGGATCTCCATCTTGTGCAGTGCCTACTCTCGAAAACAAGCCTTGATAATTCATAACTCCAGCAGATACTCCAAAAGCAATGTATGATCTGGGTAGTTTTATCCGATAAGAATAAAAAGTCTGAATACCCTGGCTGATTTCAACTCCCACACGATCACTATACAACTGAATTCCATAAGAAACAGGTTTAGATCGCTGATGCAGACCATCTCCTACATCTTCAGTTCCTTTATCCCACGACAAAGAAAAACTAGTTGGGGCACCATCAACATTAACCCATTGTTTACGATACAAAGAGGTAATATTATCTCCAGCCCGACTTCCTGTATAAGCAGGATTTATATTTAGCATATTATTCATATATTGCGAGTACATAATTGCTACTTGAGCATGAACACTCGCAATCGAAAAAAATAACAAAAAACAGATTAAGAGCTTAACAAAGTGTTTATAATATATATATACTCTAACACTGTCAATTGTCCGTGATAATAAATTCTCCCTTAATTGAATTATAAATCTTTTTATTTTCATACTATTGTAAAACAAATTAAATATATTGATAAAAGAAGACCCTTTCCCACAGACAGTTTGGAACAATCTATAGAAAAAGGACATCTCTCTACCATCCTATTTACGTAAGGTTATAAATTTTATTCCTTTCTCAACAACAACGCCAGTTAAAGTACTTGTTAGTTTATATGTGAAATAATAAGTACCATCCGGCAGATTACTACCTAGCAGTCCCGACCCACTACCATCCCAGTCATTCTGATAATCAGTGCTACTATAAACCTCAGTACCACGACCTGTATACACATGGACTTCTACTCTGGTATTATTCACGCGTTTAATGTAAAGTAAATCATTAATACCGTCACCATTAGGAGAGAAACCGTCGGGAACTACAATACGAATCAATGGTAGTTTAGTCTGAGTAGGGTCAAACGAACTATTATTATCTGCACGTGATTTTAAGCTTATTGGTCCAAACGATGCCAAACCATTTAGTGTTGCTTGATTGGCAATAGAAATCGAATCATCTTGCCCTTGAGTGTCCACTTTAACTTCGAAGACAATAGAGTCTTTTTGTCCTGCTAACAAAGAAAGTCCATCTGTCAGGGTCTTAATATTGCTCGAACCATTATACAAGCCATTAGCTTTCAAACTTCCCGTAGCCGAAATTGCCGTCACCGTATAAGTACAACCTTTACTTTTTATAATATCATCCAGATTATCTTCAACCTGTACATTGTTAATCTGATTAGGGGTATCATTATCGACTGTCATGGTATAGCTAAAGCTAAATGTTCCATCACCGTTTACTTTTGGCGCGTTTGCAGTTTTTATGAATTCAGGCATTGGTTGTATTTTTAAAATCAATGCAGCTGTATCGGGTTTTGCTCTTCCATCGCTGATAATATAATTTACAGCTGGCACTACCCCATTATAGTCCATCGAAGGTATAAAATTGTATTCGCCTTTAGTAGCTATTGTTACTGTACCAACATTAAGTATACTAGCAGTTGCTCCGGCTTTATAGCTAGTCCCATTAATAATAAAACCAGTCACCGAGTTGGTTCTTCCCTGAAACACACTATCGTTAGCAAGCACATCACCACTTATAGCGACATCTTCTAAAGTTGTTGCAGTATCATTTACAGCCACGGGGGAAAAGAGAACAAGCTTTGCCAAAGTAAATACACCATAATCACTTACATTAGCCATTATAGAACCGGAAGTAGCATTACCGGCACTACTTACACTACCTTCATTTATCCATTGAGAACCATCCCAACGCGCAACAACCAAAAGATCTTGCTCGTCCATTAGAGGAGCGCTCGCTTTTGTATCCCAAGTCAAAGTGAGCTGTCCCATGGAGGTGCCACTAGTATGGTTTAGTACCCAGTATTCTTTGTCGCTAATGCTTTCAATTGCACGCATCTTCTTATTACGAGGGTACCCTGCCACATCCGGATTAACATGCAAATAACGAGCTATAAAACAATCGGTAACAGAAGTGGGTGCAGAGATGGAGAGCGGACGATAGAAGCCTGCATTACCAATAGGGAAAGTAAATGCCGCATTACCCGTTTTGCTTACAAAACCATCTACATATCCTTTATCAGAGGCATTAGCCACTGTGGCGTCACTTTCAAGTAACAGCATGTTCATTGCTGTCTCGGGGGTTGTTTGTAGTACTTTTACAACACCGCTTGTAAAATCGGCAGTATGCGCCACTGTAATAGGCTGCTCTAAACTAAAAGCATCAGCAACCAACTTACTGGAAAAGCGTAAACTATAGAATCGCGTAGTACCACTACCCGAAATTCGCTGCTTGGTAGCACCCGAAAACTCGCTTAACGCAGGATTTCGAGCTAGATGAGGAGTAAAATCAACTTTCCCGTCGTTCGTGAAATTATAGTTATATATAATTGTCCCATTATTTATCAATTCGCCTTTACTTGAATTGATAAAATCCAATCCTACATATTTCTGAGCTGTAGGATATACCCAGTTAGTGGTAGCATTAAATTCAGCTGCCTGTCCCCGAGCCTCCACTATAGGTATTAGTAGAAGCAATAAGAGACACATTTCGTGTATTTTAATTTTCATCATCTGAACGTGGTTTATATGATTTTGATTCTTAATTAAAACAATCAATAGTTGAAGCCAAATAACTTTCACTTGCTGGATCGAGGAAACAACCTAATGCCTTGCTGTATCAATTATTTTATTTCTTTTTCTTCATTAATTCTATAATCGACTTCGTTACATCACGTTTTTTGTCGATATAAACTAATGTTGTTCGCACTTGCTCCATACTATATATAGCTGTCAGATTATTTTTTACAGCATAGTCGGCAATTACCTTTATAGCCTGATCAAGTATGGGTTGTATATCCTGAGCATAAAGAGATTTCAGTAAATTATCATATCTCTTTGTTTTGTTCTGAAGCATTGTATTCTCCTCCAACAGATCAGATAGTTTCACCGAATCAGTTGGTGCCATACGCTTCTTCAACATATCCAGAGTTTCGTTATCTGCCTTATTATAGGGCTTTAGCAATTTATCTGCACGTTCCTGAAGTTGTATTTTGTCTTTTTCCAGTTCCTTTTGATACTGCTGTTTCATGCTATCCAATCTGAGTACGTTAGTTGCATACCGTGGGTATGATAACAATACACTGTCGGTATAAACATAGGCTATTTGTTGAGCAGATACATGCATTGAAGCCAATGCACAGATAATCAAAATCATTTTTACTGTTTTCATAATCATTTAATTCTGAATATTCATTGAGTTATTTTATAGTTATCGGGTTGATTATTTTGTCGGTAGAATGTGTGTATCGGTAGAATAATAGCTTATCAACCGAGTTACATAACTACCTGAAACACTATTGTAATTTCATTTACATCCTCTTGTTTTTGACCCCAGCTTCTAATGTCATCATTTCACTTTATGTTGGTCTACAGGGTATATCTTTTTCAACAGAAGCTGCATTGCGCTCTTTAGTTCTGCAATCTCTTGTTGCTGCTGCTCAGTTCGTTTAAGTAGTAGAGCTGTGGTAGCTCGTTGCTGCTCCAGTTCCTTTTGCTGTTCTTGCACTGCTTTGACCAACGGGACAGTAAACAGCTCGTAAGCCAGTGAGTAAAGATCTGTTGAGTTTTGAGGTTTAACCACCGCATCAAAACTATATCCTAAAGCCTTTAGAATTCCCTCTACATCCTGCGCTAAAAAACCGGTATGAACGATAGATTCAGCTTGTTTGCGGCTTGCGAGTCCTGCAGCAGAACTATCGGCTATAGTACCTGTGATGCTATCCTGCTTTGCAAGATTGAAACGATAGTTGACCGGTTTCAATTGCTTTACAAAATCAAGTCCGGGCACATTGCTGGAAACGATCGTTTTTATCCGCATATCAGAACGGCTCGACCAGGCAAGTTGTCCTCCAACACTAACAATTTCACTGTTGCCAACCTGTACGCAGTCCGAATTATTTCCGGTTACAGCACCTGCACCGATAGCTGTACAATTATTTCCCGACTCCTTCGTTAAATCTGCCCGACGTCCTACTGCTGTATTATTTGACCCTGTGGCATTTTGTAGAGCAGCCTGCCCCACCCCGGTATTATTTATGCCGGCAACATTGGCAGTAAGTACTGCATGTCCCAGAGCGGTATTATTCGATCCAACACTATTGCTAAACAACCCATTCAGCCCAATAGCCGTATTACCTGATCCCGCACCATTATTAAACAAAGCACCATGTCCAACACCCACATTTTGTGAACCGGTGGCATTCGTTCTTAGTGCACAATAACCAACAGCTGTATTCTGCGAACCCGTAACCACATCAGATAAGGCACTATAGCCAAATGCAGTATTAGGTCCACCAATAGCAGAACGCCTCAGGGTATGAGCACCATAAGCCGTATTGTCATCGCTTCGGGCAAAAGAGCCCGACACCGGAATATTTTCCGGCTGGTAAGGCACTCTCACCCAGCGGGTACCATTCCACATATAGTAACCGGGACTTAAACCCTGAGAACCCGATATGGCGGAAGTATTATAAACATACAATCCTTTACCCGTGCTGATGCTGCTCTCATCGGTATTACTCTTGAGCGCAACTTTGGGTAAAAGCATCATTTTATCTGTTGTATTTTCGTCGATAACGAGAAAACTGACATCATCGCCGTCAGATGATTGTAGAGCAGCTGCACAAAAGGCAGCTGCTTGCAAAAACAACAACACAAAAACAAATCTACCTACCTTACTACTAATATTCATATATACAGATTATTGTTTTAGCGGAAAAATGTTATTAAAGTCATTTAAATCAACAGCTACCTAAACCAATTACCTCGTTGAGGGAATTCTATCTATTTATTTACAAAAGTACATGCTAGGCATCAGATATCTCTCCCGAACAAGGGTACATAAGAGGTACATTACTCGTATTTAGATGATAAAGAACTCATTTAGCCTTCACGAACCTTTTATTGATACAGAATGAATATAGACCGGATAAGTACCCGCCCACAGAATACAGGAATCAACGGTTAGTGATAAATGGTTAGTGATGAATGATGAGTTATCAACTATCAATTAACATCGTTTAGATAAATATCCGCCCACAAAATACTGGGATCAGATAAAAAAAAAGAACAGACCACAATTTATCAACCGCGCTCTGTTCTTGTGTGTATGTGTTCATTTAGCTACTAGCTGCTCACTATAGCTATATTAATCTTTCAGACAGCGAACGGGAAATGCCCAGGCTTTTGCAATTGAGAAATTGGCAATTCCAGTATCTCCTTGAGTTAGCTTGCGTATGTAAGCATCGGAAGTACCGTCCTGAAGCGACACCCACCAATGATCAGAAGTATCAGTTCCACCATAGGTATTGTCAGCACGACGAAAACCACCATACACTATGCTAAAACCCGAAGCATTCGTACAATCTGTACAATCTGTAGTCTTTATTACCATCTTCCTGTGTATACGCGGATTAGTCCCCCCCCTGTTTGTGCTTTCCGAAATATCGTTCTCCAAATAAATCGCCATGCCTAGCCCGTGTTCAAAGTACTGAAATTCACAGTCGCTGGGTATATGAAAACCTGCCGGACATGCCCCCCGGCTGCGCGATGCCGTAGCACCATTCATAGCCGCACTCCACTGATAAAGACAACCTCCCCTCCCACGACCGAGAGCATCAACATATTCAGTATTTCCATTATAATACCCCCACCAGCCCTTATCTGTGTTATTCGTCCAGGATGGAGCTGGGTTATAATTAGAGGGTACCTCTGCCAGGTTCTCTGCCATCCAGCACTGTTTATTAATCTCCACTAATTTATAAACGCGTCCACTAGCACCTGTCACCGTAGTAGCGCCTCCACATCCACCGGCAGATATTATTTCATTCTGACATTCGGCATTCGCACTAAAAACCTCACCCGTCCAATGCGTAACCACATAACCACCTGTACCATAAGTACCTTCGTCATAATTTGCACCTGGACAGCCATTATAAAAAGTAGTAAAGTCACTCCCCTTGGTCACTTTAGCCGCTGGTCTATCGGAAAAGCACTTAAAGGCTGTTCCATTGTAATACGCCAGACAACCGCGCGAGGTATTGTACACCACCAGCCCCTGTACTTTACTATCTATAGCATCCATCTGGGCAGTAGTCATGCGGGGGGGCAAAAATCCTTGCGTAACAGAATTAACATCCAGCAATACAGATGAAGCAGGGGTAGTGGTATTCACCCCCACACTGCCATCCGCACTGATGTGCAAGCGATCGACCGAATTGGTTTTCAAAACCATATCCTTTCCATCTGTAGTGCCCAGTACCGGAGCAGTTTGGGCGTTACCGATTAGACTCCATTTGCCATTTAGATCCCCGGCATCCACCAATCGTACCCAAGCCTTGGCAGTATCGTCCCAGTA